>JAAUXT010114957.1_pt1 | contig 11771 bp, 8 predicted proteins | sample 7278171 | NCBI WGS metagenome assembly JAAUXT01 (sample SAMN14350112, study PRJNA611818) | marine sediment metagenome | isolation source: surface marine sediment (1.8m) | place: French Polynesia: Moorea | collected 2018-08
CAGTTACTTACTTTTTAGAGGACTGTGTGGCAATATTTTTGAATTTAGTTGACCATACAGTGGAAGTTTAAACTGTATGGGGACATACTTGAGTTTTGTTGATTGTACAGTGATATTTTTGAGTTCAGTTGAGTGTACAGTGAATTTTTTATTGCTCAGTTCACTGTACAGCACATACAGTAAAAGTCTGTATTTTAAAGCACTGTACAGGCAAATTTTGAGTTCAGTTGACTGCATGGTGACAAACTTGCAACATTCAAACAGGTGAATTCAATGTTGCAACTTGATGTGACATGCCATACAGTGTGTCTGTTGTCAGTTTGGGGTTTGTGCCGTCCAGTGACCATTGCATCTGACCGCCCCGCAACATCCAGTGTGTCACGAGCTTTTCACTGTTGTGAACACGAGCACGAATCTCACCCGGGAAGACCCCGGCCAGCCACACGCAGAGCGTTCTGCACGTGTCTCGACGTCAGCGTCAACACTTAGGCTCGTGACACACTGGATGTTGCGGGGCAGTCAGACGCAATGGCCACCCCAGCCGTGACCCCTGATTCGCCTGGGCCGGACCCAGCTGGGACGCCCCCTCCAACCCCGATCCTGGATCCGCTTCATATCATTGTTCTGTCACGTTATAATTGAATCCGAACCTGAGCTTAATTGAAATATTATGACACTGCATCATGTCCCTCTCGACAGCGAGCGGAAATGAACAACAGGCTGTGTGTCGTCAGGGCGACGGGACGGGAAACGGCTCCATGTTGCATGGAGACAAGCTGTTCGGAGCCAGGTGGAGTTTTACAGACCCCTCCCCCCGGCCGATTCAAAGTCCCTCCTGATTGGAACAGACCTTGTTGAATCACTGAGGACGTCAGCCAATACGTCGGGTCCTTCTGCGATGTGCCCAGTGTCCAGATCAGTGACACAGATATCATTTGGTCGCCTGCTATTGGCTCTCCATTTGAAATTTGACCACCTTTGCCACCGATCTACCAATGGGGGCACCACACACAATAAAAAAATTTGCAGTTGCTAAAGCTCTCCAGTTTGTTTTGACGTTGGCAGCACGTTTCGGCCGCACGTCACAAGGAGGCAATTTCCCACCTTTGTTGTTTGCTTTCTGTTGTTGTTTTTGCACGATATTGATACGTGCCACGGAGCACAATGACCGCGGCTGAATCAGCCTGTTGAAATGACCATCACGAGACGGCAAGGAGTCACGCCACAGAATTCCAACCAGCAAGTCCTCCGCGTGGCAGCTTGTGCAAAAAGACGCCGTTTGAGAGGTTCGACTTGTCGTGAGTGCTTCGCGTTGTTTTGACGTAAAACAGCCATTTCTACGTTTCACCTTTGCCCAGACCACCATACCAAACCCTGTTTGTGGTGGGAACCTGGCAGGACCTCAACAAACATTCATTTGCTGACACGTACCCCAAGAGACAGATCGGGTGAGTGAAGAAACCAGCAACCCCTTCCCTCCTGACATTGAACTGTGGACCACAATTTTGATTCAACTTCCTGAGTCCTTCCTGAGTCCAATAAAAAGTTGCGGATCCCACTCCACGCCCTGGGTCTACCAACCCAATCCGAGGATCCGTCGTTGTTTCCTCTTTCAATGTGAGAAGACAGAGGCGCGAATTTATTGCAGAAAGATTAAATAAATGCGCACCCTCTGTGTGCTTTTGAGATTATGCGGCGTCATCCCAAATTACCATGAGCGCGAGACAACAGCCGGGCGCCACCTTTTTTTCTATCTGTGCAGAGGTGGATCCAGAGGTCCAAATGCCCCACCCTGGTGCCAATTTCCCCCCTCTTTGTCCTCGTCTCTCCTCAAACAGCCCTCGGTCAAACAAGCAAATTTGAACCCCCGGCCCATTTTCGGTCAAAGTATTAATTTTTTGTCCATTACCTTTTGCAAGTTTCCTTGGCACAATCGGTATCGTGCCCCTGGAGCATCGACGCCTAAATGAAGCGCTGGATCTACCCCGACACACCGATGGTGATTCTCCCTGCTGGGAGCGGGATATCTACCAAACCCTATCAAAACACTATTCTCTTCACTATCAATCGAACTTCAATCAACCTCCATTGAAGACGTGAATTTCGCACTCGGAGTTTTGTTTTTCAACCTTTGCGACGCAGCTGCTGTTGCTCTTTTCCCCATCAAACGACAAAGGTTCCAGAGGCGGACCCAGGGGCGGGTCAGGGGGTCCTGATCCCAACACTGGCCGGGGGTGAATTTTCCACATTGGCTCAGTTGAAGTGGGGGAAAGAGAATCATTCTCGTCCGAGGTTGGGGGTCCGGAACCCCCGATAGCCCCACCCTCTGGATCCACCCCCCCCCCCCCATGTTCCTTGAAAGGTTGTGTTCCACCGCAAAGTTGAGCCTCGGGGCCGTGGCATTTCCCTGACTCGAGTGCATCTCCCACAGCGAGAACAAAGGCAAGACCCGCAGACAATGAACACAGCAAAAAGTGCAAAACGCAAGACATTTCAAGACACCTATTTCTGCAGGCAGATCCAGGACTGCGGTTGGGGCCTGACTCAGATCCCCTGACGGATCCAGGGTCCGGGGTCAGAGGTGGTGATCTAGTTCTGACCAGGCACCGACACTGCGGAGCTAGATATACAACACTGAGGTTCAGCAAACCCGTCTGCTCCTTTTCCAACGTGCCCCAATTGCCAGATCAGTGACACAGATACCATTTGGTCACGTGTCATTGGTTCTCAACTGCTCATGTGATGTAAATTTGGTCATCTGTGCCACCGATGTGTCCATTGGGGCACCACACATGTGAAAATTAAGCGGTGCTGAACCTCACCATGTTACGGAACAGAAATCGCACAAAGGAGACCTCAAACATCTGCAGAGGCGCACGCTCTTTGAAGCGTGTTTTTCTTGTGCACTGCGAACAACGACAACCCAAGCGAACATTGGTGTGTATCCACCCTCAATCCACCAGACGCATTGCGTGCGACATAAATTTGAAACGCTCGATGTTCGCAGCGACAGGAAGTGTCGGAACGGGCCTGCACGTCCGGTTCTGGGTCTGTTTCCGGTTCCTCACTTCCTGTTTCCGCCATGCCATCTGGAGCTGAAATTTATAATTTTTGTTTGTCCTTTGTGAAGTCAGTGCACCAACTATAGATCTTTGCTGTGAAAGTTTAGCCATTTTGTTTTCACTCGTTTACAGATCCAGGGCCCCTCTCGATTCTCTTGGGACTCCATTCGGACTAGATCTCTCCAGGGTACTGAAAACACGTCTGAAACACCCCCTCTTTGTTTGCCCCACACGTTGCACGTGGAAATTTGTCGAGGTTGGAGTGTTGGTTCCCCCACCCAAGGTCTGGTCAGCTCCTGGCCTCTGTCCTGGATCCGTCACAGGTGCTCTCCGAGATCCGGCCTGCCCTGCGCACAAGTTTCTGCAGCACTGGTGTTGGCTTGTCTGTAAACCTCGGCTTTGTCTCGTGTTGTTTGTGAGGATTCTGGGATCCAACTCTTGCCTCGGGATATTTTATCAGTCCCAGGAGCTGAGAAAAATATTGCTGCCTCCACACCCTGATCGCGAGGCCAGCTGGCCCTGCTCTCCTTTGTCACCTCCATGTGGCCCTTTATACGATCCACTTCAAAGATTGGGCAACAATGGGGGGGAGAGACATGCTCTTCATTGTCATGGGCAGAGGTGGCCACAGGCCTGCGTCACACCGGGTGTGTGCTGGGGCTGTGAGGCCTGCGTCACACCGGGTGCGTGCTGGGGCTGTAAGGCTTGTGTCACACGGAGTGCGTTCTGCATCGGATCTCAACGCGAGTCATATGGATCTGCGATTGACAGGGAGGTGTTCCAGAACCCAGAAGGTTTGGGCCATCAGATTCTCGTTCTGTTTCGGGTTCGAATAGAATGACACCCATATCCCTAGCACAAACCTTATCTTTCTGCGCAAATTGTGCATTTGTATTCCTGCTGTGTCCCACGCAACACATGTGACACACGTGGTACAGACATCGCACGCTTCTCACGCATAAAGCACAAAGCCACAGTGGCGCAGTTGTTTTTTGGAGGACGATGGACAAGTTTGCGCCTGGATGACCCCATGCCTCCGGTGCACTCGAGGTATCACCACTGAACAACCACAGAACCAGCGGCCGGTCCGGGGGCAGGCCTTGACCCCCTTGGAGTTTTCAAAACATTCAGCGCGAAGTGTTCACGGTGGACTCTTCCACCAGACAGACTCCATTCGTGAGTCCAGCCCCGCCCAGAGCGCTTTGTCCACTAGAGGGTTGGACGACAGAAACTGACGTCGGTGCAATGCAGAGATTTTGCCACTTTTGAAGAGGGATTCAATTGTGAAGAGGAATTTTTCGTTCCCACAAGCTCCGCATCAACATCCTCACATTCGACGTCAATATGGTGCTTCAGACACCAAAACGACGTGGAAATACCAGATTCAGAACAGAACCATTTCTCATACGACCCACAAGGCAAAGGAAGTTCATCCCTTTCTGAAGAACACATCTCAAGGATGAATTTTAATGTTCTGCAGAAATGTGACGAGTTCACTTCACTCAAAGGCGGCATGTTTTCCACGTGACACCCTCCCTGACACGCGAGCCCCGGGGAGCGGCCAGCATCACGGGGGGTGCCAACTGTCACGTGGGAGTCAGTCGTGTATCTGCTCAACACATGTGATTGAGGTGTGCGTGTGTCCGTGTGTCCGTGTGTGCGTGTGTGCGTGTGTGCGTGTGTGCGTGTGTGCGTGTGTCCGTGTGTCCGTGTGTGCGTGCGTGCGTTTGTCCGTGTGTGCGTGTGTGTGCGTGTGCATGCAGTTGTGAATTTTTGAGGGAGCATGTATGTGGGTTGTTTGTGAGTGTGTATGTGTGTGTGTACGTGTGTGTGTGTGTGTGCGTAAGTGCGTGTGTGTGTATGTGTGAACATCATTTGGTGGGTGTCTGATTGCGCGCCTTCATGTGAGTGTGTGAGCGCGTGTGAGCGTGTGTGTGGCGTGCTTCCATGTGTGTGTGTGCGGATGTGCGTGTGCATGTGCGTCTCTGTGCGTGTACGACGCGTGTGTGCGTACGTGTGTGTGCATGCACTCCGGAGGACGAAGACCCTGGTCCCCAACAGAACACAACGTTTCAACACGTCACAGAACAACAGGCGCTTCTCAGTCCGACTCACCGTTTCCACCTCAATGCGACACGTAAAGTCAACGTTCTGGGATGGAGTAACAGAAACAGATCTAGGACCCGGTCAGGACCTCGACCCCCGGTGGTGGGGCCCAACTTCAACTGCGAGAAGAGGAAACATCTTCTTCTTGACGTCTCCATTGCATAAAAAGAGGGGCACAAAATTCCTGGACCATCCTGCCCCAGGATCCGCTTGTGGGTGTCAGTGCCGTAAAGTTCACACCTATTGGCTGCCTGAATGCAAGGTGGGTTCCAACCTTTTGCATTTTAACCATCTGCGGATCCAGGGTCGAGATCTAGAATGGGAGGTGCGTAACCTCGGGCGAGGCCGACTCCACCCATGTCCAATTGCGCACACAGAAAACGTACAATCACGGGGCACACGGCGCTTTCGAGAGTCCGGGGCACCAGGCCCAGGGTCCGCTGGATCCACTCGAGATCTCGTCACTTTGAATTATCTCTCTTGATATTCAAGCGGATAAAGTTCACATAGTTGTTGCCCTTTGATTCGTGTTCGCGGCTGGTGAGGAGTCAGGCCTCAGTTGTAAACCTGTGAGAGGTTCGTTGTTTTCAGGTTCGGCGCGCAGCGCTGGCGGTGATTGGGGGCCCCACCGAGGAGACCCGTTCTCGTCAGGCCCAGGGTCGGGGGCACAGAGTGCCACCTGGTCCTGCCCAGGGTTCTACCCTGACGAAGGAGTGACTGGTTCCTGACAGTGTCTTAACTGGGGCCTGATGCTGGGAATGAACCCAGTTCTGACAGGGGTCCGACCCTGAGGAGGGGACCTGACTGGTATCTGATCTTTATGTGCGGGCAGAATGGGTCCTGACTGAAGGAGACAAGCTCTCACCTCAAACACACACAATTTGACACAGTGAATAACAAGAGGGAGGTGAACGGTTCTTTGAGAATTCAGGGCGACCGGCCCCTTCCCCTGGATCCACCCGACACAATAATATCAGGGGTCAGATCGCAGACAGCGAAAACAACGGGATAATGATACATCTAGAATTTCAAGCAATTCAAAGTTTGTCAAGGCTCGAGTGTCAAGCGGAATGAAATTTGGTGTCCGTTGGTACAGATCAGATTATTGTTTGGACCAGCAAAATTTTGTCCGGCTGGAATAACTCGGGTCGGGAAGTTCGTGTAGCTTTTGATTGGACAGGGTCACAGGAGTCAAGGGTTCTGCCGCCAGGAGTGGACCCAGGGCGGGGCCCCGCCCCCTTCCGCCCACCCCCCTGCTCAGACCCCCCGCCCCTTCGCCGTACCCTCACCTCACCCTGCTCCCATCCTTTCGCAACTCTGTTCCCGCCCCAACCCTGTCCCCACCTCCTCACGTCCTCTCCAAGTTCATACTTGCCGTCAATTTGTGTCATAATCTGTGCCATTCTCTTCACATTCACAAGTTAAAGTTTGCAAAGTTGATCGCACTCCCCAACCCACCCACCCCTGTCCAAAGGCGTAGGGAGGGCCCGGGCCCCTTGGTCAAATTACCGAGTCCGCCTCTGACTTACTGAAAGAAATGTCAACACCCTGGCGCACGAGTCACTGTACAATGCCACCCACGCTGCGTTGTGAAGAGAATACACGTTGGAAGGAGCTTTTCTGTGCTGTGAAAGGGCGAAGGACATAGGTGGGCACACGGCATTCAGCAGACAACAAAAGTGACTCAAGGGCAGATCCAGGAGCGGATCCACGGGCGCTGAAGGTGTTTTCAGAGCCTGTCGGCCACTCATGCACAAGGTTCTTGCGAGTTTTCTGCAGCCGCTGTGGTTTCGCGCAATCTGAAATGCCCCTGACCAGATCTCCAGTCCGTCCATGTGTCTGGCCAGACCTGTTCGTCTCGCCATTGTGCGGGTCAGATTCCACCCTCACATCCCGCCCCACACCGGGTGCCTGGCGATCCCCCACGCATCAGTACGCGTCTCCTCACTGTCACGTCCACACGTCCATTCACACCACACACGGGACGCACTCAGGTTTCAGCAACACAATCTTTCGAGAAGCCTGTCGTCGCACACAACATCGTTCGTCTGGGACTGTGAGACGCTGGAACCCAGGAGCAATTCAACCATGATCAGATCCAGGGAGATCTGAGGGCTTGGTCCGCCATTTCCCCTCGATGTTGTTGCTCATGCAGGGTACGATCAATTCTGCACAACAGGCGCCAAGTTTGCTCGCGCTATCTCAGCACTCGTTCTCAGTTTCTGGATGGGGTTGCACGCGCCCCTCCCTCGACCGTGCTGCCCCCGCCCGGACCCGCTGTTCCGCGTCGTGCCCCCCGCGCCGAGAGACGCGCCGCGCGCCGTGCGCATGAATAAGCAGCGCTCATCACGGTGATGAGCCACTCAAAACGCCCTTTCACCGCCTCGGCTCTCTACCTGCGCGCACTGTGATAAAAATATACTTCCGCAAATGGCACAAATGACGCATAGAGCAAAGTTTCAGTCCACGCGTGACACGCAGGCAAAAAAGCGCTGTCCCGTGGTTGGATCGTGCATTCAGATGGGCAGTTTTTCACACAGCTGAATCGCAGCCACTGTTTGTCCTTTACATAATGTCACGCGCAGGACGCGGGCGTCATTCGGACGCGCCCACGGGCCGCGGGTCGACGCGCGAGATGCCAACGTCGTGACGACGACACGAGCCGGGGTCGAGTCAGGGCTTCCCTACGATCTCCGCCTGGCGACGAAGCCACGAGGCCTGCAACCTCAAAACCTCTATTATGCCTCAATTTCCTTCAGTGCCGACACGGCAGCACCGGATGAGGTGGACGACACAAGGGGCACTGCTCCTTGGTCCCATTGCACGGGAAAAAACATACCATCTCCTTGGTTTGGATCCCCTTGGTCTCAGTCCTGAATCCGCCGCAGCCTCACAGGAACATGTTTCCGCAGCACACGCACCTCGCGCGGCTCGCACGGAGCGGCTACTGTTCTGCCCTTCGTAGTGTGAAACCGGCAAGTAAATACGTCGCTAATCGCGCTCGGATTGTCCTTCTCTCAAACTGTCCGGCTGTCACATGTCTGTGACAGTCTACCGAGTCAGGTGTGGTGGTCCGATAACTAACGCAGACATTTCTGTGCCGTGCTATTAGGTCCACCAGAGGAGATCACACTCTGCGCCTTGAGTACTCACTACACGCTTGCAGCCACTTCCTTTAATCCGGGCACTTGCACTCTACTACCACGCTATGCATATGCATTAACTGAGTTATTATTACACAGTATAGTCTTCTTCTGTCATATACATTTGACACACGGATGCTCATCGCTGATAGATTGTGGGTCCAAATCATACCCGATATCTTACCCGACCATGCAACTTCCAAGTACAAGTTGATCCTGCAATGTATCACAGTCAACGCTACGGGATATGTATATTTGTTTCCAGCAGAACAGACTCTCACTTACACGCTACTCAGTTAATTACCACTACCACCGTCCTTGCACTACACGCTGTATCTCTCCTGTCCGCGGTGATTACACCTCCTCATTAGTCTCGCTCGGCGGAGGAGCGGGAGACGAGACCGCCTCGCCTCGGCAACTCCAGCCACGGTAATTATCCCTGTCCTCCTCCCCAAGGTCCGCCGACGTGTCCCTCCTAGGGTCCATTCCTCCCAGGGTCTGTCCCTCCCAGGGTCCATCCCTCCCAGGGTCTGTCCCTCCCAGGTTCCATCCCTCCCAGGGTCTGTCCCTCCCAGGTTCTGTCCCTCCCAGGGTCCACCCCTCCCAGGGTCTGTCCGTCCCAGGGTCCATCCCTCCCAGGGTCTGTCTCTCCCAGTGTCTGTCCCTCCCAGGGTCTGTCCCTCCCAGGTTCCATCCCTCCCAGGGTCTGTCCCTCCCAGGGTCCATCCCTCCCAGGGTCTGTCCGTCCCAGGGTCCATCCCTCCCAGGGTCCATTCCTCCCAGGGTCTGTCCCTCCCAGGGTCTGTCCCTCCCAGGGTCTGCCAACCTCTCCCTCCCAGCGTACGCACTCTCGCTCGTTTTGTTTGCTGTTTCATTGGCGTTCCGGCGACGCACCGAAGGGTTGACTGTGGCGGGGCACCCCCCCCCCCTCCATCACCGCGTCTCTTGTCCGGGCCACAGCCTCAAGAAAGACGGATCCGTCCCGCAACAGCCTCGAATCCCGCCGGCGTTACTGGTTGCTCGACCTGTTGTCCTTGTGCAGCGGAACCTCTGACGACGACGGCAGAACTTTCCTGTTGTTCGTCTGCAGTTCTGCTGCGTCGTGGGGAATTCGAGCCTCGGACATTTTCTTCAGGTCGTGACTCGCGAAGCGAAGGCGAGACCCGTTCATAGCAAGGTGATCGCAATTCAACTCGTAGACAAATGTGAAGACAAAACGCCAAATCTGCACGTCACGACACACGGCAGCGCAGCGGAAGCGACACCACGCCCGGAGACGGGACGACGCGCTGTTGTTCAGCCAGGGGCGAATCCAGAGAGGGCCCAAGGTGCCCTGCACTCGCCGACCCCTGAACAAAATTTTATTTTTTTACGTCATCAAAATACTCAAAGTACTCGGGTCGGATCCTATCTACTGTTCTGTCCCTTTAAGTGTGAATTCCGGCAAATAAATGCTCGTGTACAGACTCTGTACTGTTGTTCTCAGTTTATGCACATGCAATGTCCAGTTGTCACATGTCTGTGACAGATATCTGAGTCGGTGCAGTGGTCTGATAACCAATGCAGACTTTTTGTGCCATGCTGTCAAGTCAACCAGAGGAGATTGCACTCTGTGCCCTGAGTACTCACTCGGACCCGCAGCTGCTTCCATTCATCCGGGCACTTGCACTTTCTACCCCACTCTATACCAATAATACATATTCATGCAGTCAACTTGAATACCTCATAAGTCTCATCTCTGTCGACAATACACTTCCAAGAACTATTAGTGCTGACCCGATAATGCAACTTCCAAGTACTGTACAGATGATCTTGTGATTTATCACAGTCAATAGCATCGGGATATGTATTATTTCTAGTGGCAGAACAGACCGCGTATTCATTCATTTCTCGACTTGCACTTCCACCATCACCACAGTCCTTGCACTACTTGGAAAGGAAAAAAATGGGGTAGCAGAGGACTGCTGTGAGTGGACGTCCCACCCCGCAGTGTAACAGCTTGCATCAGTCCTGAATCCACCGACAAAAAGATAAAACAATTCAAAAACGCCATGACTTGAACGTTTGAACTGCCATTGAGAAGTATTTGTTTTCGCTGAGTTTACCACTGGATTGATTCAAGGCAAAACAGCCAGATCTCAATGGCTCTTCTGCTGGACCACAATTCCATTGAATCATCCGAGAGGGACCGAGGTGGCGCCACGTGAGAGGGACGAGGCTCACGGGCAGGAGGAGCGACGGATTCGACTTCCGATGACTGGAAGAGAGTTGGGGCAGACCCGTACTGAACCAGAAGCAGCCACAGGCAGCAGCAGGGGAGGAACAAGGGGGATGGGGACCCTGTGCTTAGCCTGAGGACTTTGTGTTTTGCTGTTTGCATTCGCGAATCCCAATCCAGAATGGCCAACCAACGTGCTTCAACAGGGCCCAGGGACGCCAGATGCGGCCCCAGGCACGGTGCATGGATGTGAGCCCTGCATGACCAGCCCAAGTTCAACATGACTCACAGAACCTGGGTAGACTACCCATGCCGATCCACACAAAACCCTACTTTTCCATTGTGGCTTTGGGTAACTCGAGACCAGAGGAAAGCGCGGCGGCTGAGCCCTCCTTTTTCTTCCTACTCCAAGACAAACCTTACAAAGCCTGCATGTCCCGTGGGAGGAAAGGATCCTGCATTTAGTCAGAAGGTCCGACGTCTCCAGTGGCGGATTCCAGGTTTCGTCTTTCTTCAACAAACTAGGTCAGCGCCAACGGCTTTGTTTGACATGGGACTCAATGGTGGGCATCACAAAATGGTACAGGCAATTCCTGATGTCAATCGTGAAGAAAACGACGACACACCCCAGTGTATTTATCATTTAAGGACAAATAATTGCACTGGTGCCGCATAATAACGTGGGGAATTGTGTGCCTGGGGTGAGGAGTTTGTGCTCAGTTCTCCTCGCCGCTGGATGCACCATGCTATTTCACAATGCTCGGCGTCCCAATACATGTAACAGCACAGCAAATTCGTCAAAGAAGGTGTCATGCAGGATGCACGCAGATACCCTGGGTCAATCTGCCTGTGTCAAGGCTTCCAGTCTTCAAGGTCTAAGATGCGTACAAGTGAGGTTTCGTGTTTGCTTCTCGAGCAGCTTGCAAAACGGCGCACCGAATGGCTGTCAACTTCCGTCCCGCCGTGCTCGCCGGGCGACCCCAACTTCCCTGGATTCCAGCCCCACCTTCGTGGAAGAGACTCCCCGATCTCCCCCACCGCGCGGGCCCCCCCCCCCGGGGCGGACCCCCCCCCCCACCTCCATCGGAGTGACCCCACTCCTCCAGCTGAGCTCCACCACACCTCTCCCACTATCGCTGAACAGGCCTCCCTGAGCACCTCGTCCGGCGGACAGGAACCCACCCGGGACAAACCCCCACCTCCCCCCGGGCTCCCCCCCCCCCCCCCCCGGGGGGCCCCCCC
>JAAUXT010148153.1_pt1 | contig 11771 bp, 9 predicted proteins | sample 7278171 | NCBI WGS metagenome assembly JAAUXT01 (sample SAMN14350112, study PRJNA611818) | marine sediment metagenome | isolation source: surface marine sediment (1.8m) | place: French Polynesia: Moorea | collected 2018-08
ATCAATTTTGTGCTATTTTGCTGGTAATTTACCCAGCATTCCCTCCCCCCCCAGGGGCTGATCACATGACCCCTTGGTTTTTGGCGCTCTTTCTTATCCTGAAAAAAAGATGGCTGACGTGGTTGAAATCGAAGCCCTTTCATTTATCAAACAAAAGATTACTTGAAGATTGATCTTAGTCATTCAGCAGCAAAATCAATCACCATTGTGTGCCAGTGCAATTGATCAAGTGATCAGTCAGTTTTCTGTCTTTGCCCCGGTGAGGAACCAATGTTTTCGTGCCATGGTAGTGAGGCTGGCGATGAACGTTCATCTGTCTCAACACTAGGTAAGTCACTCCACAGTTGGTCAATTGTTCCAGGGGGATATTTCTCGAAAAGAATGTGCGAATGTGCGTAAACGAATTCAAAATGTTCAAATCCGTGATTTTTTCGCAACAGAAGTACAGTGCGCTTTCACAAAGTAGATCCAGAATCCACTCTCAAAAATTTCGCAGCAAACAAAACTAAACAAGACTAAAATAAACACTGATTTATTGTGCTTTCCATTGAACAGCCAAACGAAGTCGGGTGAACACACCAGACTGAACTATTTGCTTGCTTTGCTTCGAAAAGCACACGCATTCACCACCATGTGCTCGACGAAAGGCTGAGGCACATTTGAGACATGACCTTTCAGTTTTTGCAAAACAAAATAAAGTGCAATCAGAATTCTGAACAGCTTTCAAGATGTTGAGAAACAAGATTTGTCCGAAACGATCCCACTTTATCATTTCTTCAAAGCGAACATTTCAAGCAGTAGAATCTTGCAATTCAGCTGACATCACAACCGCAAGGAAGCAACGTATTCCAATTTGTTTTTGACAAAGTCATCGAGGTTTTGAGCTGTTTCTTTGTAACTTTTCGTTACTTTCTCCCAAACGGATGGAATAAGGCGCGATGTCTTCACTTGTATGGATGGCGTGTCCTTTCGCGGCTCTATTTCGGTTTTCATTTCTTCAGTGTCCTCATTCTGACTTTCTCCGCTCGCATCATTGAATGGATTCGCCGGCTCTTGACTTTCACTGTCCTCGGCTCTGTCAGCGAGGTTTTCTTCAGCGTTGGTTTTGGCATCAGTGGACTGCAACAAGAACACCTGTCACTGGAGACACGCACCGGACGAATGCTGTACGTGCGAGAAATATTTGTCGGGAAAGCTTTTGTTTTGACAGAATATGTTTTTGGGTAAAAAAAAATGTCTTCACAGGCAAGTGTTCACAGTGAGAATTTTCTTTTTTTTCCCCCAGGAGTTATGCACCCTGGACAAATTTTGGCCTGCGGTGTGGGGAGTCGGCAGTGCAGAAATCTGCAGACGGGGAGGCTAGAGGATAGGCTGCAGCACAGTAAATTTTCCAGGGGAAATTTTTCACGCATCCCCAGCCCCACACCCCTTCCCGCCCAAAATAACAAACGTGTCCGTTGAATTTAACACCTGTTTCTAACCGATGCTTTGACAGCCACTCAAGATATCGCTACTTCCCCTGTTGTTGATTTGGTCACAAAATGTTTGCCTGGCAAGCACAAAACAAACTAGACTTTCAAGTAGAATATCAGCCGCTCGCCGCCTTGATCACCTGCATTGAAATTTCCTTGCAAGGAAAATTTCAGTGCAAGGAAATTTCCCTCCACTGAAAGTTCTATACGCAGGGGGGGGGGGGTGCAAGGAAATTTTCTTTGCAAGGACATTTCCAAGCAATGAAATTTCCCCGCACTGAAATTTCCTTCCAACCCCCTTGGAGGGAAATTCCCCTCTAACCCTTGGAGTGAAATCTCCATACATGGATGGGGGGGGGGGTGCAAGGAATTTTCCCTGCACTGAAATTTTACAAAGGGGGTGGGGTACAACGAAATTTCCTTCCAACCGCCCGCTCTCGCCTCAGTCAGTCAGTCACAGTAGAAACAATATCAGTGCTGCGGCTGATAACGAGCCGGAGTGAAGCAAGTTGTACCTGGAATGGGCTGTCAATTTGAAGTTGTTCTATGTCCATGCTGAGTAGTTGAGGCACGATGTCTCCAATCAACGCTTTGAGCTGTTCACACACCTCACGCAAGCCGGACACGAGTTCGTTGTAGTTTTTGAAAGTTTCGGCCTGCAAATCAAACGGCACGAAAGCGTCCACACGGTTGAGCAGACACCTTTTGAAACGCTGAACGAAAATCTTTGACTGCGACACATTTTGTAACACCTACACTTGTGGCTTCCTTCGCGGGACCAGCACCTTTCTTCTTCTTTCCTTTCTTGGCCATTGCCTGTTGACAAGGCTTGAGCAATCTCCAACAGCACCCAGTCAGAACCATCACATGACTGACGACCTTCAATGACAAAACGCAACATGCCAGTGTCAGGAAACAGCAACGAAATACTTTTTTCCTTCAGCGGGATTTCAGTACCTCTGTAACAGTCGTCAAGTGTTCGATGAACTTGGCTTGAAGTAATTTCTCTCCGGACTCCTCAGTCACAAGGCAGCATCCATTGCAGTCTAACAACTCTGCACAAAGCAACAAACAAAATCTTTTTGTCGGCTTCAAATAGAAAACAAGAACACCTGCTACTGAAGACACGCACCACCCCCTGGTGAGGAAGAACGGGTCCACCAAATGAAAAGAAGAATTCATTGGGTGTGTGTGGGTGGGGGGGCGACAGTTGTATTTTCAGCACACTGAAAATTTACAAAATGGGTGGAGCGAAGGGGACTGACTCTTGGTGATGATCTCGAAGAGTCTGGAAGGATTGTGCCCATTCTCTACGCCTTGTGTGATTGCACCACGCTTGCTGCCGAATGTGTGCATAACTTGACGCAGTTCAGAAAACAGAATGAAAATACGAAAACCTTTCAGTTGTGATGTGATCGATGACTTCATGGTTTCTTCCATGCTGTTCTCGATCTTCGCTGCAATGCAATTTTTGAATGCTTTATGGTTGGTTCTGGTTGTTGACACAACAAAGAAACTCTCGTCCACGATGCGATGAACTGGCGAAGCACATGATTATCAGAAACTTTTTTCCCCATCGGTCCCGATTTTCTCGTTTCTGCTCTTTCACCGAAGTAAACAAGATTTTCACCCGTTTCGTGCTGAAGAAGTCGACCACAATACAGCACCAAGTCGACAGCGGAAAGGAAGATATGTCCACACTTCCCAGACATGTAGGTTGACAGGCCAGTTCTGACCGGACCTCCAAGTTTGTACTGAAACACAAAACAGCTTCCGTTTCAGCATGGCAGTCTCGCAGAGAGCATGCGCACGAGCAGCTCTCGTCTCAAATACAGCGTCCACTCGGTCCCTCCAACTTTGATCCTCACATCGTAAGGCTTCTCGTAGATGCAGCTCGCTTTCAAATGCTCCGCCAGTTCGACCTTGAGGTTGTTGAGAATCGTCACGTGATCGCTATCGTCACCCGCAGCCGCGTTGCCGTTGACGCAACCGCTGTTCGCGAAAATGCTGAACTGCACGGAGGCCGCTATGGTTCTGATCAGCAAGTTTCTCAAACGCAACCATGCCAACTGAAAAGAGACCCGGTTACAGAACATTCACACGAAAACCAACCAGCCTCCACTGTCCTACAGTTCAGACAAATTACCGCTCACCTCTTCCTGCAGGGAATACTGCTTGTCTGCTGCGGACACCCTTCTGTTGAACAAATGAATGTCTCAGCGTGGCTTCACTTTGCACGAAACAGACAGAATTGTGTAAAAAATCTACAAACGGTTGTTGTTTGGCGGACAACAAAAGACCGTACTCTTCTTTGGCATCCCAACTGAGGTAAATATCGAGATCCCTGTTGTCACAGATATCCTCGTAAACCGTCACGTCTGTTATCAAATTGATCTCGGCATGGTGTATTACTTGTTCGGCTGTTGTGTGCCTGAAAAGTGCACAACAACACGTCAAGACACAAATGGGTCACACATCACAACACCACACTGGACACAAAAACACAATGGACACAAAAAAATGATCTCACAGCGTGGGTTCGTACGTGATCTCAAACATCAACTGTTCAGCTCCTGCCAACGCATACTGGAGTGAATTCTGCAGTTTGTTCCTGAAAGTGGCAAATTCTGGAATCTGCAAAGAAAATCGAACGAGACCCTTTGAAATGAGAGAAACGAAACGGACAGTGTCTTTTCGTCGACAGACATGACATTGCAAGGGGTTCTTACCTTGACAAACGAGCCGAACTTGTACGAGGAAATCAGGTATTCTGTCGTCTGAAGTTGCACAAGAATTCCCTCATTGGTGCGTGCACTCAACGGCAAACACAGTTTTACCACAATGGTCCATGGTACTTGAAACTGACCTCTTTGTGATTCAACGTGAAGAAGCGGAGCATCGTTCTGAAGAGTTCGCTGCGGGCCACCAGGTTGCCTTGTCGTGACAGATGATTGGCGATTATGTATCTGCACGTGTGCAAGAAAATAAGTTTGATCGTGCAACAGCCACCCCAAAACAAACCATTTAGCCACCCCAAAACAAACCATTTGTCAAATACGGAGTCAGTCGTCTTCAAAGAACTCACCCCAAGGCGTCCTGTTGGATGTGCTTTATTTCCATTGTTTCAAATAAAACGCAGGCCGGAGTGCACGCACCCAGCTTCGCATACAGAGCGATAAGCAAGAGCTTCATCTGGAAGTTGGACGGACTGTCTGCAAGTGCTCTCTCAAGAAGAACCACCGCCTGCCAGATGGGCTTCATAGAGTCTGAAACACAAGAATGAAGACTGTGAATGCACAGAGGAAGTGCACACAGTGAAAACCAGCATCAACTGCTTCAGCGAGGAACTTTGGTTTCTTTCTTTCACTCACCGGATGACTTCCAGATGTCAAGAAGTTCGTGCGCTGCCAGCAGCATGTAGTTATCACAAAACTGTAAGTCTGTTTTCAGCAAGGTCTCTCCTGCAACGGACAGGACAGTTCACGAAATGCATTTCACCATCTGCCACTACCTCTTGTGACCAGCCACCACCAACACTTTCTCAATCACACTGCAAGCCAAACTCACCCAAAACACATTGGAACCGCCCACAATTTTGTCAAATCAGTGTCTCCATTTGTCTGTCTGAACTGATCAACTGGGGAATGGAACGGTGGCGCGACGAGCATCGGCGGCTTACCGAACTGCAGTCCGTGCGCGTGTCGCTGGGCCAGCTCGTCCACCAACTTGTACTTCTCATCCTCTGACATCTGTTTGTGACTTCCGGCAAAGCGGCACAGCTGAATCACCGTCAAGTGTCGCTGCATCTGGTTTTTCTGTCAGTTGCAAAGGAATACTAGCTGACCCACAACCCCAAGCAGCTGAACCGGATGTGTCTTGATGTTCACAAAGTGTGCATAACCCTTACGTCCTTGGCGAACACGAGTGTGCCGTTGTTCGTGTTGTCCAGTCCAACATCAAGAGTGAACTCCTCCAGCAACTGAACAGCAAAGCAGTCCGTACTTATTGAACGCAACTTGTGTCCCTCTGACGTACAATCTGATCCAGCAAAAGACAAACACACTTACTTTGTCTATGTCTGCGCGTTCAAGCAAATCGAAGTACGTGCTCAAGTCCTCGAAGCAGATTGGTTTGTCTCCGAACAGCTGGAAGTATCTCGTCATGAGGTCATAAACGGACCCTGCAAGTCATGCACATATTCACAACAATGTTCCACGAACAAGGCCACCACTGGGCAAAGCAAATGTCGAATTACACACCCAATTGTTCTGGTACAGGTATTTTCCTGCTGTGCAAGCAATGGCAAAGATGTAACTGAGCCAAGTATGGTCCCCTGATTTTTTGTTTTCTCTCAAGTGCATCGTCAATTTGAGTTTGCAGAAATTTCACCATTGCCTCCACTGTGTGGTCGACCCCACTCTGCTGTTCGTCTCTGCAGAAATACCACACGAGGTTGCGGCAATTTCAGAATTTCTGCTGGTCTGAGGCGAATCATACATTGAAAAAATAATGAACATCGCTTTCTCCCACCTTTGGTCATCCCCTGAAGGCGTGAATTCAGAATCCAACAGTGCGAAGGCCGATTTCAAGTACTCCACATAAAAGAGCCACTGATCAGGACTGCAGAGCAAGAACAAATAATACTTGGGACAGCGCTTCAAGGTGACAATCTGAGGATTGTTTACCCGCGGATGGTCTGTTGCGCAGAATTGAATTTGCTGCAAACTTTGCCCCTGTCGCTTCAGTTTGCCACGCGAACATCCCTGTCTGCGGAGTCAGGGAGATTTTCTTCTCAGGCGCCGACGCTTCAGCAGATGGTTTACGATCGTAACTGCAGTATTTGTTTGCATTTGCCGACTAATTTCACGACTGTCTTGCGTGACGGACTCCACACTCACTCTTTCCGTGACAGGCGCTTGTGAATCTGATTACTTTCCTCCCAGCGCTGCAATCTGGACAACAGCTCGGCTTCTTTGTGGCTCTGGTAGTTCGGGTCTGTCATCAACTTGCCTGAAGAAGAGGATCACGGTCTATGTGGCAGCCACACTGAAGATAATGAGACACACATTTGCAAATTATAACATAATATACGTCACGTCCTACCGCCCAATTCACCGCGAACAACGTTCAAAGCGTCTTCGTCCTTGTTCAACATGGTCAAAATCATCAAGTACAGCTTCACTTCTGCAACAACAAAGATGAGCCTCTTTCTCCACTCTCTCAACACCTGTTTTTTCTCCGTCAATCCAATGTAGCCTTGCTTTCACCACACCTGCTTCTGCTTCTATCTTTCCATCTGTCAAATACTTTTGGCACATTCTCTCGGCAAGCGGTAAGTACATGGTTTTCGCTAACTTGTCGTCCGCGGTTTCCGCCTGCAACCAAAAAACAAACAAGGTCGAAACGCCCCTTTTTTCATTTGCTCATGACTTGCGATCTTTGATTCGTACGAGTACACCACGTGATCATGATCTCACCTGCATGACAATACTCATCACTGCCCAGAAGTAATAGGGATTTTTGTCGGGTCTCAAGCGATGCAACGCCATGGCGGTTTGCTGTTGTTTCTTGTAGTTACCGAGGCGGACGTACGCCATAAACAATGCGGACAGAATTTCTTCGTTGTCTGGTTTGACTTTGTGGGCTCTGTCGTACATGTCTGCTATCAGTTCCACTGGAAACAAGAAACAACACACCACAGTGATTGTCAAAACGGTTGTCAGTTCTCCGTTTGTCTCGATGTGACACACTAATCTACGGTGTCCAAAATGTTTCAATAGCCGAGCGAAGAATTACTGAAACCACACACCAACAAAGCTGGACACCAAACACACCTCGTACGTGAACATCAAATCATGCTTTTTAGAATCAGTGATGACCATTCATTTTACTGATGTTTGTGCTGGATATTTGTCTTGGAACATAACCTTAACAGCACCAATTAAACGCAGTCACAAAATATTCTGCCAATACAGAGCGATCAACTGATCGGATAGTTCACCGCAAAACTTACGCCAAAATACTTGACAAAAACCTGCAACAAATATTTGAGCTTTGTGCGTCAAATGACGCGCATGTACCGTGGCGTCTGTCAGCAAGTGTATGAAAACTTCCGACAGCAGGCAGGGAACGGTGCAATTCTGACAAACGGATTCAATGTTCTGGGCGCACACATGTTTTGTGTTTGTGAAGTCAATGATATTTGTACATGTATTTTCCACAAACTGAAACTGAATGAACATCATGACACTTACATTCGTGCATCTCCCGGTAACAAATCTGCATGGCCTGCAGGGTGGAGTCGTCCGCCGGTGACTGGGCGTGAACGTCCTGTAGTATCATGGCACTTTCGTCGCATCTTCCAAGCCGCAGAAGTGCCAAAGCTTTCAGAGCCTACAACATGGAACATGTCAAACAGGAAACTGGTAGGAAGACTTCAGTACCTTTTTTTCATTGTCATTTAATCTCTTTATTGACAAGAACAAAGAAGTGTTTGGCACACGGCACTCGACTGCAGAACGCCAAACACCACCGACAATTTGTTTGCTGCCTGAACAAACTGTTTCCGATTGGGGGAGCGTTGGTATTTCAACATCATCTGAATGATAAAATGCGCTCTCAGGCCATTTCAGGTTGGGCCTGAAAGTAGGTGTGGGGTGTCTGGCCATTTCAGGTTGGACCAGAAATCGCCAGGCACCCGTGTCTGGGTGGGCCCTTGTATCATTTCGTTGCACCGGTCAGGCAGTTTCACGTACAATGTTGCTGAAAAAGTACCTTTGCGCACAAAAAATCCTTTTGTTTCTTGAGCACTTTCTCAGCCTCCTGCAGAGCTTTTTTGTTGTTACCATTGTCAAGGCAATCTACAATGAAAAAGAAAATCTGAATTGGAACAACTCGTCCAGTATACCCCTTCCCGCCCACTGGTCGTGGGTGCGGCAAACGCAGTACACGTGCAACAATCATGAATTACTGTCAATCCGTCTGTCAGCAGGTAAAACTATTTCTATCACGCTTCCAGGGAACTTGAATCTAGATCTGGAGCGATCAAGTGACAGTTAAAAGTAGAACTGCCAGAAAACTAAAGTGACAATTTCCGAATGCAAGTTGCAGACACAGAAAGATTCATTTCTGCACACAAGTCATTGAACGTGATCCAATGGTGACATCTTTGAAACAAGGTTGGGCTCTTCCAGCAGTTTGGCATTGAGCATGAAAGTGAAACCCAACCTCAAACGAATGTCTTGACAATTGAAGGCCTGTCAAGATCGAAGAAGTTTGGCTGTGCTGCACAAAAATAAGTGCACAAAGCTCGCAATGAAGTTACAAGGGCACTCTTGAATGCACAAACTTTAACGCATTGCACATGACACGCTCTTTCTGACGGAACTCTCACCGTAAATTGGGCGAAGGCGCCGTTCAGCTACGTCGACATGTGAGTTTCTCGACATCTTTCTTGCCCGACGCGCCTGAAGTTGACTGAGCACCACTGCGGGGCTAACGAGCACGTCGTGCAGTCCACTTCCGGTTTGATGTTTACAATGTTGTTGTGCAAGTTGCAATGCGAGGCGTAACCATATTCTCTTTGCAGAAAAGGTCAACATAAACAGGAACTGTTGCAGGCAGAAGTACAAAAAGACTCCAGATATTCGTGTTTACACAATGGCGACTTCTGATGCTGTTGACAGTTCTTGTGAGGGCGATCAGGTGTGGAGGACAGAACGTTACCGAAGCCAGATGAAGATGTGGCCTCGACAAGGGAAACACATCATTTCACAGTTTGACAAAAATACAGTTGTTGTTTATCAAGCCTACAAACCGAGAATAGCAGAGTATGCAGTTGAGCACCAAAGGTAAGGACCACACATCAGTTGCCTTCGTATTCGGGGATTTTGAGATGCCAGAGTCCGAGTCCTTATTTTGGCGAATCAATTTCGGTCAATCAACTTCAACGCTTCGCATCGGTGGGCAGCAAATTGCGAAATCAGGATTTGGGAGAAACTGTGGGTTGATGTACTCCAAATGTGTCTGCAGGTTTGGTGGCCCGGATTTCAGCTTCGACCGCATGTCATGGATTAAAACCAATTTCCTTTGGATGATGTATCGCTGCGGTTGGGCAGAGAAGAAAGACCAGGAGAGGGTTTTGGCTGTCAGAATAACAAAGGAAGGATTCATGACCATTTTAGCAAACGCCTATACTGCAGAGGTCAGACAAAGTATCAAAACTTTGTCACCATCGTGTTGGCAATTTGAGAGAATGGCAACACCAGAGATTCTGTTTTGTGCACATCACGCCCTTGTTTCTTGTAACTGCAGCGTCAAAAGAACGAATGCGTCAAAGACATCGAAGTTCGTCTGCAGTGGGATCCTGACCATTCACCAACGTACGCCAAGTTGGACAGAAGAGCAATCCAGTTGGGCTTGAAAGGGCAAGTAAGTGCCACAAAGTTTTTTTTCACGAAGATTCCAAACTGCAACCCTCTCAATTGGTTTGGTTGGCGCAACACCTGTGTCATCACTGGCTGTGTCTTGAGCACGGTGGAACGAAATGAGGGGACACCCCTAATTTTTGACACGGGTGTTTTGGCCATTTCAGGCTGAAATGGCCAGACACATTTCTCCCTTGGCTAGACACTCCCCTGAAATCAAAAGGCACATGCCTTGGGTCCAATGCTCTGCCCAGGGTGAGGCTGGTCTGGCTACAGGGCTCTTGTCTGTCTCGTCATACGAGGGTTATACTAAAAGTCTTTTCCGTCATGTTCAGCACCTTGCTGCGATCAGGCTTTTTGCTTGTCCGCCAAAGCATTGTTCTCTGTAGTCAAGAGCGGTTCGAGCGCAATATGACGGAAAAGACTTTTACGAGGTAGTATTACCCTCGTATCTCCTCATTTCAATTAACAGTTTGATATCAGCTGACACAATCATTTGGAGATTGTTCGGCGGTACTCGGAACTTGATAGCCAGGCATGTGCCTGCTCATTACAGGTCTGACTTGAAGTGGCAAGACTTGGGCCTTGGGTCTAATGCTCTGCCTGCCCAGGGTGAGGCAGGTCAGGCCACAGGGCTCTTGCAGATGGGCTCACATCTCCTCACGTCAACTTATATTTTAATCAATTGGCATACAACACATGCCACTCAATCTTTGATGAGTTTGTTATGCATGACCTTTGATTTCACCTCAAGTGTTTGTCAGTTGACCTGGCTTTTTTTTTGGGCGCCACAGAACAATCAGAAGTTGGAACTTTTTTGAACTGAACTGAACTGGCCAGACACGAGTGTCTCCTCTTCATTTGGGGTGTTTAGCCATTTCGTTATAACGGCAACAAACCGACTGTTCAATTGGGACGGATCGTAAGGCCTGGAGAGCAGAGGTCGCTTTTGGGTTGATGTTAATCGCACCGCCACTTGACGAGGACCCCCTCATTTCAGATGCTCAAGCGATACGGAACTGAGTGGATCGTGAGCATTACGGACGTCAGTGAATTTTGCAAGAAACAACATCAAATACTTTTGAAAGAAGGCGAAAACTCGGACAACTTTCTGACCGCTTCGGAAAGAGTGTTCTCTGTGGATAATTCCAGTGTTGCAGCCAGGATAGGTGTCGACTTCATTCCCACTCAAACGGTCGTGTCAATGGGTGCATACCGGTAGGTGTGCTGAACGCAACCGAGACCACAAGATGCCAAACCAATGAGTCTCTTCTGCACCGTTTCTATGGATCTCTTATAGCTGTGGTGAACTTTGACTTTTATTTTGCCCGTCTGGTTATTCTGCACAGGGCGAACAACTGAATAACTAGTACAGAAGAAAGGAGAGTTTGTATCAATTTGTTTTTGTAACACAATGTATTTGATTTGTTTACCTTGTGGAACACGAAAGTGCAAACAAAGCAATGATTGGCAAAATAGATTCAAAATATTTCAACATCAGCAAAAAATTTGAAACACAAGCCTTTCTTTTCTCTGTAGAACACGAAAGTGCAAATACAGCTGTAAAACATCGGCAAAATGTTTCAACATCGGCAATAAATTTTGCAACACAATTCTTTTTCTTTCGCTGGATTGATACAATTTTGCGACTGCGTGTAAACTTTTTTTGGGATGACTAGAAACGCGATGCTTCCAGAACATCTCAAGTCCAACCAAAGTAAAATTTTCTTGCGTCTTACTGGCTGAATTACAAACGATTGAACGTGAGTAGTATTAGGGCCCGTTACTTGGTGCACACTTTACGTTTATTGTTCATATTTTTCAGGTTTTTTCATCGAAAGAAAGAGAATTGTGTGTATCTACATCTCGAATC
>JAAUXT010015777.1_pt1 | contig 11767 bp, 11 predicted proteins | sample 7278171 | NCBI WGS metagenome assembly JAAUXT01 (sample SAMN14350112, study PRJNA611818) | marine sediment metagenome | isolation source: surface marine sediment (1.8m) | place: French Polynesia: Moorea | collected 2018-08
AGGATCACATTTGAGACAGTGATGATGTGCCCAAATGTCGGCATTCTCTGTCACAGGAGTCGGTACTTACGGGAAAGAAACCGTTTCATTGGAAAACTGCCTCGTATATATATTCATATATATATATTCAGGAATCAGAGGAACGCTACAATGACGCTGGTCTGTAACTGAGCAGCAGTCGCTCAACTGCAGCCATGGGAGCCGTTCAGGACGAACATCGAGTCCAGGCTCCAGGAGAGTCAACGAGCCGGAAGCACTACGTCGCTGCGCAGAAACTCGGTGCGTAACTCTCCAATCCAGCGAATTCAGATGTGGCTGTCCGTCTCGTTCCCATTGTGCGTTCTGTCATTGAAGAGCAAGCATTCATGTCTGTTCGTTAGTCTTTCGTGCTCCCAAGACTTCAAACGAAGCGTTTAACATTTGGTGCAAAGACGTTGACACGAAACAAGAAAGCAGAGCCTTGAACACAGAAACACCCACCTTTCCCACATGATTGTGCATTAGGTCCATGATCTTGACTGTCAGGCGCGCCGCGAGTGTGCGATCATCACCAAATCATTCAGGTGACCCGATCATTTTCCATGGGTGGTGGTGGTGGCGGTGGTGGTAGTGATGACAGCAACTGGGTCAGGAACACCCCTGGTTCCTTCCAAGGAGTGGAACAAACCCAACGCACAAGCACGCACTTCCTGCCATGCTCCGGACTGATGCCAAGGGACCGTGATTCAGACACGATCTTTCACGCTGTGTTTCATGCTGCATTTACGATGCCGTAAAACGAGGCGTTGTTACGCATTGCCCAGGCAACAAAGCGCTCGTCCAAACAACCTCATTTCTGCCATTGCACGCAAATACAGACCTCAGATGCCGAGAACGACACGGCCGGGAAGAACGGTAACGACAAACCCATGCAAATAGAAAATGCCCATCAAGAGGAAATACGGACACAATGGAACAAAATGATCACTTTGCATGCAAGTGTTGGCCTCAGAAGCAATGGGCCAATTCCTAAAAGCACTGGGCATTACGCAAGGCAGTGAAGAGGAAGCGTATCCTCAAATCTCCGCACTGAGATCATATCTTTGAGGTCCTGGTCACGTGCAAGACGTACGCATCAAATCAGCAGATCGGCACCACAGGACCAATCTCCCTGCGCAGAGGAGTGCACCAGATCTGACAAGACAATCTGGCAAAAACAGTTTCTTTGGGACGGTCAAAAACAACCCGATTCTCGCACAATTGAGAGAAAATAAAATTCACAAGAGAACAAAGCTTGGCCACAGATTTGTGTGTCAATCCTTCCTTCAATCCCTTATGTTTCCACAGCATCTCGGTCAGTGGATCCCTTTTTTCAAATCTTCCAACAGAGAAAAACCACCACACACTGAAGTAGGCTTCGAACAAACTCGTCCCAGAATGTGGGCCGCCTTTCGTTTACAACTACCACAGACATTTCCTGCAACGCCATTCCTAAGACAACTGTTGCATTGGAATGCAGCTCCCAATACCTGTGACTAACGTACCATGAGAGAGGCACATATTACTTTGGTTTATGGGACAGGAAGGACAGATGTAACGCAACATAAGGCATGACAGCTCCTCGTTCAAGTCACTGTGAGATGGATATTGTGACTCACCAGAGCGAGTAGAGACCAGGTCTGTGCCTCGGCTCCGAATTGGCCGCTCAAAGCAAGGCTTGGGCGGGCAGCTGGCTACTTTAGACCCCCCTCAATGGGGATCCCCTCGCGTGCAGATCATTGGTGGACCCCGCCCTGATGGACAATTGGTGACGGGCGCCCCTGCAGCAAGCGATCGTTGGACCACAACCTTGGTATGACTTCCCGCGGAGGGTTGATTTTGGGTCCCCAACTGTGGGTAAATAGTGGTGGTAGGACCTCCGTGGCTTGGTGGTGCTGGGTCTCCCCCAAGGATGATTGGTAGATTGGAGCAGTGTGAATCGCACAGAACGATGCAAACCAACAGAATGGGGTCTTGGCTTTGTAGTTCTAATTGTCAGGAGGATCGAGTGATTGTCTGGCCCAAATTCCGAAATTTGCTTGGCCAGTGAGCTCATCCCAATCCACCTCTTTACCTTCACATGTCATCCTTTGGGAAAAGGTCAATTGTTTCTTGGCGCTGATGTTATGTTTTGGCTTGAGCGTCTGTACTGAGAATCTGACAAGACATTTGTGCCTCATTCATAATTCGAAGCATGACAAAAAGAAACATAAAGAAAAACATTGCCCAACGACACGAGCGTTTCATGTCAAACTTTGCAAAAGTTCGGCAAGGTCTACCAGCACCCAGTGCAGGTGCAGGTGCAGGTGGGACGTCCCGGGGGCACAACACTCGGCTGAGTCCCGTCCACAGACAAACGGTTGATCACAACCAGCGATGCTCTGGCAGTCGCAGGTCTGAGAAGAATGTTGGACCACTTTCCCAAACACGCACACATATTCCAACCCTTGTTTCAATGTGAGAGCAATGTTCGTGTCCTCAAATTTTCTCCAAACCCACAGGGTCACGCTCTCCTCCAATCCGTGAGAGCTGCCGCTGCACTAATCTGCGTCTCTAATGCATTCTCAGCAGCAGATTCGCACCGGAAAATTTACCATAACCAGCCATTCATCACCCTTCCAGTCATAACCCCGTCCAGTGCACACTCAAACACAAGCGCTTGCAAAACGACTTTTTTGTGGTCATTGTGCTCATCGCAACCCATTCCAACAAGAACAAGTGGATTGACATGTACTGCAGGACACCCCCTCCTGTCAGACAATCCACCTTTCTTCAAGTCAGATTCAAACCTCACCACCCAACGTCACCTGTAACCCAGAATTCTGTGGAGTGCCATGCAAAAACAAAAGCTACGTTCTGTGGCCTCATCTTCACATGCCGCCGGATGCCATCGATGTGGGCTTGCCTTCACCCAAACTCTTTCTGTGGAAGGAGACCCCATGCACAGTTTAACACCGAGAAATGCAAATCCCAAGCGTGGAGCTTGCTTGGCAGTGGCTCACTTGTACAAAGTTATTTTCCAGGTTCATGGTGTGGTCCTCGAGCTGTGTTTTGAGGTAACACTCACAAGTACAGCGTGAGTGCTCAGTTCGACATCTGCAGGGGAATATCGAACATCTCAACATTTTTTTTCAAAGGTTCAACCCAGAATACCGATTTTGATCCCGAGATGCGCGTGTCAACTGACCCACGAGTTCTCAACAAAGAAGGTGCGCTCCACCACGAGTTCCACACACCAGCATTCAGATTGATCTTCAGAGGAGAAGCAGTCCAGTTGAAGCGGAAAATTTGATGACACTCCAACAGCGCAGTGCGATGGCATCTTGGTGTTGCCTTGTTGAACCAACGTTATTTATCCTGTCGGCTTATCGCATCTATTGTCACTCATAAATCCCCTATAATCACACATCCCATTAACCCCTCACACATGCAAATCTGCACCTATTTTGGGCAATCTGCCGAGAACCATGTCTTGCTTCTTGACTGAATGTTGCCCCCGTCGGGAAAAACAATCCACAGAGGGTTTTAACTTGTTACAACAACTCCTTCTCCTTTTTCGTTCCCTTGTGAATGCTAGTTTTCATTTCAGTTTGTGGCAAGATGGCAATGCACCAAATCACGGGTGAATTGTTCTGTGACTTGGGCCCCTGCTGGCGTTCTTTCTAGTTCTAGCTCCCACTTGACCATGCAATGCATTTCAGCTCTTGGGGTGTTCAGGATACTGTGAGTACACACAGCGACGCAAATGTAACAAGAGGAAGCTTTTACAGAGTGGGCCCAAGGCATCTTTTTGACCCGTCACAGCGCCGATTCTATTTGTGCATCGAAGTCTGTGTGCAGAGAATCGGGCTCCAGATGGTCCGAGTCCCACATTCCTGAACATATTCCACTATCACTGGGCGGCGCTGTGAAACCGTCGCCAAAACATTTCCAACCGACGCCACGTCGCACACTGGAAAGCGTCTGTTCTTCACAAATGAAGCAGCGCGCCACGTTTGACTTCATGTCGTGCGTGTGCAAAACCCCAAGGTGGAGATGATGTGTCCCAACCCACTGTCTTTGCGACTTCTAGTCAAAGAATCACACGATTCTGCACGCATGTCACTGTTTTGTGTGGAGTCGCGGAGTCAGAACTGGCCTCGTGAGCTCAATCACGACTCGACGTGGTGATTTTTAGCCCAGTGGCTTCACCAGTGAGACACATGGAAATTCTCTGAAACTCCAGCCCTTCGTCACACTTTCTTTCATCCCAAGCAACTGAAATCGTTTCCCGAGCAAAATTTTCAGTGTTTGTTGCACATTTCAGAGGGAGTGGCACCACCACTAAACTCCAGATCGGCTGGTCCAACACTGAAGAAGGCACAGAAGAAAAGGTGAGTTTCTGTGGCAGGTAACTTCTTTTGATCAGATTGACTGGAGCCTTCAGAGAAATCACCAGCTTTGTACTCAGCCATCTGAAAGTGGCACCTTTTGTCAATGGAGTGTTTGTTTGCATCTGCAACTCCCTCCGAACTCAACTTTGGAGTCTGATTTGGGTTGGTTCCAGTCACAAACACAACCACAGCTGAATTGGAGTTGTGACCAACAGACAAACGAAGTTGTTTGGTTGAATGCTTTGAAAAACTCATGCTGACTCTGACTCACGCTGCAATTCTGGTTTGGTCTGAGACCCGAGCACCACACACGAGCACGAGGCAGTTCTGACAGTGTCAACATCGGAAAGCCTCGCCTCTGCGGAGGCAATAACATGACAAATTGAAAATGAAACTGTGGCTTTTGCTACAGTTTCAACAATTCATTTCCATAGAAATGAGAAAATTTCCTCTCATCCTCCAAAACGCATTGACAGAAAAAACACAATCTTTTCCCCGACATCGTCCATTCGTTGTGTGAGCATTTTCAAGGACCATAAAGTGTCTGTGTTGAAAAGCCAACTTGGTGGCTTGGTCCTCAGCCGAGACAGATCATCGGTCGCTGTGTCTCTCGAGGATGTCACGGAGGCAGCTTGGCAATGCGTTTCCAAGTTTGATCCACTCAAATCGAAACTTGAGCAGCGACTTTCAGAGACAAAGAATCACATAATGTGAGTCGTGATGTTCCAGCGTTTACGAATGCACACCGATCATCAAGGAGAGAAAGAGCCACAGTGCCTCTTGAGAGCTTCGCTGCTCGATCCTCGTTGATACATGGTCCCCGACCTGACCCCGCGCAGGACTTAAGCCGGCAATATGAATGTGGAGTCATGTCTATATCTGACCTTGTCTGCTCAAGGCATACATCACTGCTCAAGATGTTTTGCGCGTCTCGCCAGAAAGTTCCGTCTCCTGTCAGTCTGTTCGAATATGCCACTCAAAGAATCGTCCACCACGTGTTGTTCTGTGGAATCTGATTCTGTTTGTAAACATTCTTAGTACGCACTGAAACAAACGACACGAGAATCATCCGCGTGGAAATTGTACGCAAGTCGAGACGACACCCAAGCACCGCTTTCTGAGTTTCGGGACACGAACCATCGACTGGAAACGCCACCCGCTGTCACCTGCATGAACTCGGGTTGCAGCTGTCCGTGCATAAAAGCACATATTGCTCTTTCTACCGCAGTGCAGATGGCCCCTCACACCAGGAATTCACGTTGGGAGAGATTTGGGGTGGAGAGCAGTGGATTCGGAGACGGAGATTGGATTTGAGCGCGACAAGGAAAAGGCTGTCACGGGAGATCGAGACTGCCGCCGCAGCCGTACTGGGCTGAACCGAGACTGGACCAGAAGCACGAACACAGGCGAGACCCAGTGAACCAGCCGAACGTGAGGCATTTGGTATCAAAATTCTTTCAACACAAGAAGGTGTCCTTCCCACACCTGTCCCAGCAGACAGACAGACAGACAGACAGACAGACAGACACACACACTGAGGACAGGGGGAAATGGAGGGAAGCACACCAAAAAGAAATTGTGATCAAATGGACCCTTACGAACAGAATGTGTTTGATCTTTTGACAACACAAATGGGAGTCGCGTTGCCTTGGAGGCGAGGATTTGCGTAACCATGGCAGCGTCATGTTTTCATTCCATCACACCCGAATCGGTTTGTTTTCTCTGCAAGAAAAAAACCGCGACGCGCCAAGTTTGCTCATTTTGCAAATGGAAAACGGTCTTGCTTGTCTGGTTCCAAGGTGGCAGGCGTTTTGGACACTTGGTCCACCAAGCTTGCGACTTCCACATGGGCTTTGTTGGCACATTTTCAAACCTGAGTTCGCAATCTGCTCGTTTTCACCGCTGCATCACCGTCATCACCTGAAAAAACCACAAAGGCAAGCTGTCTTTTGTTTCAGCCACCTTTTCCCTGATCTTGAGCTCCCCGACCATTTTCTCACTCAGTCCATTGACCAACTTGCTTTCGTACACAAAAGTACGCGGTGAAAACAAAATCAGCGAAACAGCAAAGGCGGCCATCTGCAGCACGCGAAGTTTTCCACGGCCGTCGAAATCTCGTGCTCTGTTTTGGAAGGTACCATTCTCCGGGAACACCAGTTACAAGTGGTGAAAAGATCCCTGCACTTTCATCCCCGTGAGAGAAGATGACCTGTGTTCTTTTTAGCATCATCTCCAGGCAGCACTCTTCCGTCGACTTTTTTTTTTCTTTGCAGCATTTTCAAAGCAAACTGCAGGGATTATTCTCACTTCAGATATTTTTGGCACGTTCAAACCAAAAACATTTCCTTTTCCTCCTCCACTCACAACTTTCTCCTCGCCTTGAGTCAGCCAAATCTAAAGCGACTGAAGTCACGTAATAACCGTCAATGCAATTACTGAACAGAAATGACGAATTATTCCCACTTTTTGATCAAAATCTTTTCTGAAGGCTTTCGCAATGGCAGAAAAGTCGCCAAATGTAACAACTTCCAAGTTTCAAGTTTGCGTTCGCGCACCTTCAAGGTCCACGCACATGCAAAACCACGCACCATCAGCGTGGATCGCCCACAGAAAACACAAGACGCAGGATTCTCCCGCAGTCGTCTGTCCACAGTAGGAAGTGATGGGCTGCTGAAACGATTCAAATTACGTTAAGCATGTCGTACCACATCCCCGAAAACGCTGTGAGGGAAAGCACGACGGCCCCGTCACTGTGCTCACGAGCGCAAAAACGACAGCGATATCTTTCCACCCACACTTCAGGCAAAAATGAAGCAAGGCGTTGGCGATTTGTGGAGTTTTCAGTTTGGTTTGGAACCCTCCTTCCTGCAGACACCTCTCTCGCAGCGCCAACGAACAAGTTGACAGAGATTCAAATCAACGTCTGTCCACATCGATGCAGCTTTGTCCACGCGCTCCTGACGGTCTCACAGTGCTTGCAATGCCGACAGGCGACACGACTCTCGTCGGTTTATTGGGAGTTTTATTGAGAAAGATGAGTGCTCTCGACCATTGGGTCGGACAACCCAGACCCGAGGGGCAACTCAACACCGAAGAGAATCCGCACGACGTCCCGAGGTCAGCAGATTTATCCTGGGGTTCCCTGTGTCCAGCCACTTTTTGCTTCAAAAAAACAAAAAACCAAAAGGATAACCAGAAATGCAACACAAAGACAAGTGTCGGCAACTTACGTATTGCTCGAACTTCTTTCTGAGTGCGTGTCATGCTGCTACTCCAAAGCTTTGTTTGTTTCATCACGTTTTTTCTCCACCGGCGATCTCTGCGAATTAATGCATGAGCAAAACAGACGCAGGAGGGAACGGGACAGTTTTAACTTTCCTTCTCGTGCGCGTCCAAGTAACGGCATTCAATCAGTTTTGGTTTTTAGTTGCAACTAAATTGCGAAAACAGCGAACTTCCTCTTTGTCTCAAAGATTCGTTGATGGACCTCGTACACATAACAACAAAAGGGCGCATGGCATCAAATCAAACAAGATAAAACTTTCAAATTGTGCCTTCTGCAGCTGAACAGAACAGACAACACAACTTGGCAGGACTCGGCCCGTCAGCTTCTTCAGTAAAAATTCAGTTACTTATGCAAAGAGCCAAACCACGTCTTGGAAAACTTTGGATCGCAGAACCATTTTTGGAAGAACAAACCAGGTCTTGTACCACCTGTCACAGTATTGACACGCGTCTCGGCAATGCTCTGTCACGACGTCCATGGCCATCCGACCTTCAACCAGCTGCGAGAACTTTCAAGCTCCAGGGAAAGCGAGGAAAATTCTCACGTGAAATTGTTCTCACACAAAACCAATCAGCACTGTCTGCAATATTTGATATTCTCACTGAAGATCGGTGTTGGGTTGCTTCGAAGTGAAAGGAGATTCTTCCGACACGGCATATCGTCAGCCGAGCCACTGTAATCAAAACATGATTTTGCGAAGCCTCGGCAAATACTCGTTTGCAAAATCAAGAAAAAGGAAACCTATAAATGGCCTAAATTTCCTTGATCCCTTCTTGATGAAATCTTCACACCAAACACAAATTTGCGACTCCCAAAGGGTGACTCTGTCCATTGCTGCATTCAGTTTGGTCCCTCAGCCGGGACAGCAGTGGGCTGGACTGTCGACAACCAGTTCACATCAGACAGAAATACGGACCATGAGGTGAAACATACAGAGGGTTACACAACAAATTTGTGGGGGTTTGACTGACGCAGACCGAACTGCACAGATTCATGAAGAGTCTGGTTCCTCTGTTCCGTTCGTCATGAGCGCCGGCGGATATGTGCCGATTCCCTTCTGACTGAGGTCTGGCCAACTTTTGCAATGCTGAAACATCCAACGAAATATTTCTCTTCTTTCCAGGCCATTTGGCTGCATAACATCTGCCATTTTTATGAGAGTCTATATTGACGTCAAAACGAGTTATTTGCCCACACTGTGGCTCAACATCGCATTATTTCGTGGTGTAATTGGACCAGAAGAATGGGATCTTGTGAACAGGGCTCCATCTCATGTGATTACATTTCATGCGATCGAGGCTGTAAAACAGATTCACATATATATAGGCTCTCCATGAACTGCAACTGAGACTGGTTCTCCACAGTCGATCCAGGGGTCTCGAGAGGTAGCTCTTGATAACACACTTGTAATCACGACACCGATAAAAATCATCCTGGCCGAGAAGCCAGAATCCGGAATGGAACAACAACTTTCAAGTCTTTTTCTTTTATCACGACGTCCTCCTTGGTTCGCTGATTTCCATTTAAGCATTTCAGCTCAGGCTCATTCGTGAAGTCCCAGTCCCATTGCACCACTCTGCCTGAGAAAGCACATAATTAGAACTCATAAATCCTCCATTATCGCTCCATAATCCCTCGTGCATATTCATCATAAACCTTGCTTCTCTCACAATGTAACCCACTCCCCTCCTGACAGCAATCAACTGATTACACACGCCGGGTTATTAATCTCCATAAGTGCGCTGCGCTGCAGGACTACGAATCTCAGTCCCGGGCACAGATGCCCACCCTGAAGGAAAAGGTCTTGCGCAGAAAAGTCGTGCAACGCTGGAGTCGTCGTGCAACGCTGGAGTCGGACACGCGGCACTGGCTTTTCAACCTCTCCGGCTTGCAGCCCTTTGGAAGAACAGTGGTCATCAGCTGCACCAGAACTCCAGTTGAAAACGTTTCCTGGGCTGATCCCAACAAGCGAACAAATTTGCGGGCTTTTGTCCAGTGCCATTGTCAACCTGGTGCTCGTTTGTCGACCGCCAATCAACACTGAACATCCACCAATCATTCTAAACCGCTTTACCGAAACAGATTCATTGTCCGTTCTCTGTCCAGCTCACTGATCGTTTTATCTCTCACACCCTGTCAAACACCTTTGGGGCCTTGGCAGCCCGCAACCACAATTAGTCTCAGCACAGAAAGGCTTCTCGACAGAAGCCTTTTATCCCAAGACTGTTTACCTGCGTCTTGAGCCCCGCGGCTCACAGGGGACCTTCACCCCTGAGTTATCGGACCCAAATGCTCAATCACACCATTGCTACCCAAGTGAGGAGGACACCACCGAAAAATACCGAAGAGTACAAATGGAACCACAAACAGCAACAATGGTTGTGAAACGGAGGCAGGACGAATGCAATCTCGTCAAGTGCAGTACTGCACCTCCGGCTCGGAGCTCACCAGCCACAGGCTCTGGGGAATTGGGCTCAATGGTCTTCACCGCAGAGAATCCGCGCAGATCGTCGTTTCAGTGGGCTTCACAAGCTGATGAGCAGCGAAATGGGAGTGTCCTCAGTCTCATCCTGAGCGGAACATTGTTTGGCTTTGGAAACAGGTGTTTTTCCTGAAGACGTAACCAATACCTTCAGTGGTTGACAAGAACAAGACAGGTTTTTTTTTGTACGTACACATCAATTCACGTCACCGTCGAGACGAAAACCTGTCTCAACGTCTTTCTGTGTGTCAGCAGTTTCTTTTCACATGACGTGTCAACGGTCGTCCTGTCTCGCCAAAACGAACAAGCTTTGGCAGTGTTCCGTCTTGACCTGGACTCTGAAAAGCAGACCTCGTCAGTAAAAAGGGACATCAAGCAAGTCAAATATCGTGTGGCTGGTCCTGCTCCCTGTATAAGATCTTCCTGAAAATGAGGTAGGCCCTCTTCAGGGGGACGACATGTGCACCCTATTCTCGCCTGGTCACTCAACTTCAGTGTCCGAACGTTGCATAACATGAATTTTGCTGACTTCATGTCATCTGGAAAGAACCAAAACAATTCTGACATGCGCCTCTATGAACCCACAGGTCGATCTGTGTGCGGGTGGCCATCTGGAACTTTCCCTCTTTCCCGTCAGTTGAGTTTTTGAGGAAGCGATCTAGAATTCTTTCCAATACACTTCCTGCACGTTCACACATGGCGACTGTTTCAACTCTTTTCCCAGGCAAGGGATCTTGAGGGCGCGTCTCCTGTTTGCAAATGCCAAAAGGCGATCCCAGGACACGGGCCGATAACCCAGCAATGCTCAATGCTCTCTGCTTCTTTGCCACACTTTTGTCACTTTGAAAGCAAGTGTATTCGGTTCAAAACTGCGAAGCATCACGACAATGTTCAGGTGTGACTGTGTTCACAGTGTCGACTGCGCAGCTTGTGACCGCTCAGTCTTGACAAATCTGTTTTCTGAACGCTGGACACATTTACGGCTTCTCGGCCTTTATCTTCGCGTCCGAAGGAAATGAGGCTTCCTGATGAGACAGCGACGAAAGAGGCGCTTAGTGGGGAAAAACGTTTGTTCAACCTGCATCGCAGTATCCGTGGGACGTGCCCTCTGCTGCTGCTGCCATGGATTCTCAAGAATCAAAGCGGAGTGTTGTCTTCTTGTGCACCAGGTCAAATCAAGCGACATTGTGTGTCTTCATACTGTTCTACGACAACACCGCTTCTCAACTGCCCCTTGAAACGACAGTCCTGGTTGGCACGAACACCGCCTCCTCCTCGCACATTCTTGGAGAAACGAGACTTTCAAGCAGAATATCAGCCGCTTGCCAAGTACATCAGCGGTATACCACTTCATTTCACATGAGCAGCCAGCCTTGCAAATTTTTGTTCTTGGGGGTAGGGGGGGACCCCAGAAAGTCTAAAACCTGGAAGCTCGAGCTGACCTTACCTTCCAAGTTTTTGCATGCTGCGGGGTGCAACCCAGAAAGCTGGAACCTCCAGCAAGCCAGCCAGCTAAGTTTGTGTGTGTGTGTGTGTGTGTGTGTGTGTGTGTGTGTGTGTGTGTGTGTGTGTGTTATGCGGAAACCTGGAAACCCAGAAATTCCAGCC
>JAAUXT010073540.1_pt1 | contig 11767 bp, 12 predicted proteins | sample 7278171 | NCBI WGS metagenome assembly JAAUXT01 (sample SAMN14350112, study PRJNA611818) | marine sediment metagenome | isolation source: surface marine sediment (1.8m) | place: French Polynesia: Moorea | collected 2018-08
GCGATTGCGCCATGGCGTTCCAGACTCCGTCGCTCGCTGTGGCGGGGCTCACCAAGTTCGCTGGTCCGGTGGGCGCGCCGCTCAAACCCGCATCGGCATGAGCACATAGAGCGCGTTGCCGTCCGCCGCGTCGCGCACGATGGTCGGCGAGGAGGCGTCCGCCATGGCGAACTCGGCGCCCTCGCCTTCAATCTGCTGGGCGATATCCAGCAGGTAGCGCGAGTTGAATCCGATCTCCAGGTCCTGGCCGCCGTAGTCGATCTCCAGCTCCTCGACCGCGGTGCCGTTCTCGGGGCTGTTGGCCGAAAGCGTCAGGCTGCCGCTGTGCACAGAGAGCTTCACCGCCCGGCTTTTCTCGCTGGAGATCGTCGAGACGCGGTCGACCGCCTCTGCGAAATCCTTGCAGCGGACCTCCATCATCTTGTCGTTGCCGGCGGGAATCACCCGTTGGTAGTCGGGGAAAGTGCCGTCGATCAGCTTGGAGGTCAGCAGGGTTGCGTCGAAGGCGAACTCGATCCGGGTGTCGGAAAGCGACAAGGTGACCGGATCCTCGGTCTCGTCAATCAGCTTGCGAACCTCGTTGACTGTCTTGCGCGGGACGATCGCCGCCGGCATCCCGGCCGCGCCCTCCGGCAACGGCAACTGGAAGCGCGCCAGGCGATGGCCGTCGGTGGCGACCGCACGCAGCACTTCAGTGCCATCCGCGTCGGCGGCGTGAAGGTAGATCCCATTCAGGTAGTAGCGGGTCTCCTCGGTTGAGATCGCAAAGCGGGTGCGGTCGATGATGTCGCGCAGCGCACCGGCCGTGAGCTGAAAGCTCTGCGGCAGGTCGCCGCTGCCCATGGCCGGGAAATCCTCCTTCGGAAGGGTCGAGAGGGAGAACTCCGAGCGGCCGGAGCGCAGGACCATGCGGCCGCTGTCGCCATCCGTGGCCAGCTCCACCTGCGCGCCGTCCGGCAGCTTGCGGACGATGTCGTAGAGCGTGTGCGCTGGGGCCGTGGTGGCGCCGGAGTCGGCGACCTCGGCCGCCACCTCGTCGACGATGTTGAGGTCCATGTCGGTTGCGGTCAGCCGCAGCTTGCCGGCCTCCGCCTCGATCAGGACGTTGGCCAGAATCGGAATGGTGTTGCGGCGCTCGACGACACTCTGCACGTGGCCCAAGGATCGGAGCAACGCGGCGCGTTCAATGGTCAGCTTCATGATGCCCTGAAATAATGCCCAAACTCAGCGTGATCTTAGCCCTTGCGCGGTCCACGCAGTCCTACCCTGCAAGTGGAGATTTCGGCCCCAGATCCGGACCGCGACCGGCCCCGGAGCACCATCGAATCGGGCCCCTCGAGCCGGGTCGCAAATTATACCCGCCCGCGCCCGGAAAAGTAAGCTCTAATGGCGGTTTAGCCCGCCCTCGCAAGGGGCGGTCAAGGCCTTGAATCGGCCTGGAAATCCGACTTCGGATCGGCCCTCCGGCGGGCCTAGCTTTCCAGCATCCGGCGCAGCAGCTCGACGTCGTCGGCGAAGCCGGAATCGATGGTCTTCAGCTCCTCGACCTTGCGCACCGCGTGCATCACCGTGGTGTGATCCCGGCCACCGAACTTGCGGCCGATCTCCGGCAGCGAACGGGAGGTGAGCTGCTTGGCCAGGTACATCGCGACCTGGCGGGGTCGGGCCACGGCCCGGGCACGGCGCGCCGAATGCATGTCGGCCAATCGGATGTTGTAGTGTTCCGCGACCCGCTTCTGGATCTCGTCGATCGTCACCCGGCGATCGTTGGCGCGCAGCAGGTCGTGCAGCACCTCCTGGGTCGCCTCCAGGGTCACCGGCCGGCCGACCAGGGTCGCATGGGCGACGATGCGGTTCAGCGCACCCTCGAGCTCGCGGACGTTGGACGGGATCTTGTGCGCCAGGAACTCCAGGACCTTGCTCGGGATGCCGGCGCCGAGCTGCTCGGCCTTGGACTGCAGGATCCCGAGGCGCAACTCGTAGGTCGTCGGGTGGATGTCCGCGACCAGGCCCCAGCCGAGGCGCGAGCGCATCCGCTCCTCCACACCCTCAAGGTCCGAAGGGCTCTTGTCCGCCGAGATCACGACCTGGCGGTTGCGGTCGACCAGTGCGTTGAATGTGTGGAAGAACTCTTCCTGGGTTGCCTCACGCCCCCCGATGAACTGGACGTCGTCGATCATCAGAACGTCGACGGAGCGGAACTGCTCCTTGAAGGCCATGGTGTCCTTGGTGCGCAGGGCGCGGACGAACTGGTACATGAACTTCTCGGCCGAGAGGTAGATGATCCGACGGTCCGGCCGCGACTTCGTGATGTGCCAGGCAATGGCGTTCATCAAGTGGGTCTTGCCCAGGCCCACGCCGCCGTAGAGAAACAGCGGATTGAAGGGCACGATCTCGGCCTCGGCGACACGGCGCGCCGCCGCATAGGCGAGTTCGTTGGGCTTGCCGACCACGAAGTTTTCGAAGGTGAATCGCGGATCGAGCGGCGCCGAGATCTCCCGCGGCGCGGCCCCCGGCGCGCTGGCATAGAGGCCGGCATCGCTCGGGCGCTGCACGACCTTCGCTGTCGGCACCGCTTCTTCGGCTGCGCGCTTCGGACTCGGCCGCTCGGCCGGGCGGACAACGATCTCGACGGTCTTTACCCGCCGATCCTCACTGCACCACAACGCCCGGATGCGGTCCGCGTAGTTTCCCGTCACCCAGTCGCGCATGAAGCGCGTCGGCACGGCCATGCGCACCACGCCGTTCTTGGACGACATCAAGGTCAGCGGCTTCAGCCAGCTCCGGTAGGCGGACTCCCCGACATCGGCACGCAACCGGCCCCGGACACGCGCCCACGCTTCCTGCAACTCAGGCACCCCGTCACTCTGGGTCATTTCGTTACCCCACGGCGGCATCTGCTGTATTCGGACTCCGCGCAGAGGCGCAGGCTTTCAGCTCCGCGCACTGCGTCGCGCGGATCGTCCACAGCAGTTTGTAATCTCCGAGAAAGACCCCCGGGGCAGCCTTCTGGACCCCCGTCTCCAGACTTGCGGAATGCACGCCGCTGCTCCCCCTGTTGTCATTTCGCTTATGTTTTTTTTCTTGCGGCGCAACAAAAGGAACCCCGAACCTTCCCGCGCCGAGTTTTGTCTCGACTAATTGCTTACTTCATTAAGGCCAATGTATTTCCCCGCGACTTAATAACGATCGCGCACACACTCCGACAATCCCAGTATTACTTTTGGAGCCGGACCCAATATTTGCTGTTCGGCCTCCTCGAGACAGCTTGGTTAATTTACCTTTGGTGCCGGATGCTGGCAATGGGACCGAAAAGCGAACGGAGCTTTTTTTTGCGCCGTTGTCGCCTCCAATTCTGAGAAACGCTTCCGGATCGGCAAAATGACTCCCTTCGCGCCCGGAGAGGGCGCGCCAAAACGACCTGCGTAATCGGAAGCGGCGCGGATTGCGCTTAGGCCAGCGCCTTCACCCGCGCCGAAAGACGCGACAGCTTCCGGGCCGCCGTGTTCTTGTGCAGCACGCCCTTGGTGACGCCGCGGTGCAACTCGGGCTGGGCCGCCTGCAAAGCCGTGCGCGCCGCGTCCTTGTCGCCGCTGGCCACCGCCAGCTCGACATTCTTCAAGTGGGTGCGGATGCGGCTGATGCGGGCGCGATTGATCGCGGCCCTGCGGTCGTTGCGGCGGATCCGCTTCTTTGCCGATTTATGATGCGCCATAGGGCTTCAAAACCTGTCAGATCTGGAAATCTTCCCCGCGGGAAGCGGCCGGCGTTATAGACCCCGCCTGGGGCTCCGTCAAGCGGCCGGCAGGGCCATCCCAGCGCCGGGCGGCGGCCTCAGCGCTGCGACCATTTCGGTGGCCGCTTTTCGGCGAAAGCGGCCATGCCCTCCTTCTGGTCCTGGGTCGCGAAGGTCGAGTGGAACAGCCGCCGCTCGAAGAGGATGCCCTCGGAGAGAGTTGTCTCGTAGGCCCGGTTGACCGCCTCCTTGGCCATCATCACCGCCGGCCGGGACAGCGAGGCGATCTTGCCGGCAACCGCGAGCGCTTCCTCGATCAGCTTGTCCGCCGGCACCACCCGGGCGACCAGGCCAGCGCGTTCCGCCTCCTCGGCATCCATCATGCGGCCGGTCAAGCAGAGGTCCATGGCCTTGGACTTACCGACGAAGCGGGTCAGTCGCTGGGTCCCGCCGGAGCCGGGGATGGTGCCGATGGTGATCTCCGGCTGGCCGAACTTCGCGCTGTCGGCGGCGATGATCATGTCGCACATCATCGCGACCTCGCAGCCGCCGCCTAGGGCATAGCCGGCCACCGCCGCAATCGTCGGCTTGCGGGTCTTGGATAGTCGCTCCCAGCCCTTTGTGATGAAGTCGCCCTTGTAGACGTCCATGTAGGTCTTGTCCTGCATCTCCTTGATGTCGGCGCCGGCTGCGAAGGCCTTCTCGGAGCCGGTGACCACGATGGCGCCGATTGCCTCATCGGCCTCGAAGTCGTCGACCGCCTCGGCCAGCTCCTCGATCAGGGCCGCGCATAGCGCGTTCAACGCCTGAGGTCGGTTCAGGGTGATCAGTCCGACCGCGTCGCGCTTTTCGACCAAGATGTTCTCGTAGGACATGCTGTTCTCCAGTGAAGGATCAGAGGGCGCTGCCATCCGCGCACCGCCAAGTGTCCCGGCGGCTCGGCGGATCGAGCTATTCCGGATGCAGGGCGCAGCGCAGGGTGACGAAATTGCCGGCGGTTTCCACCTCGAGGTCCAGGACTTCACCCTCGCGCCGGAAGCGCTTGGGGCCCGCCGCTTCCCAGCCGAGCTGCGGCAATGTGCGCCGGTAAAAGCGCAGCACTTCGTCCGCCTTGCCTTCGCCTTGGGCATAGACCTCGACGATCCGGCCTTCAGGCTTGTCGAAGCTGACGCCGGCATCAGGCATCTCCGCCATGCCCGGCATCAGCGGCAGGTCCGGCACCTCTGTGAAGTAGCGGCCGGGCTCCTGCGTCGCCGCCTGTCCGATCGAAAGCGCGGGGACCAGCAGGCAGAGCAAGGCAAGAGCAAGCAGAACGCGGGGGCAAGGCTTCATGGCGCCCCTTCCTTACCTAGCGCTGCCGGCTGGGGCAATAGAAGGTGGCGCGGTTGGACTGGACGATCCGTCGGATCCCACCTTGGCCGGACGAGAGCGTCGCCGCGCCGCAGTCGCAGCCGGGGCAAGGCTCGCCCGCCCGGTCGTAAACGGCCCAGTGATGTTGGAAGTAGCCGAGCTCGCCGTCGGCCTGGACGTAGTCTCTGAGCGAGGACCCGCCGGCGGCAATAGCCGCATTCAGCACTTTGCGCACCGCCGCGGCCAGACGTTCGGCCCGTGCCCCCTGAACCGTGTAAGCCTGTCGCCGCGGTGAGATCCCCGCAAAGAACAGCGCTTCCGAGACGTAGATGTTGCCGAGGCCGGCCACGACCTTCTGGTCGAGCAGGGCCGCCTTGATCGGCGAGCGGCGCCCCTTGAGGCGGGCCGCCAGCTCCGGGCCGTTGAAGGCGTTGGACAGCGGCTCGGGCCCCAGGTCCTTCAGCAGCCGGTGCCGCGCCAACCCCTCCGGCGCGACGAGATCCATCATTCCGAAGCGGCGCGCGTCGTTGAAGCGGATCTCGCCGCCATCCTCGGTGAAGAAGACGACGTGGTCGTGCCGGTCGAGCGGCCGCGTCTCGCCGTTCATCAACAGCATGCGGCCCGACATCCCGAGATGGCAGAGCAGGACCTCGCCGCTGTCCAGATGCATCAGGATGTACTTGGCCCGGCGATCGATCCGCGACACCCGCCGGCCCTCGAGTCGCTCGACGAAGGCTTCCGGCAACGGAAAGCGCAGGTCCGGGCGGCGTTGCAGCACGCGCGTCAGCCGACGGCCTTCGAGCTTGGGCCGCAGCCCGCGGCAGACTGTCTCGACTTCAGGTAGTTCGGGCATGGTACGGAAGTGCTCCCGGTCTTGGGCGCAGAGTAGCGCGCCCCGAGGGCCCGCGCTATGGTGCCGCCGAAACGAGCCCGATCCGAGATGCCAGATCCCAAATCAGAAACCCCGGAACGAGATCGAAAGACGTCCTTCGGCTACCGCGACGTGCCCGAGGATGAGAAGGCACCGCTGGTGCGCGGCGTCTTCACCTCGGTTGCCACGCGCTACGACCTGATGAACGATCTGATGTCGGGCGGCATACACCGCCTTTGGAAGTCGGCGATGATCGACTGGCTGATGCCGCGTCCGGGACAAGCCTTCCTGGATCTGGCCGGCGGCACCGGCGATATCGCGTTTCGCATTCTCGACCGGCTCGACCCCGAGGCGCCGAGCCGGCTGACCGTCTGTGACCTGACGCCGGGCATGATTGCCGTCGGGCGCGACCGTGCGTTGGACCGGGGCCGGCTCTCGGGACTCGACTGGGTCTGCGGCGACGCCGAGGACTTGCCCTTCGCCGCACGGGGTTACGATGCGGTGACCATCGCCTTCGGGCTGCGCAACGTCACCGACATCGACACGGCCCTGGCCGAAGCGCGACGCGTTCTCAAGCCGGGCGGTCGCTTTCTCTGTCTGGAGTTCTCGCGGGTCGTGCTGCCGCTTCTGGCGGAGGTCTACGAACGCTATTCCTTCACCGTCCTGCCGTGGCTGGGCGAAGCCGTTGCCGGCGATGCCGAGTCCTACCGCTATCTGGTCGAGAGCATACGCCGCTTCCCGGCGCAGGAGGAGCTGGCCGCGCGGATCGCGGCGGCCGGCCTGGAGCAGGTCAAGGTCCGCAACCTTTCCGGCGGCATCGCCGCCCTGCATTCCGCTTGGCGGCTCTAGGGCCCATGCTGACGCGACTGGGTGCCCCATTCCGGCTGCTCTCGATCGCCCGGACCCTGGCCCGCCACGACGCCCTGGCGCCCCTCGAAGATCTCGGCATCGCGCCTCTGCCGGTGACCCTGGCGCGCATGCTGTCGCGGCGCCGGGCGGAAGGCCGGCCAGGGCAGAAGCTGGCGCGGGCGCTGACCGAGCTGGGCCCGGCCTTTATCAAGCTGGGGCAGTTCCTCTCGACCCGCTCCGACCTCTTGGGCGAGCAGGTCGCCGCCGACCTTTCGGACCTGCAGGACCGGCTCTCGCCCTTCTCCGGCACCAAGGCCAAGGCGATTGTCGCCGAGGAGCTCGGCGCGCGCCTGGATGAGCTATTCCAAAGCTTCGACGAAAAGCCGATCTCCGCCGCTTCCATCGCCCAGGTGCACCTGGCAGTCACCAGCGAAGGCGAGGAAGTCGCGGTCAAGGTCCTGCGCCCCGGGGTCGAGGGGGCGTTCAAGCGCGACCTCGATCTCCTATGGGGCCTGGCCGAGGTGGTCGAGACCACCCAGCCCGCTCTGCGCCGGCTCAAGCCGGTGCAGGCGGTGCGCCTCTTCGCCGAGCAAACCCTGCTGGAGATGGACCTGCGCATGGAGGCGGCGGCGGCTTCAGAGCTGGCGCAGAACTTCGCCGGCGATCCCGACTACCGGCTGCCGGCGGTCGACTGGCAAAGGACCTCGCGGCGGGTTCTGACCCTGGGCCGGCTCTCGGGAATCCCGATCGACGACCGTGCGGCCCTGGTCGCCGCCGGCCACGACCTGCAGGAGGTGCTGCGCAAGGCCGCGACCATCTTCTTCCTCCAGGTCTTCCGCGACGGTCTGTTCCACGGCGACCAGCATCCCGGCAACATGTTCGTCGACGATCGGGGCAATATCGGTGCGGTCGACTTCGGCATCATGGGCCGGCTCGACATGAAGACCCGCAGCTACCTGGCGGACATGATGATCGCGCTGCTCGCCCGGGACTACCGGCGCCTGGCCGAAGTCCAGGTCGAGGTCGGCTTCCTGCCCGACAACCAGTCCCTGGACGGCTTCGCCCAGGCCCTGCGCGCGGTCTGCGAGCCGATCTTCGGACGGCCGCTAAACGAGATCTCCTTCGCCCGTTTGCTCGGCCAGCTCTTTCGCCTCAGCGAGCGCTTCGCCCTTGAAGTCCAGCCGCAGCTGCTGCTGCTACAGAAGAACATGGTCATGGCCGAGGGCATCAGCCGCCGGCTGATGCCGGAGCTCAACATCTGGACCCTGGCGCAGCCGCTGATCGAGCAGTGGGTGATCGAGAATCGCGGCCCGGAAGCGCGGCTGCGCGACACCACCCAGGGCCTGCTGCAGGTCGCCGAGCGCCTGCCGGCGTTGATCAAGAACCTGGACAGCGCCTCGGAAGACCTGGCCGGGGGCGGCCTGCGCCTGCACCCCGACTCGGCCAAGGCGCTGGCCGGCCGGAACCGCGCTGCCGCCTGGCACATCGGCGCCCTTTGGGCCGCGGTCGCAGCCCTGCTGCTGGTGCTGTTGCTCGACTGAGCCTCAGTAGTCCGCGACGAAGCCGTGCCCCGCACGGCCCCAGAAGCGCAGCCAGGAGATCGCCGCCCGAACGACATCAATGCTGCCCTGGTCCTTATCCTCATCGCTTTTCAGGTAGTGGCCGAGCGCACGGGAGAAATCGCTGGCGAGCGCCAGCATTTCCGCCGGATCGCGGTCGAGGTAGAGTTCGTCGGTGAACTCCATCTTCATGACGTAGGCGGCGTGCGCCGTAACCGCGTTGAATTCGTCGCGAAGCTCATTGCCGCGAAAGTCATAAGGGCCCCCGGTCCCTACATACTTGGGCACGGCGTCCTGACGGTCCGGGGCGGCCTCCCGCACGACGACGGGCGGGTCTCCGGTGGTTAGGAGCGGTATTACCTGTTCAAGAGGACGATCATAGAGCTCCCGCTGCTCCGTCAGATTCTGCCAGCATTCCAGCTTGAATTCATAGTCCCGCTTTCGGCGCCGGGCCGCGCTGGAAAAGTACTCCAGCACGGACTTCAAACCACCGGACGAGGGCGGCTGGACAGGGCGGGGACCCGGATCGGGCCAGAAATTACGATGGATTTCGTGAAGCTTCCTGAGTATCTCCATCGCCTCGGGATCATGGGGATCCAGTTCTTTTCGGCCCGCGGTCTCGGCGGGCTCTACGGTACGGCCATCGACGACCTTGGATTGAACGATCCAGTCCAAACCCATGAGTTCCCTCCTCAAAAAATTGTTCTTGTTATGTTCTTATTGATTCCAGATCGCGTAACCCGTGTCAAGGCGAGGTCGCCTGCAACCCTTGCCGGCGCTCCCGGCCTGCCAACCTCCTTGCCGGCCCCCCTTGCCAGCCTGCGGTGCGGTCCCTAGTTTTGAACCACAGTGGGGGCGCGTGAATTGGGTGATTTCACCTCCATGCTCAAGGGCAAACGCATACTCCTGGTCATCTCGGGCGGCATCGCCGCCTACAAGAGCCTGGAGCTGATCCGCCGCCTGCGCGAGCGCGGCGCGGCCGTGCGCGCGGTGCTGAGCCGCGGCGGGTCTGAGTTCGTGACGCCGCTGTCGGTCGCGGCGCTGACCGAAGACAAGGTCTATCAGAACCTCTTCTCCCTGACCGACGAGGCCGAGATGGGCCACATCCAGCTGTCGCGCGACGCCGACCTGCTGGTCGTCGCGCCGGCCAGCGCCGACCTGCTGGCCAAGATGGCGACCGGCCGGGCCGTCGACCTGGCCTCGACCGTGCTGCTGGCGACCGACACGGCGATCCTAGCGGCGCCGGCGATGAACGTGCGCATGTGGCTGCACCCGGCCACCCAGCAGAACATCGCAACCCTGGCGGCCCGCGGCCTGCACCTGGTCGGTCCCAACGAGGGCGACATGGCCTGCGGCGAGTACGGCCCCGGTCGCATGGCCGAGCCGGCGGAGATCCTGGCCGCCATCGAGGCCTTCTTCGCCGGGGCCGCGCCACTGTCCGGCCGCCGGGCCTTGGTGACCTCCGGGCCGACCCACGAGGCCATCGACCCGGTGCGCTACATCGCCAACCGCTCCTCGGGGCGCCAGGGCCACGCCATCGCGACCGCGCTGGCCCGCCTGGGCGCCGAGACCACCTTGATCTCCGGCCCGACCGCCCTGCCGGATCCGCCAGGGGTGGCGGTCACCCGGGTGGAGTCGGCCGCGCAGATGCTGGCGGCCTGCCAGGCCGCCCTGCCGGTCGACGTCGCGGTCTGCGCCGCCGCCGTCTCCGACTGGCGCCCGGCCAAGGCCGCAGACCAGAAGACCAAGAAGAACGGCAAGGGACCGCCGGCCCTCAAGCTGACCGAGAACCCCGACATCCTCGCGACCCTGTCTGAGGCCGGCAACCGGCGCCCGCAGCTGGTGATCGGATTCGCCGCCGAGACCGAGAAAGTGATCGCGCACGCCAGGGCCAAGCTCACGAAGAAGGGCTGCGACTGGATCCTGGCCAACGACGTCTCGCCGGACAGCGGCACCTTCGGCGGCGCCGAGAACAGCGTGCACCTGATCGACGCCGAGGGCGTGGAGGACTGGCCGCGCCTGAGCAAGGAGCTGGTCGCCGAGCGTCTTGGCCAGCGCATCGCCGCCTGGTTCGGCGGGGAGGCCTGAGCCGCCGTGGGAAGCCTCGCCGTTCAGGTCAAGCGGCTGCCGCACGGCGCCGGCCTGCCGCTGCCGCACTACGCCACGGCCGATAGCGCCGGCGTCGACCTCGTGGCCGCAGTGGAGAACGCGGTGATCCTTCAGCCGGGCGAGCGCCAGCTGATCCCCACCGGCATCGCCATCGCCCTGCCGCCGGGGACTGAGGCGCAGGTCCGGCCGCGCTCGGGCCTGGCGCTGCGGCACGGGATCACCATCCTGAACACGCCGGGCACCATCGACGCCGACTACCGCGGCGAGATCGGCGTGATCCTGATCAACCTGGGCCAGGAGTCCTTCGCCATCGACCGGGGCATGCGGATCGCCCAGATGGTCGTCGCCCCGGTGGTCCAGGTCGCCTGGGACGAAGTTTCCGAGCTGAGCGAAAGCCAGCGGGGCGCCGGCGGCTTCGGCTCGACCGGCGTCGAGAGCGCGTCGGCGGAGGTCGGCGAGAGCTGATGCTACGCCTGTCGAAGAAGCTGCTCTTCGCGATCGAGGCGGTGGTCGACGTCGCCTACCACGCCGGGCCGAGCCCGGTGCGCTCCAACGAGATCTCGGAGCGGCAGAAGATCCCGCGGCGCTACCTGGAGCAGGTCCTGCAGCACCTGGTGCACAAGGAGATCCTGGCCGGGCAGCGCGGCCCGCGCGGCGGCTACCGCCTGGCGCGGGAGCGTCGCCGGATCACCGTCGGCGAGATCATCCGCGTGGTCCGAGAGCTGGAGGGCGCGCCCGACCCGATCGAGGAGAGCGAGGGCTCCGACATCGGCCTCAAGGTCGTGCGGCCGATCTGGGCCGAGATCCAGGAGGAGATGATGGCCCGCTTCGACGACATGACCGTCGAGGAGCTCTGCAACCGGGCCCGCGAGAGCGGGATCCGCCGGGAGGCGGCCGAGATCCCGGACTTCAGCATCTAGGGGCCCGTCCGTCGGCCGAGGGAGAGACAGGGTGAGCGCAGACAGAGCGAAGGCGGCGGCCCGGGAGGCCCCGAGCGACGAGTTCCGCGGCCGGATCTACGATTCGATCCTGGATACCATCGGCGCCACCCCGCTGGTGCGCCTCGGCAAGCTGGCCGCAGCCCACGGCGTCGAGGCCGAGCTGGTCGGCAAGTGCGAGTTCTTCAATCCGCTGTCCTCGGTCAAGGACCGCATCGGCCTGGCCATGATCGAGGATCTGGAGGCGCGCGGGCGGCTCAAGCCGGGCAACGCCATCGTCGAGCCGACCAGCGGCAACACCGGCATCGCCCTGGCCTTCGTCTGCGCCGCCAAGGGCTACCGCCTGATCCTGACC
>JAAUXT010109652.1_pt1 | contig 11765 bp, 12 predicted proteins | sample 7278171 | NCBI WGS metagenome assembly JAAUXT01 (sample SAMN14350112, study PRJNA611818) | marine sediment metagenome | isolation source: surface marine sediment (1.8m) | place: French Polynesia: Moorea | collected 2018-08
GATTTGTGACATTGAAACACCTCACTTATATTGAATACATCTGAGACAATTCCTGGTGTCCCGTACGCGCAAGCACGCAACATTTGTGATATCGAGCCATACTGTAACATGGGACGCAACACATCATCACGCCTTCAGAGTGAAACACGTTTTGTGCCTATGAAATTCAAGAATGATTTGTGAGAGTGTTCTCACTGTGATTGCAGACGTCTCAAGAGGAACGATCAGGGCGCACAACAACGTGGACAGAAAGCTCCAGGAAATCATCAACAAACTCAAACACAGCACGATCAACACCACGGCTCTGAGAGCCAAGTTAGAAGCTGCCAACCTGGCTCCACAGAAACCCAGAACACATTCTGACCCAATCTGCCAAGAGACTGCTCCTCACCCAGCCAAGCGGTCCAGAACCCACGTGGTCCCGGACATCACCACGTGGACTGAGGACGCGCAGGCGCAGAGGCAGCGGAAGCTGCAGTCCGCATGCGCGCGCCACCCCGAGCTGCTCAAGCGAACGACGCAGGGGGAGCAGAACAGGATGGACTTCGTCCTGACGGACAGAGTCAACAAGCTCATCTACGGCATGGTCCCAAAGGTAGAAATCGAGTATCTCCCACTTCTGAGTCACATGAGCACCTCAGGCGTGGCGCCCTTGCACAAAGAAAACTTGTAAGGCGTGCTGGTTCCCGCGTCCAGGGTGAATCTGGCACGACGCTGCACGAATTTTTGTGCAAAATGTCTTGTCTGGGTCTTGGTGTTCATACCGTGTTTCAGCAAGATCCCCACAGCCTCACTCGGTTCAAAGTCTCCACCAGTAGAGGGACCTGCCATCACACAATGACGATCAGCAAGGTTTCCGCAGACTGTGCTTCAATAACCATTGCAACAAAGAATTCTGTTTTGAAACATAGAGCTCCAGCGCGTCCAGGGCGAGGCCGGGACATGGCCACCCAAACCCCCAAAATAACATTTTTATTCAAATTGTGTTGGAGGCTCTTTTCACTATTTTTGAAGTGGAAGCTCCCGGAACCCCCCACCCCAAAATTTATTTTCCAAAATGGAGCCTTTGAGGATCAGACTCGGCCCAGACCGATGTCAACCAACACCCAAACAGTCCCAATCCTGGATCTGTTCAAGGGGCAGCTCCACCCTGGGGACATGGGCGGGCCTTTTGTTTTGTGTTGAAGGCTCCAAAACCCACATGGCAAAATAATCAACAAAACAGGGCAGGGACCAAGACCCGCCCCCAAAGAATCCACGAAAGTGACCCCTCCTCATCTTCCTGTCCGTTCCAACAGGCGTCGTCCACGACCTGGGTGCAGCTCATGGTTCTCTTCTCGGAGACTGAGGTCAACCTGGCCCCCACCCTCCCGCAACCCCGATGCTGGATCTCATCTATCGACCTACTCTCCTTCCACAGGCAGCGTCCACGACCTGGGTGCAGCTCATGGTTCTGCTCTCGGGGAAGCACGACTCGCACCCCGCCCTGCTGCGCGACATCAGCTACAGACGCGACGCGATCCGGCGGTACGGGCTGCTCTATATGCACGAGCTTCTCCCGGCGGACCGCAACGCCTCCATCCGGGACTCGTACTCGTGGCTCTTCACCAGGGATCCCTACGAACGGTGGGTCTCTTCATCCACTCAAATTGGGCAGAGCTTTCAGGCGAGTGAACAGATACCGGCCTGAGAGCACGATCACCGTTCTCGACTCCTGCTTTTCACAAAGGCAAGCTCAGTTTTTGGTGGCCCTTTGCGTGGCTGACATGTGACGTCACTTGGCCGACCAATGGCAAAACTGGGACACACCCAGGGCGTTGTTCTTTCATCCGTGTACCAATGCTGCGCTGAACGAACGCGACGGACTCAGCCTGTGCACACCACCAGAATGCTCCTTGTACAGCCCACCACCGGACTCACTGTCCAAACCTGGTTTGTGTGTCATTTACATGTGTGTCCCATCCGCCACCGGACGCATTTTCTAAATCTCCCTGATGCTTCCCTTCAAATCACTGCTTCGTGCCCACCGCTCCAATGTCCAACGATTCAGGCCATGAAGTGTGTGGCCCAGGACATCTCTTGAAACTCCTTCACACAGAGCTCTTCGCTTTCACAGGTTGGTGTCTGCCTACAGAGACAAGCTCAACCCTGGACAGGACTGGTACCACGTACGGTACGGGAGAGACATCGCTCTGCAGCAGAGGACGGGGCCCTCCCGGAGAACCCGCGGGGACGACATCACCTTCCCCGAGTTCATCTCCTACATCGTGCGCACCGGCGCACAGAAACACTTCTTCAATGAGCACTGGAGACCCATGTACCTCCTGACCTACCCGTGCCTCGTGCAATATGACTTTTTGGGGAAACTGGAGAGTTTCCATGACGACGCTTTGTACGTGTTGCAGAAAGCGTACAGCAGAACCAAGGAGACCCTGGATCGGTTGCAGCTCCAGCATTTATCCAGGAAACACAACCGATTCGCAATAGAGAAGTTTTACAGGGATATTCCTCCGGAACAGCTGGAGAAATTGGCAGAGATTTATGCCCTGGATTTTGAGTTGTTTGACTACCCGACAACACCTCCAGGTGGCAACAGAACATCTACCACTTAGATCAATGACTACCAACAGACTGCACAATTTCACACACGCACACACAATGCAAAACGTTTTTGTGCCAATAAATGCGCGCTGTTTTTGTCGCGTGTTTTCACAAATTCCTGTCACTTGTTTCACTGAAATTGTTCAAATTCTTGTGAACACTTGAGACAACCACAAGACAAAACCTGTACTGTCAAAGGGAAATTCATTTTGTGACCCCAAGGTCCTGGGTAACCTGTCTTTGGAGAATTTTCAGGGAGCACGTGAAGTTTGTCTGTCAAAACCAACAAGGTGCCTGTTGGCGCAACTTTTTCCAGATTCGGGTGTGTGTGCTCTTGAAGTTCGGTTGTCCCCTGCAGATTGCGCGCGCCAATGATGAAAACCAACTGGGGATATGAACCGTATGGGAACTTAACCAAAACTCACTCGTCACAGTGAAAGACATCATCACATCCAAATATGGAAGTTCACCTGTATTGGCTGCCACTGATGCCACCTGGTTTTCCGTGTCAGAATCCAGAGCTCCATCCATTGTACTCTGCTGCCATTCTTGCTGTTCCAATTTTACAGCGTGAACAAAATGGACATTTTCGCTGAAGGGTTTGCCTGTATTTTGAGGCAGACAGAGACACAGTAACGTGAAGTGACGTCAGGTGATGAGAATCCACATGAAGAGATCGTTGAAAGCAATCGTTGGGATTTCACTTTTTGTTTACGGAATCTGCAGCCTGTGGAACCTTCTGAATGAGGTTGGTTTTGTTCTTTTGCGCTGCAGATAACATTGGATTGTGTTTATGCCAGCACAATGTTGGAGCGTGAAAGGTTTCTGTGTGATCCAGAATTCTCCTTGCCGGGGACACTGAACACCTTGTCTTCTGAAATTTACATTGACACACGCGTCAATTTTGACACATGAAAAACATCACACAAAATACTCAGTGCTTCTCTGCAGAACCTCCTTTGCTGTTGTTATAATGGATCATTGTACTTCACACAACAGGTAAACCACACGAGAATTCCTCCTGATCCAGAAGGTAAGAGCAACGCGCAGTAAAACTGCCAAAATTCTCAAAAACTGGCCATTTTTTGAATCTACATTGTATTGATCCCTTTGGGTCGTGCGGTTGATCCATTCAACAGGAACTTTTCCCGTCCACACAGGCGCGGGCCTCGCGACGCCCCTGGTTCTCGAGGGGCCGGCAGGGGGCGCGGCCGGCGGGGTGGGGCGGTTCCTCTACGAGGACTACCCGGCGCACGTGGAGCTGCTGCAGCAGGAGCGGCAGGCCGTGCTGCGCGAGGGCTGCTACCGCCACCCCGAGCTGCGCAGGTTCCGCTCCACCCGCGGCCTCTTCCACATCATCGCTGGTGAGCACGGGGTGTGGTTCAAAAGGCTGGTCTCCAGGGGGTCAGGCATCTGGGCAGCAGGCTCGTTGCAGACGACGTCCATGCATCCTCAGACGTTCAAAATGAGGGATTGTTTTGACGGAAATTCAAAAGAACAAACTTAGTCCCTTGGCACAGAATTCGAGGGACGGGTTGTTTTGATTTAGGATCATTGTACGCTGCCGGAACCCCAGGCCGCAGACCTCTGGATCTCCAGGAGGAGTTTGCAACTTTGACCTTTTCTGTCTCGAAGCCAATGCCTTTTTCCTTCTGATGTGGTTTACTGCACTGCGAGTCCGAAACGGCTGTTTCAATAAGATCAGAGCACCTTCTGGCCTTCTGACCCGTAACTTGCTGCAAAGAACCCACCAGGCCAGACCCGCTGCAGACCTTTTGGTGTCGAACCCTACCGTAGAGAGCCTCAAGTACTGGTCTGGCACCCTGCTGCAAAGAAGGTCCATCGACACAACACCATGAAGGGCTCTGAACGCTCAGTCCAGATGCTCCTTCCAAGGGGCCCGAGTGTGTGCTGCAAGTTTGTTAAATTTTGCCTTGGTTGCAACATAATTTTCTGTAACATTCCCAGTGATTTGTTGTTTTTGCTCTTTTCAGACACGAACCACGAGGTTCTCTTCGCCTTCTGCCCCAAAGTGGCTTCGACCACGTGGCTCCGGATGATGATCCAGATCTCGGGGCGCTACCGCGGGGACATCCCCCTGAGGAACATCACCCTCGACTCGCCCTCCCTCCAGCGCTATGGACTCGTCTACCTCTCCAAACTGAGCGCGGCCGAGGGGCAGCAAAAACTAGACTCCTACAAAAAGGTGTTGTTTGTCAGGAACCCATTTGAGAGGGTCCTCAGTGCCTACAAGGACAAGCTGAGCAGTGCCAAAGGCAAGATGCTGTACCAAAGGATGTTTGGAAGGGATATTATGAAGAGGAAGAGACCCAATGCAACGAACGAGGAACTCAAGACTGGAGTTGGAGTGACTTTCCCGGAGTTTGTCAGCTGGTTGGTGGATATTGAGAACGTCCTGGCCTTGGACCCTCACTTCCGGCCGATCCATACCCTGAGTAAACCGTGTGTTCTCCACTATGACTTCATCGGTCGCTTCGAGACGCTGCACGATGACATTGATTACGTTCTGCACAAACTCTTCAAGTTGGAATCGACGAAACATTTGCCCTTCCACAACATGTCCAAAGAAACCAGCAAAAACGTCATTGCTCAGAATTACAGAAACGTTCCAACCAGTCACATTGAAAAAATCAGAGAAATCTACAAACTGGACTTCCATCTGTTTGGATACAGCAAAGATGTTCCTGGTCTTTGAAAATACAGTAGAATGATTCTCCACACGCCCGTGATGGTTGTTCCTGGAACCTCGTCAGGTTCTGATGCGCCTGGTTTTGCTTTGAGCCGTGAAGTGTAAATCTGCGAATTGGTCAAACTGACTTTACAGAGCCCCAGAGTTGAGGTGGCGAAGTCGACAGTATGAGAGCCGCAGACTGAAGACAGATTCAGGATTTGGTCGAGGGAACGTGCACCGGGTGGGGACTCCGCGATTCGTAATTTAAGTGATCTGTGATGTTGCGTCAGGGTCAGGCATCACGTGGAAAAAAGAGACAGAAATTTACAGGCGCCTCCTTTGGCGCGAACCCGCGTTATGCACTGGCAAAGTGGTTCTGGAGGAATTCCGTCCCAAGGTGGGACCCACTACACTCTCCTGAGCGGGAGGGGGGTAAGGATCTTTTGCCACCAGATGAAAACGAGACGGGTCCGAGCACTCTCGGTGGGACCTCAGGTTGGTCTGACCCCAGCATCGACCTCAAAAAAACGAGAAGTTCCGAGGCGGGAACCCTGATGGTCGCGGAAATGGAAGGGGAGGGGGGCTCTGGGGGAGGGGGGGTCCAGCAGAGGGGGAGGGGGGTCTGGCAGAGAAGGAGGGGGGTCTGGCAGAGGGGGAAGAGGGGTCTGGCAGAGGGGGAGGGGGGTCTGGAGAGGGGTGGTTACATTCCAAAGTGTGGACAGATGCACACATGAATGCTAAGGGTTTTTAAGCCGTCAGCGGCACCTAGATGGCCGGCTGCGCGGCCATCAATGAGGTTGGTCCTGATCCCCTGGAAGGTAGGGCCAACCTGGAAAGGTCCGTCCCCGCTGGGTTGGGCGCACCTGGTGGGCCCTGCCTGGGACAGGTGAGGTCGTGTTGTTGAGTAAAATCCCCAATCCCCCCCCCAAACCAAAGAACGAACTGGTGTTGTTAATTACACATCACGAAAGTGTGTGTGTGTGTGTGTGTGTGTGTGTGTGTGTGTGTGTGTGTGTGTGTGTGTGTGTCGCTCTCAAGTGAGTGCGTGCTTTCGCATCTCAGCGGGGAAACTCTCAAAACTGGACAGGCGGATCTGCGGCAGAAACGCGTGTGTAGCAAGGTGAAAGGTAAGTCTTGGAATTGTGGGGATGTACAAATGCCGACCGACTTGAAACAAATGGGAAAGCAATCCATTTCTCAACCTTTGGTTTTGACTTTCCTACGGGTTTCTGCGTAACCGGACGCGGGAACCTTTTCGTCTACGGTTCCCACTGAGTTCAATTTCGACGAAACCAACATGGCTGCCTTGGAGGATAAAGCGATTTGGGAAGATGAAGAAGTGAGCATTTCGTTATGATTTTCACATTTTTACACAGAAAATATTCGCATTTTACTTGCACTGGAGTATAGAGAACCGTTTGGAGTGCAGAATTTGTTGCTGGATTCTCGCAAAGTGCTTCTAAACGCCATTGGATTGAACCGGCGTTGTCCAAAAATTCCTCGTCATGCTTTCGAACATGGCCAGTGCGATGCCACAAGTTGTTGTTGTCAAGAACAAGGCACTTTTCTTGCAGGAATCTCTCGGAGAGGAAATTCTGCGGATGAGCACAGACGAAATCGTTAGCAGAACGAGATTGCTGGACAACGAAATCAAGGTGCGTGGATCCGCTGTCTTTATCCGTTTTCCTGCGTGTCGGCTGAAACAGGAGTTCGATTGGGTATTTTTGGTGCAAATTGGAGACCGCGCAGTTGTCTTTTGAGAGAAAACAACCAAATGTCTTGTGAGCGACAAGTTTTGTGTCGTCTGTTTGCTGTAAGATCTTCATTGATCTGTTTGCCTTGATTTGCTGAGGTGATTGATGCTCGCGAGCCACAACCGCGACTTTCCAGCTTCGTCACTGCAGTCCAAAACAACACCTGACATGTTGAATCTGTTTGCAGATTATGAAATCAGAAGTGATGCGGATCAACCACGAGCTGCAAGCCCAGAAGGAAAAGATAAAGGAAAACGCTGAAAAGATAAAAGTTAACAAGACGTTGCCATATCTGGTATCAAATGTGATAGAGGTGAGTTGCAAATCCATTGGCAACGTATTCCGCAAAAAATGACTGTTTGAATCCACGCACAACAGCTGTAAGTGAACGACTTGCTTTGCCTTGATTTTTGTGTTGTCTTGGTGTTGTATTTCCATGTGTCGTTATCCTCAGTTGTTGGACGTGGATCCCGAAGACGCGGCGGAAGAGGAGGGAGCGAACGTCGATCTCGACTCGCAGCGCAAAGGAAAGTGCGCCGTCATCAAAACTTCCACCAGACAGGTGCGGGGCGCGGACACTTTTCATTTGTTGTATTGTATGCAAAATAGGTTGCTGGCTTTTCGTTGGCTCGAAGAGCCAATTCTATCAAAACCGTTGTCCCACTTTCAGACGTACTTCTTGCCTGTGATCGGGTTGGTGGATCCAGAGAACCTGAAGCCGGGGGACCTGGTCGGAGTGAACAAGGATTCCTACCTCATCCTCGACACCCTCCCCGCTGAGTGAGTGTGTCTGCATTTGGAATTCATGTTTGGTGCACTTGTTGCGACGTCGGTGTCAAGTTCTCAACATCATCTTCAGTCTGTGCCAGCTGAGACTCCTGACAACAACAGTGTGGAACTGTATTCTGTGAAAGGAAGTCAAATCCACGGTTGTTTCAGGTACGACTCCCGGGTGAAGGCGATGGAGGTGGACGAGAGGCCGACCGAGCAGTACAGCGACATCGGTGGACTGGACAAACAAATCCAAGAGGTGAAAAAACACACTCACACGCGCGCTCATCACCTTCAAATTTCAGTTTGTTGATGTGCTGGTCTCAAGCAGAATCAACTCAGTGCGTAATTTGGTGTTGTGTTTTTCAGCTGATCGAGGCGGTCGTGCTGCCCATGACGCACAAAGAGCGGTTTGAGACGCTCGGGATCCAGCCGCCAAAAGGTACGTACCGCGCACGCTGTGTTGGTGTTCGCGTCCACAGTCTCTTGTGAAGAAGTTTTCTCCGAGATGAAAAATTGTCGCCTGTGTTCACAAATCTGGCCTTGCCAGAAAGGTCTTGTTTTCGTTTCTTCTTTTGCAACAAGAGAGTGTCGTGCAAGCAAGAGCCGAGAATTGCGGGCGGTCCAAATTTTTTTGTGCTGTGTTGGGCACCTCATGTCGGATTGTCTATTCCCTCCACAATTCCACGACGCGACCCTTTCTGCAGGTGTGTTGCTGTACGGCGCGCCCGGCACCGGGAAGACGCTGCTCGCTCGCGCATGCGCCGCGCAGACCAAGTCGACGTTCCTGAAGCTGGCCGGGCCGCAGCTCGTGCAGATGTTCATCGGGGACGGAGCGAAGCTCGTGCGCGACGCGTTCGCTCTGGCCAAGGAGAAGCAGCCGGCCATCATCTTCATTGACGAGCTGGACGCCATCGGTGAGTTTCCCGTGTTGTTTTTCCGTGACGGACTGCGTCACGTTTGGTGGGACCTGTTTCAGCGTGGTGCAGTGTAGTTCCGAGGGTGCTTGTGCACGGGCGCAACGCTTGAGGTGCATATTCGTAGCGTTGTGAAATCGCCCTCTCATTGGAGACGTTCCTTGCGTGCGCGCTCATTCACTGACAGACACGCGAGATTGTTTTTCTATGTTCAAGGTGGGGTTTCATAGGGTGTATTCTGCACATTCCAACAAGTTGAGGCGTACTTCCTGAATCAGAGTTGTGAGACGTTTCCACGGTGTTGCTCCTTCACTTCAGGCACGAAGCGGTTCGACAGTGAGAAGGCGGGAGATCGAGAGGTGCAGCGAACCATGCTCGAGCTGCTCAACCAGCTCGACGGCTTCCAGCCCAACTCCAAAATCAAGGTGCGTGCGACACACACACACGCACACACACACACACACACACATGGCTAATTTTACTTCTACATCTTCAGTCAGTCGCCTCATGCTCCATTGACTTTCATTCAAAAACTGTCTGGGTGGGAATGCGAGTGACGCCAGTGAGTCACGTGATGGTGTTTCCGTTGCCAGGTGATCGCAGCGACGAACCGCGTCGACATCCTGGACCCGGCGCTGCTGCGGTCGGGCCGACTCGACCGAAAGATCGAGTTTCCGATCCCGACCGAAGAGGCCCGAGCGCGCATCATGCAGATCCACTCGCGCAAGATGAACGTCAGGTGAGCGACTCCCGGCCTGTGTCACACCGGGATCCAAGCGTATCGCTGGGCACTTGGCGCTGGGTGGCGTCACGCATCCAGTGCAGAAAGTCGCGGTTTTGACTCTGAAGCAAAGCAACGCCCACGCAGTGATTCCGGAATCGCATTGCTGGAAGTGATGGTCAAGAAGTTTCGCATTCGCATCTTTTTGTGGTCCACAGCATGTCGTTTTTAAAAGCGGTGGCATCTCGTCTCGCTGTTTGACCCTGTTTCCGACACAGTGTGTGATGGGCACTTCTCGCTCGTTTCTCACGCGCACGATGCTGTTGCAGCTCTGCGGTGAACTACGAGGAGCTGGCCCGGTGCACGGACGACTTCAACGGCGCTCAGTGCAAAGCCGTCTGCGTCGAGGCGGTGAGTTCTGCTGCGTTCGCAACACAGCAAGTGTGGAAAGGGGCACAAAATATCCCAAGGCTGGAATCTCTTCCATTGGCAACATTTGGCTCGGGGTTTGGCTCATGATCTCTGGTTCAGTCACAACGCTTCGGGAAACGAAGCATTTTCTGCTCCGGTTGAAGTGGAATAGTTGACGACGAAACGTGCGAACGGTTGCGTGTGGCCAGAGTCTCAAAGGGCCTGTTCGTGCATTCCCCAATTTTGCTCTTTCAGGGGATGATCGCGCTGAGGAGAAACGCGTCCGAGTTGTCGCACGAAGACTACATGGACGCCATCTTGGAAGTGCAGGCCAAGAAGAAGGCGAACCTCAACTACTACGCGTAACGCGCATGCGCGGAGTCCGACACGTGACTCGCCACCCTTCTGTGTACAGTGTGTAAATAATGGAACCAAAAATAAAGCGATAATTTGACTCGAGTGGTTGTCGCTCTCTGGCGGAAACAAAGGAACAAAGGACTGGAAAGCTTTAAATTATTTTTTGCAAATTTTATTCCATTGGACATTTGAATGACCCCAAGAAAGGGCAGCAACAAACTTCTGATGCAAAACAAAATGTTCAACATTCATTACCCATTCACCATTTGAATGCTGTGTCGGACGAAAACGAAAAACGTCACCGCTTCACAACAATTCACGCATTTCTCACGCACGCTCCACCTGAAGCAAACTGTGCGTCAAGAGTCAAAACAAGAGGGCAAGAGCCCCACAACAAAAGTTTCGTAGCCTTACATTCGCGAACAAATGGGTGCAGAGTCTGTATCCTGCTGCTTGCATCACACGTGAGGCTCGATGCGTCTCATGCCACCTTGAGCGGCGGCTTGAACTTCTTGGCGATCAACGTCGCGAGGTTCTTCCGCTGCACGTCGACGGACTCGCTGGATTCCTCGTCCGTGACGACAGCGCCGCCCTCTCGTGGCAAATCTCCCGCTGCTGTGGCGCCCTCTTGGAGCGAATCGTCCCTCGTGGCAGACTCGACGCTGTCAGATGTGATTACGTCCACGTTTGCTCTCACGTCAGGAAAGTGCACGTCCGCGGTGGTGTACGTGACAATGTCCTCCACGTCCGACCTTCTGCCCGTCACGGAGACCCCTCCCTCTGGGACGGGGGCCGCCCGAGGGGCCCCGGCTCCTGAGGCGGCAGCGGGCGGGGGCACCATCTCATCCCCGGGCCACGCCACGTCTCCGACGGTAGGGGTAAAGCCGTCCTCCTCCCCGTCTCCCTCCCCGTCCAAAGTCTTCACGGTTGGAATCGTCTTGCGCGGGGTCGACTTGCGCTTCTTCTTGTTGGGGGTGATGGAGGGGGAGGAGCCGGGGTCGTCCCCGCCCTCCCCGCCCAGGTCCCCGGGGAATCCCCCGTCGCCGCCGGGGAAGCCCTCGTAGCTGCCGCTGTCCTCGGCGGTGAAGTGGTCTGCGGCGGCGGCGGCGCGCCGCTTGGTGCCGGCGGTGGACATGGCGTTGAGGATCTTCGCCGCTTCCTCCTCGGAAGTATCAACGGGTTCCGTGATACCGTGTTTCACCTTCTTGTGGCGGTTCAAGTTGCCTGCAACCAATTCAACAGTTTGTCAATGAATGCAACATTTCTTCAACCCGTACGTTATCTTCCTGTGAAGACAGCCTGTGCGGTGAATCTGCCAAGGCGACCGTCAACAACGAGATGACCAGGAGGTCACATGTCGCGCAAACCATAGATGAAGAAATCCATAGCAGAGCCACAAAACAAAATGGCAGCCCTATATCCATATAATCTGATATCCGTAGTAGAGCTGTAGAGCCACAAAACAAAATGGCAGCCCCCAGACCTGTATTTATAATGGTAGCCCCCACTACTCTCAAGAGCCCAAATGAGATGTTGCCTCC
>JAAUXT010090504.1_pt1 | contig 11764 bp, 9 predicted proteins | sample 7278171 | NCBI WGS metagenome assembly JAAUXT01 (sample SAMN14350112, study PRJNA611818) | marine sediment metagenome | isolation source: surface marine sediment (1.8m) | place: French Polynesia: Moorea | collected 2018-08
CCCCCCCCCCCCCCCCACCCCCCCCCTCTCCCCCCCCCCGCCCGTCACCCCCCCCCCCGGGGGGGGGGCCCTCTCAGTACCTGGGGACTTCATCCCAAGAGAGAAGTTCTGGTGGGTACTTGTCAAAATCATTCTAACTGAAAACCGTGCAGACACAGCAGCAAAAGCAGGAGCACATTGAACTCTTCAGGATTGAGAGGAGAGGACGAGACTCCTGAACCGCCAACAGTAAAGGAAGGCAAATGCAAATTCATCCCGTCAAGCTGACCCGAATAGGTCACAGTGCCCTGCATGAAACAAGCTCCACACAACACAAAAAAAAGCACGTGCAGGGAGATTCCCACAATTTTCTCTCCGCAGTTCAACAGCAATTCAACACAAGAAAAAATCAAATGAAATTTCATTGAAAAGCGAAAGTTTGAATCGTTTAGAGCCAGCATCATTGGATTCTCCTTTTTTTTTTCAACAGGAAATGCTGGAGTACAGAGAGATACAACACTCAGGAAAAGAAAAGAACAATTGAATCAATGCAGATTTGTCGCGTCGTATCTGTCGGAACAAGCAGAAGAACGAATTGGCTGCGCTTTACCTCGCGGCGCTTCAAGGGAACAGAGAAAAAGTGAACCCGAATGGGAATCGAACAGTGCCACTTCGCATCAAGTAAGAATCATTACTGCCGTGCACTGGCACAGGAAATTGCTACGTACCGTCAATGATTTTCTCAAAACGAACACAGCCCCTGGAGGGCGGTAGGGACAGATCCAGACGACTTGAGGACCCGGTGGAACAAAATGCCAGACCTCGAAACCACAAGATACGGATATGAGTATCTGGCCATTTGAGGTCCCACCTGAAATGGCCAGATGTCCAACATGTACCTGCAAAACCCCCGTGCCTCGTCATTTTGCACAGGGTGAAATGAAATGAGACGCAGGTTCTTTTTTTCAGACATGGGTGTCTGGTTTTTTTCAGGTTGCTAGTGATATCAGTTGACACTGGACACTCATAGCCTTGGGAGATTTTGGGGGACTGGCCATTTCAGGCGTAATCTGAACCGACCAGATACGATGGGTTGGCCAGTTTAAATTTCACACAAAAGGTCCAGACACTCGTATTTCTCGACCTCGGGTGTTTGATCACTTCATTCCACCAGTCCCCGTTGTCCTTTGAAAAAATAAACCAACAAATTTCCATCTCAGGTACAAATTCAACAGGATACATCTCTTCCACGTTGAACTCACCTTCCCTTCCCCAGACGGTCACCCCTGGACCCACCCCTGGACCCACCACTGGATCCGCCCCTGGACAGAGTCGTCAATCATAATCACCGCAGGTTCCCCCGGCCCAGGCTAATGAGAAGTCAGTTCGAATCAGCCACCATCAGAATAACCGTGGGCGGGAAACAGTAGAAGCCGTGTTGCTGTTGCTTCCGCAGTCCAAACAAGGCAGGCTTCAAGGGGTCCAATGGGACTCAAGTGCCTGACCCCTGGACAAAATCTGTCCCTGTTTTGTTTGCCACGGGCACATTGTTTTGCACAATGTCGCTGGGTCCCTGGTGGGTCGGCCACAGATGGGGTACTGTAATGTACATTTTTTCTGACTTCTCCGCAGAATCAGGTGGAAATAGAGGACGTTCTGTTCTGCAATTTCGCCCATGGGTCTGTCGTCCAGTGTAGTTGGTGAGGCTGGATACAACATTCAAAAATGTTCCAAGAAAAAGGAAGAAAACTTTACGCCTGCGTTGACGTTGAAAATAGGAAGCAGTGTTCAACGCAAATGGGAGTCGTCGGTGATTTCTTGTGTGCACGGCATGTCAACAAGGGTGGCGGGCTTGGGTGAGAAGTTTGGGTGGTGGTAGGCCTTCGGTGCATGGGTGAGGGGTTGTCTGACATCTTGTCAACCTTCCCCGCACTGCACCACCACCAGCTGCTCTGCCCCCGAAGGAACATCGCACAATCGGGGACGTCCGGTCCTCGTTTAAAGGCTCCACATATCATCCCCTTGGACCCTTGGTGTCACTGACGTCTGTCTGACGTGACTCTCCCCCTCGGTCTCACCACCATGCCTCCCACGGTGACTTCCCCACAGTGACGCAAAGCTTTAGACGGTGACAGGTTCTATGAGAGCGTTGCGTGTTGGGGCCCCATGAACCAGTACCCACCTGCCAGGCAGATAGAGATCCCGGAGACAGACACACGGGAGAGAAACGCAGGCTTGACAGGCATTCTGAACCGTGATTTTCTTTGCTTCTTGTGACATGTACCAACCATGGAAAAAGCTGTCTGGCTGTCCAAATTTGTCTGCACAACAACCTGGCGCCTGAGTGCCAGAATATCCAGACACCAAACACCTCCAAATGTTACACCACCGGCACAATGTTTTTCAACTTAACTCTTCCATGCTGAGCCTGCAACTCTCAAAATACAGGTCCTTTTCGGATAATTCGATGTACAAATAATTCGACTTTTGCATAATTCGACTGTTTTTTCAAAACAGGTTTGGATTTGTGTGTGTATAAATAGGTTTCATAATTTGACTTTCACATTCGACTTTTTTATTGGCAAAAAGGGTATGTCGAATTGTCCGAAACAGACCTGTACTTCACCCCTGAACATTACACCACACACACACACACACACACACACACACACACACATTGAAACATGTCTTGTTCCTTCTGTTGTTGAAGCTCAAGGTTGACACCCTGTTTATTTGAACCTTTAGGGGTGGACCCTGGACAAGACCGAGGTACCTCGGGCCTCAGACCCAACCCCGACCCTGGACCTGCTGGACCACGCACGCAGCACTGACGAAACATCAACAACGCCTCATCTCTCACTCTCACTGCACCACATTTAAATTCCTCACCTTCTCCTCAGCCTCAGGTCCAGACGCAGGGTCCCTGGTCTCTAAGCGTTTGTCGCCTGGTTCCCTCTTGAGCTGTGCGTGATGTCTGTGCGTCACAAAACAGACGCAGCGTCGTCAGTGTTGACGTTGTCACCTGGGTCCCGTCTGCGTCGTGCTCGTGTGACAACTCCGCAGATGATTCATCCCCGTGTGATGCCGTCTCAGCTGTTTTATATTTTTCACCTCAGTGTGGACGAACAGAAACTGGATATAAGTCTCGCAGCTTCGTTGACACTGTCAAAAATAGCCGCAAATAAACTGCGCTTTTTGACGTCATTTTGTCACGTAGGCGCGGGAAATGCGAGCTTTTGGTCGCGGAGCGTTGGGATTGTGCAGAGTGCGTTGCGTATTGATTGTAACGGCGGCGCTGCAGTCTGTCTGTGAGGGAGAGAAGCTGTATGTTGAAGCAGTGCTAGACACATGTGGAAATGAAATGTACATCTACATGCTGGGGAATCACTGAGGCAGCTTCTGCGGGTCTGAGGTTTGTGATGAGGGAGGTTGGGACTGTTGGGGAAGAACCACGGCACACACGACACCAGATCAAGGTGGGTACAGGATCCTGATCACGACCTCCACACCGCACGCACACGCACACGCATACACAAACACACACTCACGCAAATGCAAGAAAAGTGTACGCTTTTTTGGTTTGCTTTGCCAAGGAATCTTTTGAGTCAGCATCAAGGCTCCCCCCACCCGGGTCAGACCCAACTCAGAACTGGATCAAGTCAGGCCCAGATGGATTCAGGGGGCGAAAGGCACCTGTTGTCCAAGTTAAAATCAACCCACCGAAGGGCTTAGGCCTTGTGGACCAAATCCCGGAGCAACCTGGATCCATGTAGAGCCTCATGTGCAAGCCCTGGATCCGCAGGCTGGTCAGTCCAGGGGCCCGGGCACGCTCTTCAATAGGCGCACGTTGTGCCTGATCTAAGCCTGTCTAAACGGAACATTTCTGTGTTGTGTTATCTGTGCAACAACCAACGTGTCTCGACGGTGGCGTGTGTGGGAGAAATGCCATCTGACCAGGTGCGCACACTACTGTACACACGTGTACACACGTGTACTTCGCCAGAGACATTGCATCTTGATAAGGTCAATGTTGCATTCGTCCCAGTACACTCGCACAGTATCCCGTGTTCACAGTTCTCCGAGGGTTGAAGCAAGCGACGATGCAGACTGCGTAAGTTTCTATTGTGCATGGCTCTGGTCAACTGCAGCAGACGCAAGCGCTTTCGATTCTGCCTTTGTTTTTGCCAGGATTTCTGACGCTCAGTTGAATGAAGGCTTCATTTCCAATTTGAACATGAATCAGCATTCTCCTGTTTAAATTGTCGAAAGACATTTGGTTGGCGCAACTTGGCATAGTGGGGCGTGCAGATCATTCCAGTGGATGACGTGCAATGGAGCGAATCCAGGATAAAAATCCGCGGGGCATTGGCGGCAAACTCAAACCTAAGACATCGGCAACTGAAGCGTGTGTGATGACACAACAATTGGGTTGGGTGCTCGAGACCCCAAAGGTTATTTGCCCCCCCCCCCACCAAAGGGCTTTGCCTGGAAACCTGACCTCATCGGTTTTCTTCGTTCTCTTTCAGAGCGCATGCGTTAGTGGTGTTCATGACGTGGAACCTCGTTCTGACGTCTCCTGCCTCAGCCAATGAGAAACCGGATCCAGAGACGCAGCTCAAGAAGATCAGGGACGAACTGGAGGAACTGCGGGAGAGACACAGGGAGTGCAGGGAGGAACTGGAGGAGTTTGAGGCACTGCACGGGACACGGGATACAGACTACGAGAGGGTGCAGCAAGAGTGGTCTCTGTGCATCAAAAATCTTCAGGAATACAACAGGAGGGAAATAGAGTTCGAAGAAGACTTCAAGAAACTAACCAAGGAATTTGCAAAAGCGAAGGACGAGCAGGAGCAAAAAGTGGCCGAACTTGAAGGGGTGGTGGATAGTTTGGAAAAAGCGAAGACCCAGAGGGAGGAAGATTTGGAGGAGAAGATCAAGGAACTGGAGACTGAGGGGAACGTGTGTGAAGTGGATGAAAAGGATGTTGAGGAAAAAGCAGGAAAGGATATCGCGAAACTCAAGAAGGAGTTGGAGGAAGCTGAGAAGAAAACAGCTGACGCCAACAAGAAACAACAGGAGATGGTGATGTCACAGAGTGATCTGATTGAAAAGTTCATCAACGAGAAAAAGAAAGCTAAAGAACTTGAAGAAGACAACGAAAACCTGAAAGAAGAACTGAAAGAAGCAGGAGACTACAGGGAAACGCTGACGAACGAACGAAACAAGGCGAAAGAGCTGGAGCAAGAAAATCAGGATCTGCAGAAGAAAGTTGACGAGTTGAAGAAAAGCAAGCTGAAGGCAGAAGAGAACTCAGCAGAACTGTTCAACACACTACAGGAGATGATGCAGGGTCACAGCAAACTTACAGAGAAACTCCGGGAGGATGAGGACAAGGCCTTTGATTTGGAGAAGGAAAACAAGAAATTAAAGCAACAACTGTCGGATGTAAAAAGTGCTGAAAAAGAGAAGGAAACAGAACAAGTAGCCAAACTGACAAAGGAAAACAAATTGTTGAAAGAGAAAATGGAGAAAATCAAAGAGTCTGAAGGAAACTCAGACCTGAAGAAAGAGAACAGTCTCCTGAAGCAAAAACTCACAGAAGTCCTGAGCGGCAAACTGCCCAACATGTTTCCTCAACCAAATGAGAAACCGGCAGACGAAGCAGTGATGAAGCTGGAAAAGAAAAACGAAGAACTTGAAGCCAAACTGGAGGCGACAACACGATCTCAGACAGCAATGAATGAAAAAGTTGGTGGGTTAGAGAAAGAGAACAGTCTACTGAAACAGAAACTGTCAGAGGTTTTGAGTGGCAAATTGCCCAATATGTTCCCCCAGCAGCCAGGAGCCAAGCCAAATGAAGTGGACAAGGAAAATCAAATGTTGAAGCAAAAACTCAATGAAATGACAGAGTCGCAGAAGAAAGTAACAGAAGCAACTGAAAAAGAGAAGGATGAATTGAAGGCAAAACTGGAAGAGCTGGAAGGGCAGAAGAAGGCTTTCGTGGACAACAAAGTTGCTCGTCTGGAGGCAGAAAACAAAGCACTGAAGAAACAGCTGAAGGAGACAACGAACGGGAAGCTTCCCAGTGTCTACAAGTTCGTGGAGGAAAGAATAGCGGAGTTGGAGAAGGAGAACGAAGAACTAAAGAAAACACTGGAGGATGAGAGGAAGCAAGCAAGCAAGTTGGAAACTGACAAGGAAGCAAAGAAACAAACACAAGAGGATCAGAAGGAAGACGAGGGTGAACTCTCAGAGAAAGTGAAAAATCTACAAAGAGAGAACTACAGACTGAAGGACAAGTTGGCAGAATCTAAACAAACCCACGGGATGTCCCCAAAGGACAAGATCGCTACTCTACTGCAGGAGAACAAGATCCTGGAGCAGCAGCTGAAGCTGGTGATGGACGGAGAAGTGCCCAACATCATGAAGAAACTAGAGAACAAGATCAAGGTGCTAGAGGCGGAGAATAGAGGACTGAAGAAGAGGGCGGAAGAAGATGAGGCTGGGGGAAACGAGAAGAAAGAGAAGAATGATGAAACTGTGAAGGAAGATAACGAAGAGGAAGACACGGACAAGGAACAAACGAAGGAGGGCAAGGAGCAAGACAAGGAGACAGCGCAAGAAAATGCGACAACTCCAGGGAGGGGGAGGATCGAATTGAGGCGGAGGTTTGACGACGATGAGAGAAAGACTCCCGAGGATAAAGACTCGGTGCAACAAGGTCAAAACACAAAACCAGACTCAAGAACAATGGAGAACAAAGCAGACACGGAGACAATCACAGAACTGACCAATCAGAACGAGGAACTGCAGCGGAAGCTGGAGGATCTAGAGCGGAAGTACAAGTCACGTGATCACCTGGTGGAGAACGTGGAGGAGTGCACGGAGGCACTGAAGAAAGCAGAGTACGAGAGGGACCACGTGGACGAACAGATGCAGGGCTGCGTACAAAGCAACAACAACTGCATGAAGTCCAGATCTGTGAGTCTTTAGGGCAAAGGGGTGGGGGCGGTTGGAGTGGGGAGGTGGGGTGGAAGGGATGGGACGGGGTGGAGTGGAAGGTGAGGGGTAAAAGGGCAGTGAAGCAAAGGGGTAGAGGATGGGTGAGAATGCATAGTAAGCGGACGGTGGTGGAGGGGGACTTGGGTGGGGCGGAGGAGGGGGCGGACGGGGTACAAGGGCGCTTGGGGCACGGGGCAGAAGAGGGGCAAACAGTCCACGAGGAACAGGATGGCAGCGGAGGGTCAGAGGGACGTGGAAACAGGAGCTGATTGAAAATTTAGTTCAATAATTTAATCTGTGGCGTGCGTGTGTGTGCGACGTGGAGTGCGTGCCTGATTGGAGCCGTATTTTGAATGTCGTTGTCAGCACGTGCAGCTGGACCTGAAGCGATGCGAGAACATCCAGAAGGAGACTGAGGCCGAGATGGAGAAACTGCGGGGAGAACTGCGGGAGGCGACCGAAACTACGTGAGTGGAGGAGCTGCAGGGGAAATAGGATAGAACGACAAGGGAGCAGTTACAGATGAGTGGGGACAGGGAGAAGTATATAACAAAAGGGAAGGGAGACGATAAACAGAGGATGCCACGCTAGTTGGTTTTGCCCCCTTTCCGCTCGTTGTGAAAATTTACACGCCCCCTGAAATTGCCATTGTGACACAGCAGGCATGTCCGCAAGTGTATGCACTTGATGCATCCTTTGTGAAACAACCATGGTGCGATTTTCTTTCGTCATTGAAAGTTTTCGTGCACCTCCCACGGACGTGTTTTGTTTCGTGGTGCGTGCGAACAAACGTCATGGGGAAAATAGAACACTTGTGCATGTGCGTGCAAATGTGTGTCTTTTCCCACAGATGGCACGGCACGACTGACGGTCACGTTTGTTTGCGTGCTGCCGCATTCGGCTTGAGTGTGGAGAAACGGCACGCTAAACAGTTTGCACAACGTTACCCGGCGTGCATGGTCATGCGTTTTGCTTGATTTTCCCTTTGTGTGTTGCAGTGCGCTGACAGAATGCCAGGCTGAGAAGGAGAAACTTCTGCACGACAAAGACCAGCTGAAGAGGAACCGGGAACTCCTGTACGCTCAGAGTCGGGACTGTCAGCTCAGGGTGTCAGAGGAGGAGGAGGCCAGGGAAGAGCTGGAGAGGGAGAGGGCGGAGCTGGAGAGGGAGAGGGCGGAGCTGGAGAGGGAGAGGGCGGGGCTGCAGGCGCAGGTCAGGCAGCTGCAGGGAGAGATTGAGGGACAGCTGAGTCAAATCAAGAAACTGGGAGGGCAGATGGAGGGATTGCAGATGCAGGTTAAAGAGTTACAGAAGGGAAAGGTGGGGTCGGAGGGAGAGGTGCGAAAACTGCAGGAGGAGAGAAAGGGGATGGAGAAGCAGGTGAAGCGGGTCGAGGAGGTGAATAATGGGATGGAGAAGGAGAGAAAGGACTTGCAGGAGAAGATCAGGGAACTGCAGGGTGAGAGGGAAGAGCTGCGTGGGGAGGTCACGAAACTGCAGGAAATTAACAAAGAGACTGAGAGAAAGATGAAGCAGGTGCAGACAGAGAAGGAGGGGCAAGAGAGCGAGCTCCGAAAATTGCGGAAAGAAATGGAGGAGTCAGAGAAGAAGAGGCAGGGGTTGCAAGGGAAGGTCAAGGAGTTGCAGGAAGTGGTCAGTGAGTGCAAAGAGGTCAAGGTCAGAAAGGAGGCGTGTGAGGGGCGGGTCATGGACGTGGAGAGGGAGAAGTACCACAAAGAAGTGGAGCTCAAGAGATGGGAGAAAATGCACCAGGTATGCGTGCGTGTGTGCGCGTGTGTATGTGTGTGTGTTTGTGTCTGTGTGAATCTGAGCGTGTTCATGTTGTCACGTGTCCTGTAGTGGGTGTGCGTGCAGACAACTACCACGAGGGGTGGAGCTGTAGATGTACAAGAAAATGGGAGAAATTGCAGCAGGTACGTCTGTGTGCGTGACGCGTGCGCGTGTACGACGCGTGTGCCTGTGTGTGTGTGCGTGCTGGTTGGGGACCGTGTACCAGCCAGTTGTGCGACAGAACTTTCACCCAGAAGCTTCTCCTTCTGCTTGTCTTGTCAATCACTAAATCTCAAAATCAAAAAATTACAAACGCTCAGTATGTCCCAAAGAGAAAATTGCGGCAGTGCTTGACGCCCATCTCATTGTCCCTTCGCTGCAGGACGCCGTCGCGGACAGGACGACCCTGGAGCGGAAGGCTTCTCAGGCGGAGGCGACGGCGCGCGCCCTGCGGGAGAAACTCGACCTGTGCGACGCAGCGTCTCCGGGGACGACGGAGACTGGGAAACAAGAGGTCAGTCCTGCGCAAGGGCCTGGAAAATGGACGGGTCATTTGCTGTTGTTGAAGGCCTCCAACACACAGACTCCTGCGCAACACACGCAGTCCCGCAGGGCCACAGATCATCTGTCCTTGGGTTTAGGCACGTGAAATGAATCTTTTGCAACGTCTGCACTGGTTTCGGAACGACATTCTCATTGTGCGAAGTCCCTTTAGGGCGAAGCACCATGTGGTAGTGCAGTATATGGCAAAGGTGGATGAAATGTCCCATGCCCCCTCCCCCCTCAACCCCCTTCCCCCTCCCCAACCCCCTCCCCCTGCCTGAAACCCCCTGTGGCCAGACCCCCCCTGCCCACAGCTGGACCCTCCCTGTGGACAGCATGACTGGTGGAAGACAAGGAGGATAAGGAAGAATTGACGATATTACCGGCGCAAGAGACTTCGCACTGCAGTTGCCTTGAGCACTGCTTCTTGTTTTCGTGTTCTTATTTGAAGGGCCAGTTCCGTCCCGTTCGCACCCCGACCCCGATGAAGCGACAGGGTGGACGATGTTGCGAGTCAGGGGTCGACAGCACATTGCCCTGGAACCCGCCGCTTGGTCCAACCTTGGCCATGCCACTGGGTCTTCCACCCGCAATCTGCCCCAAATCGTCTGCAGCTTGTCCCGAAACCCATTCCAGATACCTCTTTGGACCAACACACACCTGCTCAAGGCCCCGTCCCTGGACTCGGCCTGACTCCATCTGGAAACCTGCCCTTGAATCATTTGTGCAACCCGCCCCTTGACCCCTCTCTCTGAGTTCTGCCCCTGGATGCTGTCTATTTGAAGGACCCTGCTCCAGCCCCGCCCCTGGACCCTTCTCTGAGTTCTGCCCTGGATGTTGTATATTTGAAGGACCCTGCTCCAGCCCCGCCCCTGGACCCTTCTCTGAGTTCTGCCCTTGGATGTTGTCTATTTTGAAGGACCCTGCTCTAACCCCGCCCCTGGACCCCTTCCTGAGTTCTGCCCCTGGATGCTGTCTATTTGAAGGACCCTGCTCTAACCCCGCCCCTGGACCCCTCACTGAGTTGTGCCCCTGGATGTTGTCTATTTGAAGGACCTGGCTCCAGCCCGCGCGGCGGCGCCTCCGCAGAGAGAGACGGTGAAGCCTGTGCCCATCTCGTTACAGACCGGAGACTCGTGCACTGAGCGACTGGAGAGGGCGCTGCGGGAGGTCGACGAGCTCGAGGTGAGTGGGGCCCTCTGGTGGTGGGAGATTCTCAGTGGGTGACGTGTGAAACAGGCTGTGAGGGGGCACCTGGTGATTCCTTATCGAGGCCTGTTTTGAACCAATCGTCAATGTGCTTTGCATTGAGTCCGTGTGCGTGCCAATGGACGCCGCACGTGAAGTTCAATTGGAGCAGGGCGTCCCTGACCCCACCCACTCTCGTCCAGAATCCCGGTCAGGGCGCAATCTATTCGGCTCAAACTTTGACCGACCTTGAAAAGGGAAAAGAACAACAGAGCATTGAGCGCATAACGCATATCTATGGAGTTCATTTCTTCTTCCTGGAGTCGGGAGCATCACACGCTCCCTGCCCAGAAACGACTGCGATATGATTGTTGGGCGTTTAGTGCAAGGACGGTGGTGATGGTAAAAGTGTAGACCGAGTAACGTGTGAGTGATTGAGAGTCTGTTCTGCCAAAGATTGATACATATCCCAATGCAGTTGAGTATGATAAATCACAAGATCAACTTGTATACTTGGAAGTTGCATTATCGAGTCTGTATATCCTATTCTAAGAAGAATGTAACTGACAGAAAAAGACTATGGTTATTAATGACTCGGCTACATAAATATGCATCACGAGTGAGGTAGGAGTGTTAGTGCCCAGATGGAAGGAAGCAGCTGTGGGTCTGAGAGAGTACTCAGGGCGCAGAGTGTGATCTCCTCTGGTTGACTCAATAGCTTGGCACAAAAAGTCTGCGTTGGTTATCGGACCACTGCACCGACTCGGACAACTATCACAGACGTGTGGCAGCCGGACTTGCGAGACTGAGCGGACACCGCCGATGACTTCAAGTAAATTGATATACCGGTTTCACACTTAAAGGGACAGAACATCAGACATCGGCAGCGGGTCACTCAACTGGATTTCTCAAGTGTGTCCCGGATGTTTGTGTTTCAGACGCGCATGACTGACGCGGACGCTGACATCGATCAGTGCGCCGAGGACTACCGGAAGTGCGCGTCGGAGTTGGAGCAGCAGCGCATGATGACTTCCGGTCTCCAGATGGTGCTCAAGCAGACGGAGGAGCCGCTCAAGGAGAAGGTGGCGACACTGACGAAGAGCGAGGCGGCATGCAGGAAGCAGCTGCAGGTCACTGAGCAGGGTGAGTCCGGGGTGGGGCGGGGGTGGGGGTGGGGTGAGGGTGTGGGGGCGGGGTGGGGGCGGGGTGAGGGTGTGGGGGCGGGGTGGGGGCGGGGTAATGTACGGGCAGGGGACCAGAG
>JAAUXT010107885.1_pt1 | contig 11764 bp, 8 predicted proteins | sample 7278171 | NCBI WGS metagenome assembly JAAUXT01 (sample SAMN14350112, study PRJNA611818) | marine sediment metagenome | isolation source: surface marine sediment (1.8m) | place: French Polynesia: Moorea | collected 2018-08
ACCCCCCACCCCCCTCACTTTTCACTATTTTTCTTTTTCTTTGTTATGTACTCTAACCCCCCCCCCCTAAATCAACACCACCAAAAAAATTTTTTTCTTAAAATGGGCTAAAAATGATTCTGCTAAAATTTCACCATGTTGAATTACCCCTGCCCCCAACTGAACATGGCCCAAAGGGCCCAGTCAACATCAAAATTTTCGCTACAAAGTTGCATGGTGAAGTAGTCTGTGAACATTTCTATGGACCACATGCTTTTTCTTGTTTATATTTTGGCCATGTTGAGTTGACACCCCCCCGCCCCCCCCCTGGTAGATCTAACTTAATATGGGCTGGCTGGCTAATTCAACATGGAAATTTTCAAAATTTTCTGAAATGGCCAAAAAATCTTTCGCGTGAATCGCGTAAGACCGCGCGCTTTTTAGGCAATAGCCTTCTTGTTTATTCCACCAAAGGGAGCCGTGCGATCAAAAGACTCAGACTGAGCGCAGATATTTAAAAATTGAAACGGGACTGACTCTGGAAATAAACACGGGAAGACTGCTCTTGGACAGGACGACAGTTTCAGCAGCGCAGTCCAGCCGCGCGGCCCCTTCCCTTCTTAAAATGGGGCTTAGGTTTTGCACAAGTTGCCCTTTGTGTGGAAACCGACCCTGGACAGGATTTCGGCAGGTGGACAACAACTGCCCCTTGTTGTGGAAGAGAAACACGCGCAAACTTGCCACGTACCGGCAGATCGTCGGCGCGTTTCACGTCTTTCCGGAAGGTTGCAGGACCCTCCCCAGTTTCAAATGTCGGGAGGAGGAGGAGGCTCCGAATGCACAGTACCGAACCGTTGCGTTATTTTCACATTTTTGCCAGGAGGGGCTCGAGGTATCGTTGCCTCTCCACCTGCGGGGAAAATGGTTGAGGTCCTGGAGTGTGCAGTGGTGTCGGGACGGTCGTGATAGAGTCGACACGTCTGCACCAGACTGAACACATGCAGGCGAGGTGACCGTACGTGCGTTGAAAGCGGCTTTTCGTGGAAATTCTTGACTCCATATGACAAGGACTGATGGGATTCGTGTCGCTGACATTGGCCAGAGTATTGTTCCGGCAGAGTTCTCGCTTGGTCTGCACAGATGTTTTGCCTTGAGTACGTGTGGCGTTTGATCTTGCCAATGTGGAAGTACAAGTTTGTTCTTTGTGGAAACGATACTGGAGCAAAAAGAACAGAAGGATGACCTCAGCGTACCTGCTGATGCGTTTGAAATCTGTCTGCAAGTCAGTGTTGTTGAGTTGCTGAGAAGCCAAAGGCTTGTTGAGAGACTCAGGGACGTTGCTGGGTGCTTGGTGAGCGAATGTAGACCCAGCGAACGCGTGTTGTCCTCACCTTTGAGCACTCAAACAGCTACGAGCGCTCTTCCAGAAGCCAAACATTTCACTGAAATTAATCTCAAGTTGTGAGCTTCTGGTGAAGATGTGTGCTGGAAATAACCCGAATTTGTCTCTCTCAGAAGTCATTATCCCTTTGCATGTCTGACATTTCTGCACTTGAAAATCATTGTGTTTATTTCCCTCCTGCGACACAGAAGCACTGCAGTGATGCGAAATCCCTCGTCACATTGGAAGTGTGTTTTGACATCGTGACGGTGACGCCCTGTGGGTCCTGCAGCGACCTGCAGGCTACTTGCGAACTGCCCATCACTCTATAGAAAAGTTGCAAACAAAATTCACAGACAACATTCCAGGTCAAGTACTTCCGGGGACATCTGAACTCCAGGAGTTAATTGTGCTCTGCGCAGGTGTACTCGCTCCCAAAAAAATGTCTGTCGGAAACGAAAGATGATGATTGGTGTCAGTTTGGCTGAGAGTTTTTCCGGAAAAATGTTGATGCGTCTCACGAAACGTTGCCACTTTTGGTGTCACTTGCACCAGTTGCACACCATATCTTTGGTGCAAGTTGAGCAAAAAAGTGCAGTTTCGTGGGACACAGCGACTTGTCCCCTTTGGCCTCTTTCTTTGCTGGCAAATGAAAATGATAATTTTTGTCCGCATTTATTGAAGAAATACACACTCCGGATTTCGTTCCAAAATGACCAGAGTGGTTGTGCTGTCGCAACTGTTTTCGGAATGATTCATTCCAGTTCCAATTAGGAAACGTCTTCTGAGTGGAGCAATCAAGAATAAAAAAACGTTTTCTGACGACAAGGGGAATGAAGCTTCGTCCCGAATTCATCCGTGATCGCGCTTTGTGATGTCAAGTTACGAAGCAGTGGTTCGGTCGTGCCGGTAAAGTCTTTTGTCGTCACCTCTCTGTTCCTACGCTTTGTTTCAGTCTGTTGTGCGAGTACACTGCAGTGGTTGGTCCAGTATTCGACAGCAGATCTGCTCTTGTTGCAAACTTGTGGATGTGTTCGTGTTGCTTTAATTGTTGCATGTCTGCCTCCAGGCAAATCATTCTTTGCGAGCGAGACTGCAGGTTTCGCTCAAGTGAAAGGTTTGGTTCCTGGCGGTTCATGCCATTACGAAATTGGACAGATTCGCCAGACTGGTCAATTCCTGTTTCTCCTGTTGGAATGGCGGGTCCTTCACTCAAGGCGCAGTATCAAAATGTGAAACCGCCTCCAAGCTGCCGGTGAAGGCACGAGTTGCAATCTTTCGCACTTCACTGGAGGCATGATGTCTGGGACGTGAGAGACAACTGGCGGAGAAGCCCTCCCAGGGAGACAAGACGTTTGCGGCGGACCGCTTCAATAGCGAACGTGAGGACCACAAATTGTCGTCTGTCTGCCTCGTGAAGCCGCCCGGGAGTCGGGATTGTGTGGGATTTCTGCATCGCGAACAGTCGGCTGCTTGAGAGAAGATGGGTTCGTCTGGAGGAAACCAGGCATAATGGGGACCCAGCTTGGCGTCTGCTTTCTTTTGGCGCAGATGTGCGACGCTCTGCTCCTTCACGTGATCTCCTGTAATACATTCGCAACACGTCGCCAGAGAAACGAGGGGTCTCCGCCGAAACAGAACTTCTGTGGAACCTCCTTTTGGTAAAATTGTTGAAACTTCACGAGCTGTCATCCTGGAGGAGGCTGTTTTGTTGGCTCAGACTCGTAATTTCAAGTTCAGGTTCTCGTGGGCTTTTTGTACAGGTTCTCATGGGCTTTTTGTAAAAAATAATCAGTTTCAGCAGACCACTTCCACAAGAATGGAAACTTTGCATTCCTCCCCCCCCCCAAAAAAAATACAGTTTTCGCAACAAACTAACATCTGAAAAGGCAAATGAAGTGAACTGAAACTATGATGCCTTTTTGTCCCTCGTATCAATGCAAAAATCCCAACAACAAACTCAATTTCTGAATGTGCCCTTCATCAATGTCTTTCGCCAAGTGCAAAGTCTGATGAAAATCCAAAGACATCGTGCACACGCACGTTCAAACACGATGTTTGGGCTAAAATTGACGCACCGTGTGTTTTGTGTGCCGCCGTAACGTTAACGTCAGCTGCTGAAAAGGGCAGAGTGGAAAAAATAATTTTGGGTGCTGATCAATCACATGAAAAACTTGACCAGTGTACTCGTACGTATCGTTACGTGCTACATGTATAAAGCGAACTGAATGACGGAAGGACCAGGTCAGTTGACAAAGTTTGCGCGGTTTGAACGAAACGAAGGTTGTTCGAGGTGGACTGGACACGCTTTTTCCACCTTCGAAGGTGTGCATGCAGTTTTGTTGTCGCTAGTTTACGAGGTGGAGTCAAAGTATTCTGTCAGTCAACATGCTTAACTGGACTCCCGACAGCGACAGCATTTAGTCACAGATGAACACACACACAGAAGACAATTTTTGGAAGTACAAGGTTGTTCACTGTCAAAAAAAAAAGTCAAATCACATCCAAACTGCTGGCTATGGTGCGTGCTTCATGCCTTCAAAATATCTGCCTTCATACTGGATGCACTTCTCACAGCGAGCAACCCATTGCTCCTAACAGTACTCCCACTATTCCTGGGTGATTTGGCTGACACAGTGCGTGACTTCCTACATGATATTGTTAATAGTCCAGAACTCAATACCTTGCATTATTTTCTTCAGAATTGGAAAAAGGAAAAAATCACACAGGCTCAAGTCAGGACTGTATGGGGGGGTATTTGAGTACACTGATGGACATGTTCTGCAGACATCCTTGGATAACATCACAGCGGTGCACAGAGGTGTTGTCCATATGCAGTTTGATGGAATGATGTTGAATCCAGGCTGCTGCACCTCTCCTGATATGGATTGAAACATGCAGGCATTGGAGCACTTGGTGGAAGACAGTTCCATTGACAGTCATGTCATGAAAGAACTCATAATGCAGCATTCCTTTCTAATCAAAAAATGGAAGGAACATCAACTTCTTTGTTGACTGCTCTCTCTGAGGCATCTGTGGGTGGTTGATGTCATGGGTGAGCCATTGCCTGCTCTCCAACTTGGACAAGGGGTCCCAGACATGGGAGTAAGATTCCTCACATGTGATCAGTTTGTTCATGTGCTCTGGTCAGCCTGCATACTCACAAAGGAAGTTCCTGCAGAAATCCAGTCTCTGTTGCCTTTGGTGGGTGTTGAGCACATAGGGTACCAGTTTGCAGGTGTGCTTGGACATCTTCAAGTCCTTGTGCAAGATGCTGAATACACTCCTATGAGAGATGCCCATGGAGTTTGACAGATGATCGATGGTCACATGCCTGTTCCTGTTGACCTTCCTGCGGCACTGGGACACCATTGTTGCATTTCTGGCCAGTTTTGGACCTCCTTTCCTGAACAAATCACCAAGTTTTGTGTGCCCATTGTGGAAATCATGATGCCAATGGAAGATGGAGCATTCTGAGTAAGCCTCCTGTCCAAACACCTGAGCAATTTGCCTGCAAGTGTCAGCAGCTGTTGCCCCTTGCTGCATTGAGTACCACATGCAAATGCACTGAACCAATCTTTGAGGAATTCTCATGGACATACTTGCATTTTTGCACACCATCCTGCTGGTTTCTGACAGTGCACTGTGTGCTCAAATTCGAAGACTTGCTGCATAAGACCAAAGTGCACTAACAGGAATAGTCTGCTGAGTCATTCAGACCCGGCAGCACACTCGACAAATGTCGCTCAATAACCATGTTGACTGACAGAATACTTTGACTCTACCTCGTATCATCAAAACATCTTTGCCTTAAATTGCGATGAGCCCAATTTCCTTGCGTTGAAAAAGGTCGGGGATGTTTGGTTCTGCAGTGTGTGGTATTAATTCACACGAGGATAGATCAATTAGTCACACAAATTACCCCACTCAGATCAGGCTGCGCTGCTAAGTTTCATTTTGGAAAGATAATGTGAGTTGTTGGGGCTTTTTGAGTGCGATTCGGTTGAAAGCTGATGGGGAAAGCTTTCTGGTTAATTTGAAAGGCTTCTTGATTTCGGTCCCAGCCCTGGGAGAAAATTTAGGACAATCCCAGCAGCTCAACAGAACTCACACTGCATTCGCAAGAGACCATTCTCAAAGCAGTTCCTTCATCCTTGTTTTTTTTTTTGGGGGGGGGGGGGAGCTGGTGGTATCATGACTGCACTTTCTTCCGGAAATATTAACGGCAGCCTTCCGTGGAATACAGGGGCCTGTGGCACCAAGATAAATTTTTCATTTGGTCTTACTCAAGGCAGTGACAAAAAGGAGCGCATGAGATTCAGCTGTGTGTTTGTTGTTTGTTTCAACCGGATCTGACCACAAAGGACCGTTGTCGCGGATGTTCTGGACATCTGCTGGTGTCGTTATCCTACCTTTCCAACGGCTTGTGACACACGCATCCGGAAACAAATCTCGGTCCTCAGCTTGTGCTGAAAGGCTGCAGCTGTAAACGGCGAAGCTTGTAAACATATTTGTGACTGAATTATGACGAATGGCGGCGAATTGCCTTGGGAAGCTGTTCACGTGTTCAGTGTTACGCAATGTGAGCTGCAGGAAACAGTTAGTTGCTGCAAACCGATGATTACAGGGACAATTTCTTGATTTACGAGCGTTTGCTAGACTTCAGATCTGGTGGTGCCTGGGTTGTCAGGTGTGGAGTACAAATCTGTCTGGGGCTTAGCATTATCTGCTCGTTGTGACGCACAACAGATGCCGTCTCGAGTGGTTCTACATGGGAAAGGTCTTCCTTCCACGTGAGGAAGCTGCTGTCATGATGCAAGGCTTTTCATTGAGTTGTTCAACCCTAATTGACCAAAACGTTGCACGTGCGAAGGCTGTGGTCTGCAAAATGATGCGGACGTGCGATGGTGGATTTTGCTTCAATGACCATTCAAGTTTTTGTTGCTCCACTCCAAACACCTGCACTTTTGCACCTCTGCGATCACGAAACCAGTCGTATGTACTCCCATTTTACCAGGGTTCCTGTTCAATCAACTTTTTTTCGACCAAAGGTCTCGAGAAGTCTGTGTGATTTCACAGGAACCGTATTGGTTTAGTGTGAAGAACCCTGTCTTTAACTCAAGGCGGACCGGCGACTCTATGCTCGTATTCTGCTCGTGCTTGCGTGTGGATGCGTGCATTTGTGCAGCCAGCTTATTTTTTCCGCTTGCGCACTCCCCCCCCTTCCCACAGTGTTGCTTTTCAGAGGCCACTCCCCCTGGGTCCAAGTTGTTTGGACCCCTCTTGTTGGCTGGTTGTCCTCGAAATGAACAATTTTAAACTCTGGCCAGAAATTGTGTTACCACTTGCTGCTTGGACACCAGCTTGAGAGGCAACGTCTCTTGCCAGTTCATTCGGGAGGACTATCTACAGCTACTCGGTGCGTGTCTACGCTGCCTCGTGCTTCTGTTTGGTGTCTTTTTCCTGAAAATTTCACAACAGCCAGTGCACTGGGTGACCAACTTTCAGAGTGCGTTCACACTGAGCGTAAAAAATATTGCGTGGTTCATGCTGTTTTTGCTGTCCACACTCCTCCTCTCCATGCTGAAGGGTTGTTCTGTCATTCAGTTCAGTGTTCACACATGGTGTGGCACCACAGAGCCAATATCAGCATGGTTCCATACTGAAAACCCCGCTTTCAGAGCCATTCCACGTGAGTAGTGTGAATTGGTGTTCTGAGGGAATCTGCAGAGTTTCTAGACAAATAGATACATATTCCGTGGTGAATTGCTGTTCAGTACGAGTGTGCCCAAGCTGTTCATCTGCAGTGTTTGCAGAAAGAAACACATTCAAAGGTTAATTACTGTTCAGTGAATAAGTGTACCCGATCTGTTTATCTGTGGTGTTTACTGGACAGGTAGATGCATGGAATATGTGGTCCGTGTGGGGTTGCTTGCTATGGTGTTCAGTGCTACAGCCGCTTGAGACTGTGAGGTGCCCTGGCTGACTGTGACGACGTGAAATGCGCATTGAATAAGTTGGTCAATTCTTGCGCAGTGACCGTTGATTGTAGGTGAGATCCAATTTTGAGATGCAAATTCGGTGTGGGATTTTTTGCTGGAAGCTGGGAGTTTGTTGGACCAGGCTGAACTTGTGTCTGCGGAACACATGTTCTGGAGGGAGGCCTGAGAGCAACGTCCTCGTGTCTGAATAATTGCATTGCATTCGTGTTGCCACACGCACCCGATCACGATGCTAACATACTGCAGACAACGATGCTAGTTGAAACAGAAGGCTTGCACCAATAATCATAGGTGTTGTTCTGTATGTGTGTGTGTGGGGGGGAGATGGTAAACCAACAGTTCATTTTCTGTCTTGACAAGATAAATGCTGCTGTTTTCAAAACCAATGGTTGGTTTTTTCCCCCAGTTTGAAACCAATAGTTGGTTTGGAGGGGTTAATGGGTAATCCCCCCCCCCCCCAAAAAAAAAAAACAAAAACAAAAAACCAATGGCTCCTAGCAGAGAGGCAGGCAGCCATTTTCTGTTTGCTGACTTGTGTGTTGTGAGCACAATGCTGTAAGGTGCTGCGAGCTCGTTGATCTTTGATCTTTTGTTGATTTGTTTCCGAGCAAGACTGAATTTGGAAGGCGTTCCAATTTGTAGGTTGAAATCTGAACTCAGAAAAGATGACAGGAGTAGTCTACAGTCTCTGCAAAGCAGATTTTTCTCAACAGAGCAGTTGGGTTCGACCTATTATGTGGAAGAAAGAACGAGTCAGAACGATTGGTCATCTTTCGGTGTGTTCGAGGCATCTTGATTTACCCTGGGTGGATACACAAGTGCAGGTGAAGTGGGAGTATTCAAGAGTAAGCACAGGAAAATGAAACATTGGGGGAAATCAGTTGTGTGAGAGAAGCCACCATGCATTTGAGTACAGGCAAAAACACAACGATGCCTTGATCTGAACTGAGGCACGCCACACCGGACGTCTTTTCCAAGTTCCTGTCTCGTTCCGTGGGCGAAGACCTCGCTGAAGCAGGCCCATTTTGATTTGATTTGTTGTGCTTTGTCCTGAGTCGAGAATGTGCCTTTCTGAATTAATATTTCATCTCTAATGAGAACTTTCTGTCAGGAGTGGAAGGCAAATATCGGATTCAATGGTAGTGATGAAGACTGAAAAGCGTTGTGGGGATTTTGTAATTACCGTCCCAACGTCTTCTGTCACACTCATGTCCTCCTGAGCCAGACTCCACACACATTTGTGCTCCCAAAGGTTAGTTTTCGTGAAATGTTAAGCTTCGTATGAAATGGTTTCTGAACTGGACTTTTGTGAACAGGCATTTCAAGCTTCACATTCGTTTTTTATTCTTGAAAAATGGAGCTGACATATCTTCAACTGTGTTCAAACCTGGTCTGGTGATTTTCGCTTTGGCAAATGGACTATGGATTGCTCCCTGCAGGAATGATAGATTTGTGCTTTTGTGAATGTTGAGTGAGGTTGTCACCTTGGTGGCAAAAGCCACTCGTAAACAACACTTGGGCTCATTTCGGACAGCTCAAAAAGACTGCTTGGCTACGTGACCCAAAGTGCTCAGACCACAAAGTTCTCCTAAATTATCAGGCCGCTTGAACTCATTCAGTGCCACTTCGTCGCTTTGGTGGACAGAGCCCCCAGGGCAAAAGAAATTTTCCGTGTGCACAAAAATCCACCCGGAGCGCTTGTCTGTATTGCAAGGAAAAGAACACGTAGCCAGGTAGAGTCTATTTGCATCACTTTTGGGTGGACACAACCTCTAGAGAAGAAACTGTTTGGTCTGATTGTGTTTGTGTGCGCACGAAATCAGGACTGGGCAGAAAATGTAATTTTCACATCAGGGGCTGACTTCTGACCTGCGAACACACACGCGATGTTTTGATTTTTTTTGGTTACCCTCACTCCACCCAAAAGGAAGGGATATTTATTGTGGCATTCTGTGATTTGCGTGCACAACAGCAACTTCGTTCTTTGTCTGGGAACCAAATGGTCTGGCAAAAGAACGCTTGCCTCTTTTATTGCCAATTATGTTGCTCCTCAAACCCGACCCAGCTCTCATGCAGAGGTGGAGTGTCATGCTGGTGAAGTTGCGTCGTTCGTTCAGTGATGATGTCCTTGCCTTGAAACTTGCCCGTTGCGTGTTGAGCTTTGACGTGCGAGCATCTCATCCCCTCCAAAAACAATCCGGAATACATACAAAATCATCTCGGCCCCACTTGCGAACAATGAGACTGGAGCACGCATTCCTCATTATATCCACACCTTCTTGCCATCTTGAGTCTGCTGACTTGCTGACGAGCGGTCAGAGGACTTTGCGTGTACTTTTTCAGGTGATTTGAGGTGGGTTGCGCGATTTGAGAGCTTTTGGAAAAAGTGAGCCAAATTGGTGCGAGCCAAATCAAATCACCTGCAGGCAGGGTCTTCCAAAAGTATGTGTACAGCAGTTTCATGGTCAAGATGAGGATTGATTCAAGATCTTTTAGGCTCTTTTGGTTTATTTTGGGTTGGGGATAGTGCACCAGGAAGGATTTGGGGAACTTTGAATTTTGGGGTTCTTGAGGTCAAAATTTCAAATTTGTAAGTGCAGAAAATATGGGGTATGGATATAGAAATGGCTCCATATCTGAGAAAGTATAAATATTTGGTAAAAGAAGTATATTTATGAAATATAGTCTGTTGTATGGGAGTTTGAGTGGCAGTATTTGATTTTCAAAAAAATTTACATGGTTTTTAGGTGGGGCTAAAGTTGGTTGAAAGGTAATTTTTAATAGGAAATTTAAAAATAGATATTGGGCAATTCTTTTGGTTGATATATGGATTTTGTGAAACAATGTGTAAAAGTTCCATCTGGTCAAATTTGTTCTATTTGGGTGTGTGCTAAATGAGTTCCTAAGTTATGAATGTTGAGTGAAAAAGCAAGAATTTTGATAAAAAAAAGTGACCCAAATCAGAGCAACCCAAATCAGAGCAACCCAAATCAGAGCAACCCAAATCACCCAAATCAGAGCAACCCAAATCAGAGCAACCCAAATCAGAGAAACTGAAGTTTCCTCAACTCACCACGAGCTCCATGAAGCTATTTTTCTGCCTGAGGCATTCCGTCCAGCCGCGGGTAAAGGGCAATCACGATAGTTGATTTTCTTGCCAGTGTGGACAGTCAATGTCTTGAAATGGGGCATCAAACAAACTGGTTGATTTTGCCAATGGATAAACTGAATGGTTAAGTTTACCACTCCCCATTGCAAATCAAAATGAACTGGAGTTTTTAACAGGCCCAGGAAATTCAACAGGTCAACTCATTTTTTTCAGCCATTTTTCGGTTTGTTTTGCCACTCCGCTCTTTAAATCAAGATGAACAAAACCGTTGATTTTGCCTGGGGAAGGAAAACCAGCCAGGGCCTGTTGGATGGCACAGAGTGTTCCAAGCACAACTGTAAGGTGCCACGGGCTTTTTATCTTGATTTCTTGTTTTGTGTGTTTGTTTGATTAATGTTTGACGAGGGCTTTGGGTGTTGTAAACAAAATTTTAGTTCATCTGGGAAAAAACGAAAAGCAAGTAGATGAAGAGTTCAAATCAAACAACATTTGTGTCAGTTCAGTTTGAGTGGAGACGTATGTTCTCACAGGAACAAATGGCTGACAAAATTAAATTGCTATCTGGTTGCACAAATGATTGTCAAAGGTGAGGACTGCTTCAAACTGTTGAGAAAATGTCAACAATTGGCAAGGTGAAAGTGATGACTGGGCACTGTGGCAATCTTTGCTGTTCTTTGCCGAAAGTCTTGTTGAACTTCGAAAATTTTCGTTGTGTTGTGCAACCGTTCTCTTTTTACAAAGGTTGTAAAAAGGACAAAATTCATGTGGTTTTGCCCACTGTTGCTGACTGGCTTACCACCACATGTCTGGTTGGCTAGGTTCCTTGATCCTGTGCCAAAGTCCAACATTTTCTGAAAGATCTGAAAGAAGCACATGGACTCGGGCATCCGCACGAGAACAACGTGGACACCTGGTGCACCAACTGCGTTGCTCGAGCTCGCCTCCTACAACAGTGTACGCCTGAAGATGAGAGTATGAAAAGCTCACATAGAGAAGGTTCCGACAAGAAGTCAGGAAACCCACCGAGCTGCTTCAGGTGAGCTTGGACTAACCAGCACACTGGCAGAAATGTCTCACTGTGGATGATGACAACTTCAAAGTGAAAAAAACAGACTCGAATTTCGAACGGTGACACACAAGAAACACAAGGTGCTCATGACTGGGCCAAGTAAAGCCCCGATGGTTTTTAGGTGATTTGAGGTGGGTTGCACGATTTGGGCTGATGAGCCAAATCAGTGCGAGCCAAATCGAAGCACCTATAGGCAGCGTCTTCCAAAAGTATGTCAGCAGCAC
>JAAUXT010027062.1_pt1 | contig 11763 bp, 14 predicted proteins | sample 7278171 | NCBI WGS metagenome assembly JAAUXT01 (sample SAMN14350112, study PRJNA611818) | marine sediment metagenome | isolation source: surface marine sediment (1.8m) | place: French Polynesia: Moorea | collected 2018-08
AGTGCTGCTGACATACTTTTGAAAGACGCTGCCTATAGGTGCTTCGATTTGGCTCGCACCGATTTGGCTCATCAGCCCAAATCGTGCAACCCACCTCAAATCACCTAAAAACGAGAAGCCAAAAATGATTGAGTGGTTGGGGTCTGCGTGGGACCCCACCCACGAGCCACGTCAGTTGGGTTTCCGAAATGCATTTTTCCAGCAGACGCTCTCCCAACACACACACACACACACACACACACACACACACACACACACACACACACACACACTGGAGTCCATCAATGAAACAAGTCGCCCCGAAAACGAATTTCAAAACTGCGAAAACTTAAGGAGTCTTACCTGCCCCAGGTGTTGGTGGATGTTGGAGAAATGTCCTTTTGCCTGTGTAAAGGCAACCACCAACAAACAGCGAATGGACACTCGTTGCCAACTGTTTCAAAGGTGACACGAACAGTGCCGTATCCACCCGAGAATAATGTCACTTGTTCATCCCGAAATTGAGCACCAAAACAAAGGGCACATTTTGCACAGGGATCTGATTTTTCTTTTGTTTCAACAAGAATGTGGAGGCAGAAAATCAATGTGAAAACAGAGAAGGTGCGACTTACACACGGGTGAATACAGTCGGTCTGTTTTGGTGTTTGGCGTTTTCACGTCAGTAGACTTCGTTGTTCTCGAAGGTCATTGTGTTGGCGTTCCGAACCACAGCCAAGAAGTGGTTCAGTTGCGTGTGTGCAACAGATTCATTCAAAATTGTCAAAAGAACACGTTTGTGACGGTAAAGTTGCCAGTGTTTGTGTTTATTGCTCGTTGGAGGGTGATGCCATTTATAGCCGGCACACAGAGGGCACGGTGATATGGTTGTTGCTTGTGCAATGGTGTCCCTTGGTCGCGAGATGTTTCACTCCGACTGGGGAAGGAGCCTGGGGACAGAAGGTTTGACCTGCAGAGCTTCAAACCATTTTTGAGACGTCAGGAGCGGCTACTGAATTTGTTGAGCAAATGATTTTTTTTTGTGGTTGTGAGATAATAGAATAAAACAAACATTCCCTGAGAAGCTCGGTAGTTTCTTGTGCAAGTACCGCACGGGAAAAGGTGTTTGAGTCAAGTCCGGTGACAACCTAACCTGCGTTTCAAGCTGTGTGAAACACACGCACAAGAGTTTATTATTCCACCCCAAAAATTCGGTAATTTGTACCTTGGTTATAATCTTCTTGTTAACTTTGGAGCCAGTTGCTTTGTCTGCGCGTCACATCAGGTCGTTAGCCAGTGTATCAAAACCAAATGTAACACAGAAAAAAGTCGTTGGTTCTTGCTTGCTCACGATATCACATGTGAGCTCATTTCGGGGCAGTTACGGCCTCTGCCCGACTCCAGAAACATCAGTAAAAGACCACGAGTCTTTGGCCATGGATAAAGAAGAACCAAAGGTAAATTTGCATTTCAGTTATCTTGCAAGAATAGCCAAAGGTAGACAAAGGCTGGCTTTCTTGGACCTCAACATGCGCAAGCAAGTTGAAAATCGAGGCGAAGAAGTCAATGGGAACGAAAACAGTGAAAACAGATGCACGTTGTTTTGGACTGAACCGTCACGGTACTCAGAAAATCGTGATCTGCAGCAGAAATCAAAACCAGCAAGGTGTCAAACATTCAAGAGAGTCAAAATTATCAATGGCCATCAAGAGCCGGAAGCAGAAATGTCAACAAGCAAGATGAGTTTGATGAATTTGTTCTGTTGAAAAGGAATTTGCCTGTTTGACAGAATGAAAGAAACAGTGGTCTTTTTGTCTTTTTGAATTGTCCGGTTGCAAATTGTTTTCGCGCGGTGCACGCATGGAATAGACGTCTACGTAGGTTTTCGACGTTCTCTCGCACGGCACAAGATTTTCAACTGTTTCGTGGTCCCACTCTGAAAACCGTCAGCGACGGCGCAGCCTCGTGGCTGCACCGTGTTTGCGTCCTGCACCTCCTCCTGCTGCTGCAGGTTCGCTTCTCCGTGCTGATCACCATCAGCCTCATCCCGATCGTCTGCCTCTGCGGACTCTGTCTCTACAAAGTGATCCACGCCGCCGATACCCTGAAGCAGGCGAACCACGCCAAAACGGACACCTACAACATGAAGCACCTCATTGAACTGCTTCGATATGTCCAGGCAAGCTATCATTCCTGCGGCTTTGTCAATACAGTTTTCACAAACAGGAACAAAAAGAACCTCAAATCAATTTTTGTGCTTGACCAGATGGAGCAAGGGTTTGGCAACTCTTTTGTGCTGAGCGGTGGAGACCCGTACGAGAGACATTCCCTCGACCAAGAACGTGAAGGAGCGGACGAGATCATCGCAGAACTGGATTTCGACCACATTCACATTCCTATGGAAGAAATAAATACCAGGGAGAAGTTACAGCAACTTCTCAAGACGCACAGGGAAAAGGTATGGAAAGATAAGCTCACAATGAACGCTTCATGGGGTCTCCACAGATTGGCGTTCAAGCGTGCGAACCTCGAATCAACCCTTTTGTTGTTCTCTTGCTGATGTTCAACAAAAAGTTGTTCAGCGAATGCGCAGAATGACAGATCTGTCACTTCCAAATCAGACATCAAGGTCAAAGCGCTTGGGTTTCTGCGACTTGTTTGCGCGAAAGGAATTATCATCATGATAGATCCTGAACATTTGAATCTGAAGACGCACAGCGTGGACTTGTGCGCACAACAACGACACACAAAGCAGAAACAGGGTGAAGCTGGTCAGTTGCTACGTGCAGCACAAAAACTAGAAGTGGACAAAACCTGAACGAAACACGGGACATGGGACCCAATGAAGGAAACTGCATGACATGTCGCAGAAAACCCACTGGAAAACATGGCTGCAGACAGCTGTGCTGTCGCGCACGCATTCCTGGAACCTGAACCAGACACTCCACATTGCACGATTTTCTGTTTGCTTTTAGGTGGACAATGTCGAAATAGAAATTCAGGAAAACATCGCGTTCTACCTCCCCATTCAGAAAGCATTGCTATATGGCGCCGAGACGGCCATGGAAGTACCTGAGCACTCTGGTGAGAAACCTCTGTTGGGTGAAAAAGAGTTTTTACCGCACATGCAAGTCCCAAAAGAGAATCTCCGCGTGCTGACTTCAAGCGTAACCGTGCTGTCTTCTGTCAGACCACGAGGTCCACAACAGCAGAACATTGTTGTTTGCTCGTTTGCTGCATTGCGATAAGAAGCAAATGTCTCCAAAAACCATCTGAAACAGACTGAAGGGAAAAAAATTGGATTCTGGACGCGTTTGTGTACAGTTTGATGGAGCTTTCAATTGTTTGATTCTGGGTGCGTTTGTGTACAGTTTGATGGAGCTTTCAATTGCTACGCGCATTTCAGGTTTGCTGTGGCGCAAAGTGGGCGCCGCCGTGGTCCTGGCCCGGGCCTCACAGACCTTCGGCCCGAGAGTGGCCACTGCCAGAACCGTTCTCTTTCAATGTAATTACACCACGGCGGAGTTTATCAGGTGCGTGCATGCTACTCAGAAGGGACAATCTGGGCTTTGCACAGGAAACCTGTTCTTGTCAGGGTGTGCTGTGTCACGAATTTTTTTTGACCTCCGTTGCGGTTGCAGGTTTTCCAGCCAAGTTGTCCTATGTCCATTCTTGGATATGTTCCCAATCTTTTCTCTTCACTCTCAGTTTTGAGAACTCAAAACACTTAAACTTCTTTCTCTGGTCTTTCTGCAGTTGCCCCGGTTGATCACTTTCTTTTGAAATGTCTTTTTATGGCCGACATGGTTGCTTGTTTTGTGACACTTTGCTATGTTCCTGGCACAGAAAATCCTTGGGAATCAAAGAGCACACGTGTTGGAAGATGTGTGCAAAGGGGTTTCGTTCTCCTCGTCCCAAACGAAGTGACAGATCACTGTCATTGTTCCAGCTGTTTGTCGTTGTTTCCCTGTCTCGCGTTGTTGTGTGAGAACATTTGAGAAAATTCAAGAACATACGAGTAGGAAACAAAAATGAAGCCCTTTTTTCCAGGTTCAATTTCCTGGAAGGTGCGAGTTGGTTATTGGCGTTGTCATCCACGGGTTACGACGACACGTTCATACGTAACTACACCCGACTGTCGGAAGAGTCAGGATATCGAGATTTGTGGCTTGAGTACAAACACTGGTTTGAGAAAAATGATTTCATCACCTTCTGTCAAAATTACACGAAGGCCGAACGCTGGGACTTCGACTTTCCGTGGTTCAAGGTAAATACGTGCGCAGAAAATTTGCAATCTCACATGTTATTGACAAGTGTGACACAGCATATTCATTGCAAATGTTACAGGCGGATCGAGTTCATTACTTCCTGATGAGAGACATGCTGAGGGACTTTGTGGAAAGTTTAGTCATCGACCTGGATGCCGTCATCCTCAAGTCTGAAAATGAAATTCTGATTTATATTGTGGTTTTTATTCTGGCGGCCCTTCTCAGCCTTCTAGTATCTATTTTGTAAGTACACCGCCCTGCTGGACATGTTTCCTTCACATTTGTGGGGTGTGGAGTCCGAAAGTGAGAATTTGTATCCATGGTGATGTGCAGGATCACGAGAAACATCCGGAATCTGGTGCTGAAATGTAAGGGTTTTGCCAAAAGCGAACAGCGAGCTGAGAAGAAAATGGCTGCAGCAAAACACCGAGAAAACGAATTGCTCTACAAGGTGAACGGAACACAAAAAAAATCTTTGATTTGAATGAAGTGGACTGTCTCCTTAAAATTATTTGTTGTGCCAATCATTTCCCTCTCTTTTTCAGTTGCTGCCTCGCGCTGTTGCAGAACATTTTCTGGCTGGAAACAAACTTGTGCCCAGGCACTACGACAGTGTCACAGTTTGCTACGTGGACCTGGATGATTTCCTCAAGTTCGCTTCCCGACTCACCCCGTCGCAAGTGATTGACATCCTGGGGAGAGTAGCAAGGTTTGAACCGAATCAAGTCAAGTCAAGACAGGAAGAATGGTTTGGAATTCCCAGCATCATTTTTACAAACATCTCGTGGGTTTCAGCCTGGTGGATGACATTTCTGATGAACAAGGAGTCCTCAAACTGGATTTTATCTCAAACGACACGTTCATCCTCGCCAGCGGTTTGCCCGACGAAACCGTTCATCACTGCAGACAAATGGCAAAATTTGCAACGAAACTTCTCAAGGAAATACAACAATTTGCAAAGACGGGACTTCAAATCAAGATCGGAATCCACTCAGGTGAGGTGGCTGCCTCCATTATGTTTGGCCCTCAGATGTATCAATTTCACCTGGACACACTCGTAATGTCTGAGAAACGGAGAATCGTGACAAATCTGCCTCCATTGCTGTGCCTACAGAAACTGAATCACAGAAGATACGCACCCTGAAACACTCGTTTTTGGAGTTTTGAGGACCGTTTTATGTCAGAGATGGGTACGAAAGAGTGTGCATGAAGCGTGGGTGATTTTGGTATTTGGGACCTGTTTCCTGCGTCCTCGGCAGGTCCGGTGGTGGCGGGCGTCATCGGGCGTCAGGTGCCGCGCTTCAGCCTCCTGGGGGAGTCCACCAAGGTGGCCGAGAGGATGTGCCGCAACTGCCCAGGTCACCCAGCTGTGCCATTTTGGTCACAATGTCTTTTGATTCTGATTCAAAATAATTTCACGCCGCGTCAAACAAATTTCGCGAAGAAAAACACACCTTGAGCCTCACTTTGAAGCACGGCAAGTCCGAGACCAAAACACGGCTTCCAAGCGGTGAAAATTGTTTTGGGTCAAATTTTGACCAAAACACCCCTGTCCGAAACACAGTGCATGTTTTATGAAACCGTAGGTTTTCACTTCAGTTGGCAAAATTCTGATGACTGAGTCGGCAAGAGGTGCCCTGGACGCGACTGCTCACAACTTCAGCCTCACTGATGCAGGCGAAGCCAATATTCCCGTGAGCACCAGGACGCAACAGTGCAGAAAAATGTCAACGGTTCCGGTTGGAACGTTCAAGGCATGTGTGACCGTGACGGGTGTCATAAACGTGTAATTTTCCATCTTTGCATATTGCAGGGTCTTGGGACCACATCAACATTCTTTCTCCTGGGAACCAAGTCAACGTACGTGATGTAGATCTAGCACACACGCACACTGTGAAAATGAAGACTCCCGCGGGCTTCAGCTACGTTCAAGATGTGCGTGGTGAACCACGCTTGTGGTTTGGTTGTTTGGCAAAGAACAGGCTGGAGCTTGGACACCGGTGCTCACTGAGAGATGGATCTCTGTCCTGGGCACATGTGGAGACTTTGTTCCGACACAAAACTTTAATTTGTCTCATGGTCTCGCTTGACCCTGTTGAATAAATGGAGCCAGTGACACAACGGAAAAGGTCCGTTCTGTACATCTCAGTCCACCACGAACTGTGAGAACTGAAAAGCGTCGTTGGACATGGTGGCAGATCAAACTGCTTTTGGGTTGCTTTGAGCTGGAAGAACTCTCAATGGAGAGAAGATATGCAACGCATCTCAATCCGTCTGGATTTGTAATAGAACCGTCTTGTTGGGGCATTTTCAAAAGAAGCAGATTTTCTCTGGAACCAAACATTGAAATGATTCCAAAGTGCACGCAATGGTCGTATTTTAGTCTTCATTCATGTGTTGTAGAAACTCATTGATCAATAAACAGCTTGATAGGGAGGGGTTGGTTGTGTGCTGCGGTTTTCCCGATGAAGACAGTGCGCTGACGTGAGCGTCGATTTCGAGACGCCTTCATGAGTTGACCCAAAACTCGCGTGCGCGCATCGGACCAATTCGACTCGTAAGCAAACGCCAATTGTTGTCGAAATAGCTGCAAATAGCTGGGGTGGAGAACCAAGCAGAGACCCTCAAACAGTGGGAGCGGAAAGCTACTTTGAGCACTGTCGTCAATTCAGAAGACTCGTTGCTTATAAAAGCGTGACAACAAAGGCATACTGTGAAGCAAAAAGTGACACAGTGGCCAAAGTCTCGGACCGCATCCAAACAGGGGTGGGATTTGCAAGGAAAAAAGACAAGTTCCTTTTTTTTCTGTTGCACACTCGGTATGCTTCTTTAAGGTAAGCTCAGTATTGCTTTGATACGTAGGTTTGACTTTTTGTGTGTTTATTCCAAGAGTGACAAAACAAATCGCTGCACCCATGTGGTGGGCCTTTGGATGGAGGTCGTTCGCAACCATATGTGTTTTTTGGGCTGCAGCACATTCCTGTGCAACGTCCGTATCTTCTGTGCACCATGGCACTTTACAGGCACATGTCAAAACTGACCAGTTGTCAAGTCGCAGAAGTCAATGCTTCAAACTTGCAAAACAACTGGTTTTCATTTTATTGGAACTGAAACGTGTGCACACCCCCTGTAGAACATGGAGTCCAACAAACAGCCTGTTCGCAAATGTCGATGTCCCTCGTTGCAGCAGAGGGAAGTGTAGATCTGTCCCACCATGGCCGGAAGCACAACATCCGCGGAGTCTGTGAATCCGGACAACAGGAGAAAAGTGAGCTCGCCTTTCACTCACGCTGGTCTTCATGGGTCCGTTCGGGTGTGCATCTGAAGGTGGCCAGCCCAGTTTTGAAAAAAGCGCACGTGTGTTGCAGCGATGGTTCCGGATCCTGGTGATCGTGAGTCTGATCCCGGTGCTCTGTCTCTGCGGACTCTGTCTCTACAGGGTGATCGACTCGGCCATAGTGAGGCGAGAAGCCCGGGACGCCAAGGGCTTCAGGGACGTCGTGGAGCTCTCGCAGTATCTCCAGGTTCTACGTTTGTCTTCTCTCTCTTCTTCGCGCCTGACCTCACCTCACTCCACGAGTTTTCAGAAGACGACATACACACACATACAGTGAGAGCGAATCCAAAGGGCCTCAGAGGCTTTCCCCCAAATATGAAAAAGACAAAATTGTTGGCCCCTCGCTTTGTCTGTGTGACACAAAATGTTTTCAAAACGCACTTTTCAAAGTTGAAGTCAGCTCCCTCCCCCACTCAAGAAAAGAGGTTACCCCCGGGAAGGTCTACCAATTTGTGTCATGTTATGAAACCTCTGATGCATGCGGAACGTTTGCTTGCAGCTGGAAGGCACATGGATCAACGCTTACATCAGGAGCGGCGGTGCAGAAAATTATCCAGGGTATTTTGAGAACCGAGATCTGTCCGACGAGACTCTGAAGAAAATTGATTTCAAACTGCTTAACATACCGGACAAAGAGATCGACACCAAGGAAAAGTTCAGGAACCTTCTCCAGGAGCACAGACAAAAGGTGAGGTTTTGAGGTGGATAATAACAAGTTTTATGTTTTGGTCATTTTCAGACAGAGAACAAAGTAACACACACACACACACACACACACACACACAAAAGAGGAGACGCCTTTTGTTCACTCTCCTTTTTGCTCAGGTTCTGGATCTTGAAGTGACTCAGACGGACGAGAACATCGCCTTCTACATCCGACTTGAGGACGCTCTCGTCAGTGCAGCGGAAACGTCCTACCGATTTTGGCCAAAAGGTACCAACCAGACATGGGTGTTCAGTCCCTGAGCAGATCCTCGCAGCCTTCCGTCCGTTCTTGGGTGGTTCCATGACTGGACATCGGTGGATGGTGCAAAACACACACATGTCTGTTCTGGCTGTGTTGCCGCATCGCCATCCAGTCCGTCGCACACTGTATATCGCGGGGAGTGTGTTCGCAGCCTAATATCGCATAATTCCGCTCTGCTGCAAGTCCCCTCGAAGTGATGTATGCCTCGGGCATCGTGCACATGAAACTAAAGGCCGGGCTGAAACTCCCCATGCACTGTATGCATTGTCTTCGCACTGTACAAAAGAGAGAGACTCAAATGACAGTTTCCTCTCTCCATGCAGGTCCGCTGTGGCGCAAGGTTGCAGCGACCGTTTTCCTCATCCGCGCCATGAACAAGAACACGCCCAGCTTGTCCCTGCTGCGAAGCTTCATTTTACGTTGTGACTACGTCCACGAGAGGTTTCACAGGTCAGGGTTCATAACAATCACACGTGGTCGCAGATTCTCCAGTGGATCCAGAGCCCGTGGCACGGTGCAAAGCGCCCAGAATACACCGGTGAAATTAAACTGCTTGGAACATTTCTCATCAACAGCACTGTAAAAATGAACTGCAGATCAACACATTTGTGTGACATGCACACACAAAAACATGGTGGTTGATCCACAAACGACCACTGAATCTGGGTTTCATAAGCTAACTCCTGAAAGTAAATTACACCCAAATTTTGAATGGTCTCCGAGAGAAGTCAGCCTCCCTTGCCCCGATCCTGGATCCGCTTGAGAGATTCGCCTCAGTCATTTTCCTGTCAGCAAATTCCTTTCATTTGGCATAGAACCATTATTCCTCATTTCTGTTTTGTTCTCTTGAAGATTTTTTGAGTTCATCGGCGCCAGCACGAGCATGATGGAGCAGGCGTTCACGATCTACCCGCCGTTTGCTCGGAACTACACCGCACAGTGGGAGGACACACCAGAAAAACCCGAGTTTGATGCTGTCAAGGCATTGTTGGCATCGGGTCGATTCAAAGAAGAGTGTGTCAAACATCCGGCCCAAGACAGAAGTCTGATCTCTTTCCGCTGGTTGGACGTAAGTGAATCGGAAAAAACCGAAAGTTTGATGCAAGGGCCGGTTCAGGACCGTCCTGGAATGACCCAGAGTTTGACCTTTGTTGATCTTTCTCGCTGAGGCTGGTGGCACACAGCGCGTGTTCACACAATCACTGCGTGTCGTCGAACGGAAACTGGACAGATTTTGACAGGAGCGCAACTTTACACGATTGCTTGCTGTCCTTTTCATGAACTTTCATCAGTCTGTGCTTTTCGCTGAAAACTCCATATTCCTTCTTCCAGGTGGGCGTCACCCACGCTTACTTGTTGGCAGATTTGCGCGGGAACGCAACGAACAGCGTGATTCAGGAGTTGGACCGAGTCATCATCGCAGCCGAGAGCACCATGATCATCTACATCATCGTCTTCGTCCTCGCCGCTATTCTGTGCATCGTCCTCATTGCTCTGTGAGTCGGTTGCCTTCTCCTTATCACTCCTGTGAGTCGTGTGTCTCCGATGGATCAGGATTGATGTCAGTTTCTCAGCCGTGTATCGCTTGGGGTCAGGGGGCCAAGAACCGAGGCAGGCGATGATTCCTTCTGGTGTGTCAAACGATCAGTCACTCCATGCCACACACAGTTTATCAACAGACTGCCTTTCCACAAACTTTGTGGCAGTTGCGAACAAGAAGAAAGGAATTCGGTGTCAGATCAGTCGTGGTGGGGCCTTGGAAACATAAAGAAAAATCATTCGGACAAATTGTCCAGGAACGATAATGTGAGGTTTGTGGGCCACCCCTACTGGATCTTTCGGGGCTTTTTTCGCGACGGACGTCTTTTCGTCAGGAACATCATGCAGCTGTGGCGGCTGTTGGAAGACATCCAGATCTACGACCGCCGAGAGCGAATCGCCGTCAAGAAACTGGCCGTGGCGAAGCACAACAGCGAAAGCCTGCTGTATCAGGTTCATGTTTGCCGTATTCAACTGTGTTTTTGTCGCAGATTTTATCCCAAAGAAAAGCATGAGGGGTTGTGTCTCACGAATAGAACTGATTTTAACATGATCACCAATGTGACTACAGTGCCAGTCAGTGGAGGCAGATGTTGACGTTCATTTTGTATTTGAGTGCGACCAACACACAGGTCAATACGGTACTGCACGGTACTCAGTTTGTTTGGTGTGGCCTGTCCCTCCTTTTCTTGAGAACAGCTCTGCTCATCAGAGAGGTTATTGCGTCGCTTCCACCCTGAAGTCTGAATCAGCGTGTTTCTTCTGAATACTCAAAAAGTGTGGGTGGGCTGGGAATGGATTGACTGACTCAAGCCTGCCTTGACAAGGAACCCTTTCTCCTGTCAGCTGACCCCAGCCAGGGTAAACGCTTCGTTAAAGGTGCTAAATGTTGAGACGCTCTGCTGGACACGAGGTTCCAGCGATATGTATTAGATTCATCATCCAAGCTTCAAACACACTTTTCAGTTTTGTGGAGAAACAGCTGTGTTTGCTGATTTTACACATCTTTTTCCTCCTCTCAGCTTCAAAAAATTCAGTTGTATGGAGAAACAGTGATGTTTGCTTTTTGTCCATCTTCTCAGCTTGAAACAGTTCGTGTCAAGGATATCCAGCCGTGTTTACTGATTTCGTAGTGTTCTTGCAGCTGCTGCCCTACCCCGTCGCTCAGCACTTGGTTGCGGGTCACGAGGTCGTCCCCAGGACCCACCCCAGCGCCACCATCTGCTATGTGGACCTGCACGGATTCCTGGTCCTGGCCTCGAAGCTGACTCCAGCTCAGGTGACGCAGCTCATGGAGAAGGTCTCCAGGTGAGTGAGACTCCCAATTCAGTCGTTGAAAGCAACACGGGGGCAGAAACAAAGGAATGTTGGAAGACAACTCTGGTTGATCCAGGGACCTCAAGAGGCTCGAGCCCCCTCCCTCCAAGTGAATTTGTACACTTGACTGCGCCACAAAGCCAAATGGGCCGCATCCTCCCAAACCTGATTTCACTCCGAAGCGGATTCCTATTCTCACAGAGCGAGTGATGTCGTACACACTCTGATGATGCCTGCCAAGCTTTCTTCTGTTATATATATTTACCATGACCACCCCCTAAGTACTGCCACAGCCACAGCATAGCCACAGCCAATCATATCATTACCCTAGATGGAGCCACTATCCTAAGCTGGGCACA
>JAAUXT010028073.1_pt1 | contig 11763 bp, 14 predicted proteins | sample 7278171 | NCBI WGS metagenome assembly JAAUXT01 (sample SAMN14350112, study PRJNA611818) | marine sediment metagenome | isolation source: surface marine sediment (1.8m) | place: French Polynesia: Moorea | collected 2018-08
CACGGCTCCTCCCCGCCGAACCCTGTGAGTCCCTCGCTGTGAGCCCCACCCAGTCCCTCCCCCAGCTCCACCCCAGCCCACCCTGTGAGTCCCACCCTGTGAGCCCCACCCCGTCCCTCCCCCAGCTCCACCCCGCCCCACCCCGTGAGCCCCACCCCGTAAGCCTTTCTTCCTTCCTTTCCCGCGGCAGCAGCGGCAGCAGGAGCAGAAGAAGGAGAGGCGCAGGCAAAGAAATCCCCCTATGATTTATTACATGATTACTCGGCGAGAGATTCACCAAATCGTTTCGTTAATGGTTTCTCTTTTTTGTGCAGCGCCAGGGGGAAAAGGTTTCATATCAGCCGGGCACAATGGCACCGCGGACGTCGGCATTCACTCGCTTTGTTCACCATAGATTTGACTAAGAATGAAATATCCGCCATTTAGTCATTGGCAAACAAAGGACGCTGTTGTTGGGTACAAAACACGGAATGAACTCCCATTGAAAAGCGACGCGCAATCTCGGGGAAGCCCTTTCAGAGGAACTGATGCAACTTCTAGGAGGATCTAATGCAAAATGTAGAGGTGATGGATGCAGGGGCAATATATTACGCCAGGATTCTTTCACAACTCTCTGTGAATTCCCTTTCTAGAGGCTACAAAAGTCCCTTGAAAGACTTCCTTGAGAAGTTCTTTGGCGATAAGCAGCGAGAAAGGTGTAATTCGGCTCAGGCTCCCGAGGTTCACGAGCTGAGAGAGAGAGAAGAAAGGGAGAGAGAGCGCTGCCGCCCCGCGCGCACTGACCAACCAGACTCTCTCTCGCTTCCTCTCTCTGTCTCTATCTCTCTCTCTGTCTCTGTCTCTCTCTGTCTCTCTCTCTCGCTGCAGGCCTGCTCATTCGTTCTGTCTCTGTCACTCTTCTTTCCTTGTCTCTCTGTCTCTCTCTCTGTCTCTTTTTCTCTCAATGCAAACCCAATCTCTAAATTGTTGCCTTTTCTATTTTGCATTCTCTCTGTCTCTCCTCATTTTGTTCGCCTCCTTTCTCACTGTGTCTTTTCTCTCTCTCTCTCTCTCTCTCTCTCTCTCTCTCTCTCTCTCTCTCTCTCTCTATTCTCTCTTTCTCTCTCTCTTCATCCCATTCCCCCATTTCTTTCATCATTCAGCCACTTTCGTTTTCTGTATTGTCTCTATCTGTCTCTCTCTGTCTCTCTCTCCACCCCACTCTTTGTCTCCCTCTCCCCTCCCTGTCTGTCTCTCCCTGCTGCACTCCTGGAGGACCAAGTTCACGCTGCCCTTGACTTTGACATTTCTAGATGTTTTCCTGTTCTAAATTTCAAACTTCTTGTTTATCACACAGGATCCCGTGGCAGAGTCCGGCGCGTGCGGTGCGGGACGTGGAGTCGGACTGGCTTCAGCACTCGAATCCGCTGTTGAAACAAGACAACGCCGCGCCGGCGCTGAAGAAACGCGTGATTGAAAAGAGCGATGAAAGGAAGGAAAGGAAACACGAGACTATTGTGGCGCGCTGCGTGGGGCCAGCGACGCCGCGTTCACACGAGACGCGTCGCGGCGCTGCGCAACGGACGCTGCGTCACAGGCGATGGTGTGCGTCACGCGTTGGGCGTCGGGCCCTGCGCAAGTCTCGGAGCACTGAGCGCAAACGAGACTCGGGTTCCCAACACCAGAGGCTTTTTCCACATGTTCCACACTGGACGCGTCGTGCCTGTTGTTGCAGGCCCATCTGAGCTGTGTCGCTGACCTTGATTTTGGACAGGGATGAGTCACACGACGTATTCAGTGTGAACGACGCCTGAACGTTCTCCGGACGCTGAAAGGCCTTCAGAGTTGCTGCAGAAAGCTTTTCATGCAGCCAAGACAATCAGGGGCCTCGAGGCCACGTTCACACTGCGCGCGTCCGCGTCAGGCGTTTCAGGTGACCCGAGCTGCGTCGTCTGTGGCGATGACGTCACGAGGGACGCGACGCTGGACGCAGCCCCGGTGGGTCCGGCCGCAGCGCCCCGGGCAGAAGTGGAGTCCCCGCCGCGAGCAGCGCCTCGGCCCCTGAATGCAGCCCGCCCGCCTCGCCTGCAGCAGGCCTGCTGTCTGTCTGCAGCCCCTGCAGCCCTGCTGGTATTCAGCAACAACAAAAGCCAGTCTCGTGCGGAGATGATGGGACATTTGAAAAGCCAAGTTTCCACCTATCAGCGATATGGAGTCGGCATTGTTCGCGCACAAAGGCGCCTCTAATAGCGCGTCCGAGGAGTCCGACTCGCCCATTGTGAGGACGTAGCGTGCGTGCGTGTTTTTCAACAGCAGCCGTCCGCAGGCTCTTCCTTTCGGATTTCATTACGGGGGAATTCGGAGCCATTCTTCCTCTATTCCAGCACACTGCAGCGCCGCCACAGCCGCGCACGGCAGTAATTTCGCTAATTGAAAAGATTCCAAATTGGGGTTAACGCGGGCTTTTTGGAGCGGCTGCGGAACGTCACGGACGCGACGCTACAGGCCGGGCTCACGGCGGGGGCGCCACGCGCTGCGTCCCGGCGCCACGTGACTCAACCACGTGACTCGCGCGCAGCAGCTTCGCCTCGATTGTGCGCGGGTCGCCTGCGACGCAGCGCCCTGATTTTCAGGAACGCAAGACGCGTCTCGTGTGGTAGAGGCTGAGCGTGTCTGGACGGCGTCGTGCTACTCAGCTGCACCTGCAGAGCGGGACGTCCCTCCACAGGTGCGGGGCCCTGGGCACGTCAGGCAAAGTGACCCACACGTGACGTGCACGTTCCGAACTGTTTGTGACATTGACGGATAACACGTTCTGGAGATGCGGGAACACTGCAGATGGAGTGGTGACAGTCCACGGACTCATTTCAGGCAAGGTTCTGGAACCCGGATCCACTGTATCTTTGGAAAAGTTGCAGGCAAAAGACTTGTCGGTCTCCTCCCTCTCCATCCAACCTGCTGGCTCTTCTGCCTCTCCCCCATGCAACCTTTGAAAGGGCACAGCCAACATCCTTCTATGCTCCGTGCAACCCGTGGGCATGAAACCCTTTCTCTCCCCCACCCACCTTGCAGGCACCCCTCACTCTTCTTCCCCACCCACCTGCAGGCAGCCGTCTGTTCTCTCCTCATCCACCCTACAGGCACCCCTCCCTTCTGTTCCCCCACCCACCTTGCAGGTGCCCTCTCTTCTCTCCCCCACCCACCCTGCAGGCAACCCTCCCTTCTCTCCCCACCCACCTTGCAGGTGCCCTCCCTTCTCTCCCCCACCCACTCTGCAGGCATCATCCCTTCTTTCCCCCACCGACCCTACATGCGCCCCTCCCTTCTCTCCCCCCACTCACAGGCGCCCCTGCCTCCACAAACCACCCATAAACCACGGGATCAGCTGACCCGCCCTTTGATCGGGCGTCGCCCTCGGCTCATGCTCAATTGTTCGGCGATGAGGCGCGATGCTCGTGTCGGGCCCCGATAACAGCGGCGGCGGTGAGGTGGGGCGGGTTCACACGGGACACGTCACGGCGGGGCTGCGTTTACATAGGACGCGTCACGGTGGGGCGGGTTCACACGGGGCCGGGTTCACACGGGGCCGGGTTCACACGGGGCCGGGTTCACACGGGGCTGGGTTCACATGGGACGTGACGCCGGGCTGGGTTCATACAGGATGTGTCACAGCAGGGCCGGGTTCACATAGGACGTGTCAGGGTCACGGTGCGTCGTGTGCGTTCACAGCTCAACATTTAGCAGTCAGACACGGGGTTGAACAGTTGGAATCAGCCAATGCATTTTCTTGTTGCTTTGAAAGCGGCCGGAGTCTCGTGACCAGCGGCAGGGACCGCGACCTTGCCCCGTGAGACGGACACAGGGCGACCCGCACCACGCGGCTTCTCCTGAACCTGCACAACACGGAACAACTCAGGTCCCTGGTCACCAAGGCCAATCTCACCTGGCTCCAGATTCCTCTTGAGAACTTGAACTTGAGAACCATTCGCATCGCAAGGCCCCAAACTGTGCAGGGTTCTTCTCTTGCTCCCGAACGCGTTTCCGCCTCCTTCACTACTGTGCTGCACGTGAGTAGCGGTGGATCCAGGGCCGACTCACCCACACAACTCTGAACAAAGTACAACCTGCAAAAAAGGTTTGTACAGTGGCCTTTGTTGAAGCTTCTGGTTTGGACATTGGAACGTCCCAATATTCGGAACAAGAAGCAGTGCTCAAGGCAACTGCAGTGCGAAGTCCCTTGCACTGGTAATGTTGTCAATTCTTCCTTGTTCATCAATTCTTCCTTGTCCTCCTTGACTTCCACTAGTCATGCTATCCATGGATGGGGGTTGGCCACAGGGGGGTCTGGCCATGGCAGGGTTCAGGTAGGGGAGGGGGGTTGGGGGAGGGGGAGGGGGTTGGGGGGAGGTGGCAGGGGACATTTCATCCACCTTGCCATATACTGCACTACCACATGGTGCTTTGCCCTGAATGTACTTCGCACAACTAAGACCCCTCTTGGTGCAATGCCGCGCACCCCGGCGGGTTTACCACTGGATCAGGGGGCACTCCCTCGGGAACTGCTGTTTTGAGTGTTAGATCCCTGAGGCATGCCCTGGACCAGGGGGCACTCCAGTGGCACACCGCAGGATCTACCCTCTGGACTCACCGCTGCACCCGCCGCCGCCTCTCCGCAGACCTGACCCGGCGCCGCCTCTCCGCAGACCCGACCCGACTCCTGCTCCGCGCGCGGGCGCCGCCTCTATCTGCGAGGGTCAGATACGGCGCCAAGTGCTCATTCGCTGCGCTCTTCATTGTTGGCGCCCGCCTCTGCTCCCACTATTTCAGCATTGTGAGGCAGCCATGCATCGCCCAGCACGACTTAAACCCGCGCGGGGTCAATCGCGCGCGCTCCACTGTGAATTCGCGGAGACCATTAGCGGCGCGAACCTCAGATACGACACAGATTGACGATGTTACTCATCTGGAGGCGTCACGTAAAGCCAGGGAAGGATCCAGCGGGGTCCTGAACCCCTCCACCCACCCAAGAGAGCCTCTGACCCCCAACAAGGCTGCAAACCTTCCCGTTGCACATTCAACCCTTCAACTCAGTTCAGGTTGCAGGTCGCCTGCCCCCTTGGAGGTTGGTCCTTTGGCCAATTCACCAACAGGGAGGTTTGGCCACCACTGCGTTGCCGCGGACGCAGTTTTGATGTCTTGCGCAGGTGCAAAATCAGCAAGTTTTGAAGTGGTGTGAGAATGGCGTTTTGACATCAACGCACGCACACCCACACACGTACTCCACACACCCCACAGGACGGATGGGTGCAGGTGTCGGTCTCCCCTGAACAGCACCGCGCGCCCCGGAGCTTCAGCGTGTACGAGTGCTCGTACAGTCCCTCTGGGTCAGTGCGGCGTCGCTACGTACAGTCGTGCGCGGTTGTTGAGTTCCAGGTGTCTCTGTCTCACTCAAAACTGCACGTGCTGCCAGCGTGCAATGGTGGACACCCACCTGGTCAACGTGCTTATGAGCCTGTTTTTTGCTCTCTCCTTCCGATTGCGTTCGAACAGTGGTTTCTTCAAAGAAAATTTGGCCTGTCAAAACCGTTCGAATACACCAAAATTCACCTCATTTGTGTGTTGTGAGACGCTCGAGTGAAGCGGTCCCGACAGTTTCCGACAGTAGGGACCTTCAGTTGCAACACGTGCGGTGCCCCCGTCCCACATTCGACGGGGCATTTCACCCTGGAAAATCTGTGCTGAATTTCCATCACTACGTATTCTGCTTTCAACAGGGCTTGTGTCTCTAAAAAGCTGAACATTGTTTTCAAATTTTTGGAAAGGGCAAAACAGATTTCCAGCCTGTAACGAGGGCGTCATACATGTTGCAACTGAAGGTGCCTTGTACCGTGAGGAGACGCGGGGCGGCGGTGCATTGTGGGGCCGCTTCCCTCTGTAATTTCCCCCACAAAAGACTGTCAAAGGAAAAGTGCTTCATTTCGATCTACAAAGGCACATAAAATGTGAGGAGATTTGGCGAGTGAAAGGAGCGGGTGCAGGGGCTAAATGGGAGAAGAATGCGTCCCCCGCGCAGCTCAATACCCCGCGCCTTTCACAGCGCCTCTCCCGCGGAACGGCCAAGATTTGCTTAATTACGACTCGGATAAAAGTCATGTCAGATCGGGAGAGGGGGAATGAACATTTTCGACGCAGCCACCAGAGAATCTTTTGTGGGATTATGAATGGCTTGTTGGGATGAATAGAGGTGGGGCTCGGGACATGTCGGAGACGCGGTGGGGAGGCGGGGCGGATCCACGAGTCTCTCATCCAACCTCTCTGTCCATTCTGTCCGCAAAAAGTTACTTCGCCCTCCCCCTCGCACGCACGCACGCACGCACGCACACACACACACACACACACACACACACACACGTGTACACACACTGAATGTGTGTCAAAGCTGCATTTTGTCTTTAAATTTTTTCAAGTTGAAGTCAGGGGTAATCCCCCTCCCCAAGAAAATCCTCCTCATGAAGGCTTGTTGAGGATATGCTGGCCGAGAACTTGTTCACCAGCCCGTGCCTACGCCTGCGCCAAACTCCTCCGACAAGACAAACCCAGGGCTCAGAACGAAACAAAACCAGAAAATCTGCTTTCGTCCTGGCATGCGGAATGCTCGCGCGTCAGTTCCCTTTGTCTCTGCAGCCTCTGAACAGTCTTCAGGCACACACACATTGTTCCACAGAGAATACATTAAAACCAGAAGGAAATGTTTGGGAGCATTTCACAAGCGAATTGGTGGCTCGCCGCGCCTCACGTGTGTGCGCTCAGCGAGCTTCGAGACAATGAGTGGGACACGGAGTGCTGCCATCTGCATGTGACGCGCCGCCTCCTGCCGTCACAGCGTGGTCGTCTCATCGGACACAGCTCGCACCCAATTTCAGAAAAGTTCTGTCCTTGGAAGGATGTGGATCTTCTTGGGGCCTGGGGCCTCACCAACGTTCGCCACACGAAGTCTTCCGGGAGAAATCGGCTTCCCGAGGCTCACTCACTTAGTTCCGTTTGAAGTGGTGTGGATTCCTTCCAGCTTTGCTCGAGCTGACCCTGAGATGGACCCAAGATGCGGCCAACTGTGAATGAAGGACCCACAGGGACTCAGGGGGGGGGTCTTGAACAACAACCCGTCTGAGCCCCCGAACAAAAAAGGGAAGAAGGAAATGCCCCCCACCCAGGACCCTGGACCCATGTTGGTTGACGGTGGCTTCTGGCTCCTCGGGTGAACAGTCGGAGGCTGTGGGTGGGAGGAACTCATCCAGGGTCAGGCGTCTCCCGGCTCAGATGTGGTCCGCAAGGGGCGCAACGCGACGCTGGGAAACTGAGGAAGATGTGACGCGCAAATGCGCCTGATACAAAACAGAAAATTTACAAGGGGAGGGCGAACGAAAGTCGCACGTCACACCGTTGGTCACGTCAAATTTGTGGAGCGAAGCCACGGTTCATTCTCACCCTCAACTGAACTCACCATTGACGCATTTCGTTTTATTTATTCAACATCGTTTGAACACAATGAAAATGACAAATTTCTTGACGTCTTGGAGAAAGTTCCAAGTTGACAAGGTAGATCCGCCCGAGTTTTCCCTTCTCCAGTTGTGTACAGGGGTTTGAGGTCCACGGACCCCAGACACGACCATGTATAATACGTTGACCCTGACTCCATATTTTTCCGCAGATTTGTGTTTTATTGGTTGAACAAAACGAGATTGGAGTTTGATCCCAAGGTCTGCCTCATCGGGCATGTTGCTGTTTCAAATCATCCACAAAACTCTGTCTCTGTCTGTCTCTCTGTCTCTCTGTCTCTCACTTGCAATTGTGTCTCTCTCGTTCCCTCAGGACCACAGGCAACAGAAAGCCAGTCCAGCGGTGCAGGCTCACAAATCCTCTCGCACGACCGTACCGAACGCACTGATTGGTTTCAGCAGGTTTAGCGCTCACACGAGTGCTTGCGTACAGAGTTCTGTAGTCCAGAGTACCTCAGATGTACTATGGTCCAGGGTACCTCAGATGTACTGTGGTCCAGAGTACCTCAGATGTACTATGGTCCAGGGTACCTCAGATGTACTGTGGTCCAGAGTACCTCAGATGTACTGTGGTCCAGGGTACCTCAGATGTACTGTGGTCCAGGGTACCTCAGGTAAACTGTGGTCCGGGGTACCTCAGGTGTACTGTACTGTGGTCTGGGGTACCTCAGGTGTACTGTGGTCTGGGGTACCTCAGGTGTACTGTGGTCGGGGGTACCTCAGGTGTACTGTGGTCCAGGGTACCTCAGGTAAACTGTGGTCCGGGGTACCTCAGGTTCACTGTGGTCCAGGGTACCTCAGGTTCACTGTGGTCCGGGGTACCTCAGGTGTACTGTGGTCCGGGGTACCTCAGGTGTACTGTGGTCCGGGGTACCTCAGGTGTACTGTGGTCTGGGGTACCTCAGGTGTACTGTGGTCCGGGGTACCTCACCACGTGACTCAGCGGCGGCGCAGGGCCGGGTCCCGGCGGCTCCATCATCCCCACGCCGCCGGCGGCGCCGACGCCGCCTCTCTGCGCGTACGCGTTCCCGCCATGCAGCGCGCCCGGCTGCATCATGTCCACATCCAGCTCAAAGTAATGTCGCGGCGGTGGCGCCCTCTCCCCGCCGCACACCACGGGAACCGGATACGCCTGCTTCCCGGACAACCCCAGCGCCCCGTAGTGGTTGAGGGCGGAGGCGGGCGCCGGGTACGAGGCGAGCATCTTGTTCATGGGCACGCTCTCCATCGGGGGCGTGGGCAGGAAGTCCTCCACGTAGGCGTACTCGTTCTCCGGGGGGCTGTCCTCCCCCGCCCCGGTCCCCGCCCCGGCGGCGCTCCGGCTGTAGGACGGCGGCGCCGGGCTCGACAGCTTCAGCGCGTCCTTGTAGTGACCTTGACCCGGCGGACTCGCCTTGTCCGCCGCTGTCTGTCCCAACCGCTTCTGCCTGCAGAGGCAAATAAAATTTTCACTGTTCAGAGGAACTTCATGTCGCACGTAAACTTCTTCCGCGTGACACGTACCAACCAGCGTGCTGCTGTGAACTGACGAGAAACCTGAGATTTTGCCTTGGAGACAAGTGGAAACAGACCAAAATGCAGTTTCATTGCAAGAACAAGCACACATTCAAGCACGCACACGCTCCCCACGCGCTCCCCACACACGCACGCACACACGCACACACACGCACGCACGCACGCACCTGCGCAGACAGAGCAGCCCGACGAGCAGGATGCAGAGCCCGATGACGACGGCGACGACGACGATGATGACGACCGACGCCACTGAAGCGGAACCGGAAGAGGTCAGTTTGTTGCACAAGCACATAAACACACACACGCGCACACACACGCGCGCACACACACAACCACGTACACACGCACACACACACACACATACATGTACACAGGTGTTTCGTGTCGCGTTTTCTTCACAAAGCCACAAAGCTGTAGTTTTTCTGGAAGCCGGTGCCAAACGTTTCACATTGTCCTTCACATGACAATGCGATGGATACGGAAGAACGGAGACGTACCGTACGGCAGCGACAGGCTCCCGATCACCAGCTGCGGCGAGGACGAACCTGCGGAGGGAGACAGAGAGAACCAGGTCAACACAGGAGCCGCTCTAGCAGGGGTCGGGCCTGCATGTCAACTTCCGTTGGGGGAGGGCAAATTCAAGAAGACCGACAAAAAATTCTCACAGGGCTGGTGGCCCTCACCTGAGGTCCGCTCCAGCAGCAGCATGCACAGAGCCGCTCGGTCTGGAGTTTGATCCTTCTGGACCCATCCTGCCCCCCAGGCCCACTCTGGCCCCTGAACCCACCCTGAGCCCTGGACCCACCCCACCCCTGGATCCAGCCCACCCCTGCCCACCTTCACTATCAAAGATCTACCCTGACCTCATGGACCCACCCTGCCCCCTGGACCTGCCCCACCCTCACCGCTGGGATCTACCCTGCACCCTGGATCCTCCTGAATCCATTGTGACTCTTAATGGCTTTTGCGGCGACAAACGACTCCGAACATCATCAGCATCAGGACGACGACGGTGAATGGAAATCAGAGGGAGGCGGGGATCGATCTCGGCTCCATTAGATTCTACGCTCCGGGCCCAGGTAAAATCTCCACCACAGACTGCGGTTCAAAAGGTCTCTGCCTCAGGCGCTGAGCCGGATTTCCTGCTCTCGTCACTGAAATGCCGCGCGCTCTTTGCTCGCGTACACAAGACGGGAAGTTCTGCACAACAAAGCCGCGCGTAAAACAGGCGGTGTTTGTGTGTTGTAGAATTATGTTGTTTCAAAAGGCGTAGAGACTTTGGAAATTTTAGGCCTCCAGTCTCGTGGGCCCAGAACACGACAGAAGGAACTCTGGGGAGGGAAGCCAAACAATCTGTATCCAGATTCACATTCTGATCCGTCCCGTCCCCACCTCGGGCCCCGTCCCGCTCCAAACCATGACTCTCACCCGACTCTCACCCCCTTCCCTTGCCTCTCCTTCATCCTCATTCCCACCCAACCAACTTATCCACCAGCTTCAGCCTTTCCTTGCTCCTCACCCCATCCACCTCACCCCATCCACCCCACCCGCACCCTGCACCCACCAACCCCTACCCCACCCACCACCCGCCCCTGGAGTGCTCTGGTTCGTACCTGGGTCTGAGCAGTTGGGTCTCGGTCCTCTCCAGTGGGTTCCGTTGCAGACGAGGGTCCAGGTGCCCCGGGGGCCGGCGCTGCACCCCGTCTCGGCGCGGAGGGCGCCGGGGCGCCGCCGCAGCCAGCCCCCGGCCGGCCGCGCCCCGTCAGGACAGCCCCACACTGCAATCACACGTCGGATCGGGGTGATTGCAGGTCCAGAAGGCAGCGGCACGGGCAATGAAAGGACCAAGAGAGTATTTTTGTCGTGACAAACCCTTGATGCGCCATTCACATTGGCTTTGGAGATCCTCTGCTGACCTGATTGGAAATTCTGGAAACACTGGAAATTCACCAAAAGCAATCTAACAAGAAGGTGACTCAGGCTTTCTGGGCGCCAAAGTGTCAGCCTCGCCTGAGGGACTGTGGGTATCCATCCCTGGCTCTGGGGACCCCCCTTCCCCCTGTGGACCCACCCCTCCCTCCCCTGTGGACCCACCCCTCCCTCCCCTGTGGACCCACCCCTGCCTCCCCTGTGGACCCGCCACCACCACAGTGTTTGGGAAACGAATCCGATAAATCGATGCGTCGTCGCGCGCGGCTCTTCTCGGGTTCGGCGGAGTTGACGTGTTGAATGCGCCGTCATCACGAGTGAGATACTCAACACGGAAAAGTGATCAAACAATTACGGGTCTGAAGGGAGCGCGCCGCCGCCGCTTTGTTCCCTCCGCGCGGGAGAGACGCCTCCCCGGGGAGAAAACGCGCCTCCGCCGGGGAGAGCAGTTTTGTTCATTTGTAACTACAGTCATCAACGCCATTTGGAACGCGTCGCGATGGGGACAAGCAGCCGTGAGGAAATTTCCGTCACGTGACAGGTTTTCTCGTGCGTGGCAAAGCGTTGGGAACAAAGTGAGGGGCCCACCCCACCCCGCCATAGCCAAGCGTCCCTGTCCCCGCCCTGCCCCACCCCGCCCCGAACCAGCCAAGCGTCCCGCACGCCCAGCCCTGGCCATGCCCCCACCCTGGCCATGCCCCCACCCTGGCCATGCCCCCACCCTGGCCATGCCCCCACCCTGGCCATGCCCCCACCCTGGCCATGCCCCCACCCTGGCCATGCC
>JAAUXT010046921.1_pt1 | contig 11763 bp, 16 predicted proteins | sample 7278171 | NCBI WGS metagenome assembly JAAUXT01 (sample SAMN14350112, study PRJNA611818) | marine sediment metagenome | isolation source: surface marine sediment (1.8m) | place: French Polynesia: Moorea | collected 2018-08
CCACCACCACCACCACCACCACCACCACCACACACACACACACGCGCGCGCGAAATAAAGAAAAACCCGTGTGTTTTGAGAATCACGAGGGCTCACAAGAAAGAAACTTTGTCACAGAGTACGACTCCTCCACACTGAAAATTCCGCTGAGAAAAACTTTTCAATGGGTGTATGACCGCCTGCCACTGCAGTGAGTGTGTTCCTCTGAGATCAGTTGGACTTCAGGCAAACCACGCACAAAGGTGGCCAGAGCACGCTGGTGGTCGCCAGTGGCAACAAGCCAATTGTATTTTTGCCGCGTGCAGTGTGCACAGGAATGGTTTTTAAAGGTGCTTGATCATTTTTGTTTTCAGTGGAAGGCTTGAAAAATGTGTCGGTGAACAGCTACAGAGACATTGATGCCAAAATCAGTGAAGGCACAAAGAACAGAACTGTCGCCTCCACCAACATGAATGCAACCAGCAGGTGCGTATTCCGTTGCGTCTTGTCATCTCCGGTGAACCAGAAATTCAGCAAGCCCCTGTTCTAGGTGCAAGGAGGGTGAAAGTCAGATTTTCACTTCAGTCGTGCTCACACGGTGGTGGCAATCAACTTTGCGCAGAAAAAGCTCAACGAAGCAAAGAAGAGCATGACCAAAACTTCCATCATCAACTTGGTGGATTTGGCTGGCAGGTTCGGACACAATTTTACAATCCCTCTTTTCTGGACACAAAAGGTTTGCTGACCTTTTGATTGATTGTGCGGAGTTGTACAATGGATGAAGTCTTTTTCTCATCGAGATCATATCTTGCGCAACAGTTGCATAAACATCAGCGCTCATTGTCAGGTGTTCATTTTTTCATGCAGTGAAAGAGTGGATTCCTCAGGAGCAACGGGAGACCGACTTAAAGAGGGTTCCTCGATCAACCTGTCGCTCAGCACTCTGGGCAAATGCATCAAGGCGCTCTCAGAGTCTTCTTCCGGAAAGAAATCAGTTGTTGGTGCGTGAGCGCTGCCTTTTCTGCCCAAAATGGAGCAAGATAACACGTTGCCTTCAAACACACGCACAAGTTTGCATTTTTTGTTTCAGTTCCATTTCGTGATTCAGCACTGACAAAACTGCTGAAGAATGCCTTGGGTGGCAATAGCAAAACTGTGATGGTGAGTGCTGCGCACATTTTCCAACGTACCAATTACAAAGATAGAATATCTTCTTGAATTTCTTTTGCCATCTTTCTCCTTGCAGATTGCCGCGCTAAGTCCAGCAGACATCAATTACGATGAGACTTTGTCAACGTTGAGATTTGGTGAGAGAATTGAGTGCAGCTTCGATTTTCACTGCAAAACGATTCAGTGGAACAATTTTTTTCGATTGTTTCTTTCACCGTTCAACATGTGCGACTTGTCTTGAACACCAACTCCATGATGGTCCAATGCGATTTGTGAGTTCGTGATGCCTGCAGCGGAACGAGCCAAGTCTGTCAAGACGAAGGCGGTGGTGAACGAGAGTCCGACCGACAAACTGATCCGCGAGCTGCGCGAGGAGAACAAGCGACTCATGGAGCAACTCGCAAAGGGCGGAGGCGGCGGCGGCGGCGCCGGCGCCAACGAACAAGGTGAGTTTGGCGTTGCGTGGATGCACGGGTTCTCGCTGGAATGCAGAACCACTGGAGAATCGCAGTTTTGACCGCGTGACTGTTGTGCGGCTGGCAGTGCAGAAGAAATTGTGAATACAGAAAGCCCGCTGAGCAGATTTTCAGTGTTTGAACAAATAAAAACGTGTGCGAGGTGTTGTGGAATATTTGCAGCAAAATGTCATCCGTGTTTGTTGTTTGTTTCAACAAATTTATTGTTGTCGATTGAATTATACAACTTTCTCGTCCAACACAACTTTCTCGTCCAACGTTTGTCACGTTCTGTGCGCAGAGCTGGAGGAAATGAGAAAACAGATGGATGAGGAAATTGCCAAAAACAAGCGAGAGCTGGAGGATATGCAGAAGTCCTGGGAACAGAAAGTGAAAGACATGGAGCAGCAGCGAGACGCTGAAAAGGTTTGATTCCCGAAATTGCGCACCAAACTTGACAGCTCTGTGACTTTTGAATTTGTCAGGATTCAGGTATTCGTAAGTTGTTGCCAGCGTGAAACAGTCCAAAGGCGCACTCACCAGCAGCCATGACAAGCCGTGCTTTTTCTGCAGGCTGCAGAGGTTGAAAAGAAGAAGAAAGACGAGCAAAGAAAGGTGATTCCTCACTTTTGGAACCTAAATGAAGATCCGAGTCTCACTGGCATGGTAGTTCACTTCACTCCAGAAGGTAGGAATGTTTGCAACGAAGTGCATGCATGTACCTTTACAAGAGTAACAAGTCACAAGTGTTTCAATTTAAATAACTGAATTCAGCACAGAAACTTTTGCTGTTCAGGGAAAACCAAAATTGGAAACAGCAAAGCCAGTCCACCAGCGGACATTCAGCTCAACGGTTTGATGTGAGTCACAACTGCCGAAGCGACTTTGCTGCTGGCTCGTGTCAAACCTTCAATGTCCCAACATTGAAGTTTTATCCCTTTTGGGCATCTGACAGGATTCAAGCTGAGCACGCGGTTGTCAAGAACAAAAACAGGAAGGTTTTTCTGCGTCCGTGCAAAGGTGCCAAAATTACCCTGAATGGAAACGTCATCAAAGAAGAGAAGGAACTTCATCACAATGACAGGTAGCAGCTGCCATTCAAGATACATCTTTTGAGGTTGCATCAATGAACAGCTCTTTCTGAGTCTTCTGGCATGTGAACTGAGGCGATGTTTTCCAAATGAAAAGTCCATCCTTCTGCAGAGTCTTGTTCGGCAGCAATCATCTGTTCGTGTTTCACCATCCGCGCGACGCTGAGCTGCTAGCGAAGAAAGGCGGAGAGCCTGCAGCCGACAAACCCACCTACGAGGACGCACAACAGGAAATTGCTGAACAATCGGGGCTGACGGACCTGTTGGGCATAAACCCTGGGAAATCCAAAGGTACCCTCAACAAATGATGTTGTTGTTGGGTCTTTTTGTGCGGCACACCATAGAATCTAGTTTATTGTGAAGGTACCTGTTGATAACATCTTCTGTATACGTGTATCAGATGACCTGCTGCTGCACGAGGACCTTGTTCAGCTTCTGCCCATGGTCGGTGAGGCCAATGCCATGTCTGAAGAGCTGAACAAGAAGGCCAACTTTGAAGTAATGCTGATGGCTCCATACCTTCTTCACGGCAAGAAGGAAGGCAGAACAGAGGTGAGCAGTGAACCAAGGGTTCAAGTACAATATTCATCGAAAGTGTTTGAGCAACTGTTATGCCGACTTCTTCACATATTTATGATTGAAAGGTCTGCGTAAGATACAAGAATCTGCAGAACGGGACTGAGTTCGTGTGGGAGAAGAACAAGTTCATCAACCGGAAGTACCTGATGCAGGAGATGTACCAAAACTACGCGGGGGGAGATTCCGACTGGGATGTGCCGCAGGTTTGTGCGAAATGTGTCATGCGCTAAAACTGAAAAGCCCTGTGCCTGAAAAGATTCCACTTCATTGTGGTGCGCATTGTGCTTTGCAGGAGAAGGATCCATTTTGGGAGGATCCGAACACGGAGGTTCTGATTGGAACGGTGCACGTCTATCTTCAGTCTCTCGCGTACCTCATCGAGCTCGAGGAAACGCTCAGAATCTCCGATTTCAAGGGAAACGAACAAGGTATGGTTTGTCTGTCCTGCTCTTCTTGCCAGTTTGGAAAAAACAGCTGGTCTCAAATCGGGACCACAGCCTGTGAGCTCTGAAACCTCAGCTGTAGGTTGGCTTCGCCCGCCTCAGAGTAAGATCCCCGGCAGGCCACAGGACTCTCGACCACAGGTTCGGCCCAAACTCTCTGGTTTCAAGCTCCTGGCCACAGGTCAGGACCCCAGACCTGAAATTATGTTCAAAGGTGCTGAATTCACTTTTACACCTGGTTGTTGCCAGGCTTTCTGCAAGTTGACGTTCGGCCATGCAGCAGCAATGGCGATGATCTTGGAGAGGACGAATTCATCGACAAACCTGATGAACTGGTAAACCAGACATGAACACGCAGTTTTCGCATGGTGTTGCACACCGTGTGCACTTGTCGCGTACTCTGTTGTCTCACATGCAGGTTGGGAAAGCTTTGAACTTCACGGTCAACATTGTGAACTGCCGGGGCTTGAGCAGCAGGTTTTCCAGCGTGAGTTGTTGTGCATTTTGTCTTGAAACAGAATGGACACTTTCCATTTTTGGTCCTCGAGACTTCTTTGAGGTACTTCTTATGTGTTGCAGTCCTACTGCCAGTACAAGATGTATTTGGACAGCAAGTACGTGAAAACAGAAGAACAAAGGGGAATCAACCCAGACTACGGCCACAAGAAGATGTTCTCGTTTTCTCCTGTCACGACACAGGTGAGTTTCTGAGTGTACTCACCACTTTAGCAACCAACAGGCGGTGGAGATGGTCACATGAAGCGACTTGTGGATTGTTTATTTCAGTTCAAGGACTATTTGTGCAAGGAGGCGTTGGTTTTGGAGCTGTGGGGTCGCCAGAAGGTGAACAGCAAACAAGCCGGAGCAGCGCTGAACACCAAGGAGCTGATGGTTCGAGAGAGATCCACCGCTCGAGCGAAGACTCCCGTGGTGAGCATGCGAGGCGAGAACATGGACACCGACGTTCTGAGATATTAGTCGCAAGACCACCTTGGTCTCGTGGGAGTCATCAACAAGCACTTGTGTCTGAGTGTCTGTTGTCATCTGTTAGTTCGGTAAACCCAAGAATAACCTGGCTCTCTGGTGGCCACAACTTGGTGCCCGTGGCGTGTGTGCAATTTCTCTGCCTCTGAATCGTGTACAAACTGTGAATTTTCCAGGTCTGCGTAAAATTGCATGTGAATTGACCAGCCTTGAGTCGCAAGAGTGAGAAATTCTTTGACTTCCCAGTTTGAATTTCAGGACCCTCCAAGCGACACAGGGGTATGAGCCTCTCACTCACTATTCGACTGTAGACAGTCCAAGCCTGTTTGGCATCCTGCATGCACGGAGCGTCTCAATCAAAAGATGCTATAGCGAATCACCTCGCATGTAGCGCAACCCCAAACAAACATTTTGACAGTTTTGTCTTTCAACGAATGCATCACTTTTTTTGCTTGTCCACCAATCACTTGATCATACAGACTGCAGGGCATTTTGTCCATTGCAAATAGACTTTATGATCCAACCTTTATTCAAAACACAATGTTGAAATTTTCATTCCACGTCACACTCACAGTTGAATGATTCAATCAATTTTCTAAATTGATCAGTTTTGCTAAATTTTGCAACAGTGCTTCCTTCCTTCACACTCACACTGACAGACGTTTTGTTTGAATTTCGCTGTCATCTTCAGGTGGACACGGAATACAAAGCAGCAGCGCAAGCGACAGTGTACAAGAGACGATTAGAACGAGCTGAGGGAAAACTGGTGAGAGGGAATTCCTTGTTGACGTGAATGTGAATGTCGGATTTATTGGCATGCATTGCTTTTTGCATTTCTGTGTTCACTTAACTTCAAATGCAATTTCTATGGGAATGACGGCATGCATGGCTTCTTCGCGGGTTTCTTTGCAGAAAAAGCTGCAAGAGTTGGTTGACAATCTGAAGAATAAGAAGCAGACGTCTTGCAAGGTGATGTCTCCGTTCCAGCCACCGCACCTGATTTGGATGTGTGGAGACACGATGATTTTACCTTTTGTGACAATGTCAGAAGATGGTTATGTGCGGATTTGTTTCAGATTGAAGACGTGGAAAGTTGTCTGAACTCCGGGAACATGGCTCGATTCAGAGCGACGGCGGACATCATCAAAATCATCGAGAAAGCGAAGCAAGAGAACCCCGAGAACGTGACGTCTCAGGCGTGCGTTTTGCAGTGAAAGGGTCAAGAGCGAATCAGAAATGTTCAAGAGAGGTGCATGGTTTGGACTTGTGTGAACGACATGCAGGATAATCATCAGACAAGGAGCATGCATCCGAGCACTGCATGGATGTCGCTTCAGGTGAATGCAAAACCAAAGACCTCTTCGTGCCTGCTTTTTATGTAAAATTGTTTATTTGACTTCACTGGTGCAAAGGGTTTCAAAATATTTCTATGTGCTGAAGCGGTCAGTCTACTGTTTCGCGAGCAGAATGTGTTGACCAAAGGCTTGTGTGATCCTATTGTTGCAGATGCACATGTGGTTTGTCGAATATCTCTTGGTAATCAACAGGCACACTTGTCTCTGATATCAGACTCGTGGCTGTGGATTGCCTGTGACTTCTCAGTCCTTGCTGTTTTATGTACATACATGCATACTGTTGGGAAAATGTTCAGTCATGCATTCATGAACGTGAGATCCTATCGGAACCTGCCTGATCAATTCACACAGCTGCCTTTTTGCAGAATTTCGCTGGCGAAATATTTTTGCTAAAAGCTTTGGCTATCTGTGATCTGTGTCGTTTTTATAATGCAAATTAGCTTGTTCCCTTTTGCCGCTTGACTTCTTCGATGTGCTCACCGCATGCATGGATTCAGGAAATTTGTTTCCAGTCCGAACCTGTTCTCGTCGCCCTTTTCGTGACAATCCTTTGCCAATGAATCTTCTTCACCCTCAAATTGCGGTTGACCTTCACCGTTCCTTCCGGATTCCATTCCGTTCAGATTCCAGTGGAATTACCCGATTTATAATTTGCTGTCCCATTTGCTTTTTCCTTGTGGTCAACATGTAACAGACAAGCGCGGTTTTTGTTTCACGATTGCACAATAAAATTGCTCAGTTTTTCTTACCCGCGACAAGTGGAAGTTCTCTTCAATGACCGGCGCTCGTCTCGACAAGCACGCGAACAGCGTTTCAACTTTGGACCGACCATATTTATTTCCTGTCTACAACTTCTTACAGTCCTCGTCTGGAGACCAGTTCGGTTTAGTATTGCGCTGCCCGTTGTGAAGACAAATTCACAACGAACCGAGGCGAAAAATATCCAAGGTTGTCTGTAACAAGGCTCTGTCAAACATTCGAAGGATATGTACACCAACAAAAACGGACGTCTGATCATTTGCACGTACACAAACCTGAAAAAAACACATCGTTCTGGCGAGTGAAGAAGATAGGAAAATGAACCGACATTATGCTATTTGTTCGCACCATTTTAAACCCACAACTAACAGCTGGCTGCTACTGCTTCTCTTCTTCACAAGACGCGCAAGGAAACGTGCGCGACACACATTTTTTATGTCACAGCCATTTGTTCAGTTACCGTCTACAACGCTGCACAAACACGTCAAATGTGCAGTTGGAATAAACTGCGACTTGAAAACATGATCGTCAGGGCTTACTCATCAGAAGCCTCACTTGCTTGTCGGGTGCGCGCACAAGTGGAATCGCCGTGCCAAATTATGACAATCACAAAGGTCAGGGGTGTGGACTACGAACTTCTACATCAGAGACCAATACTTCACAAATAACCAACAAGAAACAATACTCTGTCAGTGCAAGAAACAATACTCTCTGCCATTGCATTCACCTTGTTTGATTGAGAAATAAAAAGCAGCGGTTTGGTAAACATTCGTAATTTTGCGCACACCACCATTCCACCTGCTCACGAAGAGTCACCGGTTTAACTTTTGAACTGCTTGATGAGGTGGTCAGTGGAAATGGACTTGGGCCGTTCGATGGGCAGTCCGAAGGCGCGATCCCAGATGAGCGACGCGAGGCAGCCGAGCGCGCGCGACACTCCGAACAACACCGTGTAGTAGTTCATCTCCTTCATGCCGTAATACTTCAAACAAGAACGAAAACAAAATCAGTCATTTGTTCTGCCAAGCCATCCTCACTCGATTGCAGGCAAAAACACATTCAGCAGTCTGGAAATCGAAGCTCTTTCTGACACAAAGTCCGTCGCGAGGAAAAATATATCTCGCAAAGTTACCGTGTGGATTGTGCAACCAAAGGGTGCGAGATCACCATTGTTTCAATGGCACCTTGATTCTAGAAAATTGGGGCAAAAGTCGGGGCGCATTTTTCTTGGACTGCAACTTGTACACGGGTGAACACGGTTTCGACCCGCGAGCAGAGCGCCGAGAGATGCACAACTCTCACCTGGAGCAGCACGCCCGAGTGAGCGTCCACGTTCGGCCACGGGTTCTTGACCTTGCCGAGCTGCAGCAGGATGTCGGGGACGACTTTGAAGAGATCAGACACGAGGCGGAACATGGGGTCGTTCGGCAGGTGCTTGAGGGCAAACTCGCGCTGGCACATGAAGCGCGGGTCCGTTTTGCGCAGCACGGCGTGTCCGTAACCGGGCACCACCTGAAAGGTGACACTTTGGTTGAAACAAACTCACCCCAAGACACAATCCAACGAAATTCCCCTTCTTGCAGGGACCACGGTTTGTTGCACAGTTGGCAGCCAACTGGTTGTTTACCTGTCCCGAGTTGAGCGTGGTCCAGATGAACTCCTTGAGCTCGTCCTCCGTGTACTTCTCGGGCAGCTCTGCGCGGATCTTGGTGAGCCAGAGCAGAACCTCCTGGTTGGCGAGTCCGTGCAGCGGTCCGGCCAACCCGTTCATACCGGCGGCGAAGGAGAGATACGGGTCGGAGAGCGCAGAGCCCACCAGATGGCACGAGTGTGCGCTCACGTTCCCACCCTCGTGGTCACTGGAATGTACACCACCAATCCACATAATTCCACAGACACGAAATGTGGTCTAGCAATCGGCTCGAAAACCAGAGACTTCTGATGAACCGCAAGAATGAAGCAGAGGGGAAGTCGTACCTGTGAATTGTGAGGTACATCCTCATGAGCTCTGTGAACATGGGGTCTTCGTAACCGAGCATGGACGTGAAGTTGAACGACCAATCTTTGTTCTCGTCTATGGCTCCGACACTTGTGCCGTCTCGGTACAGGTTTCTGTAGATTATTGCTGCAATCGTCGGCAACTTGGCGATGCAATCCATCGCGTCTTCGTACACGTACTGAAACGAAAGCCTCCTTTCATGTTTTGTGGAATTGCCGCTGTTTCTGGTCACAACAGCACAGCGAGTGGTGTCTTGCTGTGATGTGTAACGTGTATCGTTGGTGGAGAAACAGAAACTAACCTCCCAGTAGGTGGCTTTGTTGACTCCTTCGCCGTAGGCGCGAGCGAACTTGCTTTCGGAGTTGCATGCCGTGATTGCTGCGCTGAACTGAGCCATGGGATGCAGATTACTCGGGAAGTTGTTCAGCATCTGAACAACGTGCGTCGGCAAGGCTGCCCTGTTGTTCCATTCCTGCACAGAACATCGTTCCTTGTTTCGGGTTTGCAACTTGATAAGTGCGCTCGTGTGAACAAAGGTCACAAAAACAGTTCGCGCATTGCAAACAGAGCGCTTGCTTGCTGAAAGCAGTTGTGACTGATGACCGTCCCTCACCTTCGTTATTGCCTGCACCTGAGCTTCAGTTGGGACTTCTGACGTCACGAGAAGCCAGAAGAGACCTTCCGGTAAAGGCTCTTGTCCTCCCTTTGCTTTGGGTAGCAACTTTTGACACTCTGGTATGCTGTAACCTCGAAACCGGATGCCCTCCTCTGGGTCCAACACAGACGTTTCTGTTACCAAGCCTGAAAACACAATTCAAGGTGAAACTCAAGCAAGATCATCACTGTGTGAGGTTGGAAGACTTTGCACCGCGTTGTTGTTTGGTGCACATACGAGTACGAGCAGAGTTGCTGGCAAGTTCACAAGAATGGCGTTTGAGCTCAAGGTGAATGCGCTCCAGTCAGTCACACGATTGGGTTTCCCATTTGAGAGTGCGCAAAGGACAGCGAAAAATCGATACATATGTGCCCCGAATGTCATTTTAGCCGTGACTTGGGTACAAAACGAGTGCTGACTTCAGCCTCGGGGAATTTTTCTTTCCACACATTTGTCATTTTTGTGCTGCTGAACACTTCTTGTGGTTCCACATCCATTCACGAATGACACGTTCATGTCATGTATCACTTTACGTGACAGGTGCTTCCACTCGACAAAGCACCCTTTGATTCCACTCACCTTTGATGCCCCTCATTCCTCCATACATCATGTCAACCGTGACGTTGCAGCCAACAGGAGCAGTCCCATGTTTAGCTCGGAATTCCTTCACTTTATTTTGCTCTTTGGGGATCAGGTTTGCCAAAACATCTTTCAAATTCTGGAAAAGGAAACCAACAAGAAACGTAAGGACACGCTCAAACACCACCAATCCCTTCATTCGATTGCTGAACTGGATAGTCTGCAGCAATCATTTTCCAAATGTCAATCATCTGAACGTTCAAGCCTACCTCTGGTGCGGCTACGTATGCTCTGGTTGCCACAGATGGCAAAAGGTTCTGAAAGGCAAGACGAGAGGTGCTGAGTGGCAAAATGGCAACTGAGACCATCACAGTCTCAGATTCAGAGCTGCGTGTGACCAACGATTCCGACAGATGAGGAACATGATTTCGCTTCGGTAGATCAATTTGTGTCTGTGCGTCTGGGTCGTCCTGCTGACCTGTGAAGTTGCACATGACTGATGTGAGCTTTGGGGCGTGAACCCAACATCAAACTCGGTGAAAACTCAAGCTCAGATCGACCAAATTTTTGGTCAACCACAAAACCGCCCATGCGAAGCAGAAATGACTGCTCAGGCTGCGCGACAAGTTGCTCATTATTTGATGCGTCGAGACAGAGTCTAATACGGGCGAGACAGTCCCTGACTCTGCACTGAACAACTGTGTGAAGTTGAAGTTCAACTGATAACTCCCACTCAACAATCCAGCTTTTGCTCTGAGTTTTGTCTGAAACCGGCTTTCATGCTGCTGCAAAATCCGACCCTGTGCATCAAAATGGCTCACTTAGCAAGGACCCTACCTGTGTTGGCTTCGCTAAGCGAGACAGTGATCCCCTAAAGAAAGCCATCTTCTCCGGTTTGTGGGTGAAAATGACAAAACTCTTGATCCGGAGGACAGCAAGGACGAAACTCTCCTTGCAGTGCGCACGCGCAACAGGGCAGACTAGATCTAAATACTTTCACGCACAACAAGCGCAAGCACTTGTTTTACTCGTTTTATTTTCTCTGTTTTTGACATGAGCACGATAAATCTCATTATTTCCTGTTTTATGTCAGCGTAGATATTTGGTAGTAGAAATTTTAAGCAATTTTTATTTTTTCGTTTTCAAATGGACTGCTCCAGTGTTTCAAATTATTTTCGCGAACAATTTTACGGGACGTGTAAATTCTGCATTCCGCCAAGGAAACTGGCGGGTAAAGTGAAAAATATTGTGTTGAGTTTATTGTCTGATATCAGATTGTTTCGAGAACAGAAATGAGGCAAGTTTGGAGGATGTAGCGTGCTAAAGTCCGAAAGAACGTGAAAATAGCGGAGAAAGAGACATTGGGTTGCTCGTCGCGTTGGACGTCAGGGCTGAAGCTTGAGAACCAGTTGTGATCTTGGAACTTTTCGATGTTTGGTTGTGAAATGGGGCGAGGAGAAAGGTCTCCAAAATCAATGTCATGCATGACAATACAAAACTGTTCGTGTGGTGGCGCAGAAAGTTTCGAATGCAACAGGAAGATCGCAAAGTCCGAAATCAGGTCTGGGTGACATGAGAAGTTGAGGTGGACCATTTCGTGTTGCATTGTAGTGATATCACAAACGATCAGTTGGGTATCTCAGGTGAGACTGGCCACGGTGGCGCGAATCTCTATATTTATTGAATGAACAGTGCTGCCACCTGTACCGCGGTGG
>JAAUXT010122656.1_pt1 | contig 11762 bp, 21 predicted proteins | sample 7278171 | NCBI WGS metagenome assembly JAAUXT01 (sample SAMN14350112, study PRJNA611818) | marine sediment metagenome | isolation source: surface marine sediment (1.8m) | place: French Polynesia: Moorea | collected 2018-08
CGGGTGATTGATTCCAGACAACTGATTCCTTTCACATTCTCAGTGCAGACTGGCCAATTGGCTTCACCGATGAACATGACAATTCTTAGAATCGTTGGATAGAACCTCGTAGATTGTGTTCCTGTGAGCTTGACTATTTTCTGTGAGGAGTTGTGTAGATTCAATTTTGTTAGAATTGACAACGTTCTACTGACGCCAGTTTCGTGTCATTGTGCAGAGAACCACCGCTGTTACTGAGTTTTCCTGCAGCACCGTATTAGGAACAGTGATCACTGCAGCTTTTTCTGGCACAAGAAGCTCACTTTTTAGCTCTGTGCTTTTTGTCGCTGTGTAGTTTTGAAGATCGTGAGAAAATTTGTGCAATTTTGCGTTTTGACCCAGTTAGAACCAACCATGATTGAAAGGATACCCGACGTCGACAGGGAAGCAACAAATGCCACATTCCTTGCAATTAAACTTTGATCGATAATTTGTTCAAGAAAATGAATTTGGTGCAAATCGAAGGGAGGCGAGTTTCCAACATTCACGTTTTCCACGAAGGACAAATTCCGATCTTGGTTGTCCTTGGCGTAAATTTTGTAAATTTCTTTTCTGGAGGCCGGCGACGTTATTTATGTGGTATGAACTGTATTTATTAATTTGTACATACATGAAATTATTTTTATTAAAAGTATGGCTTTGGTGTACCACAGTTGGTTGTTTGTGTTCTGTCGTCGGATCTTCGATCAGCTGATCACAAACCGCACTTTCGCTTGAGATCGTCGACAGTTGGCAAGTTTCCAGTGCAAACAACTGCAAAGCAAAACATCATCGCGAACATGAAACACATCGGAAACAGAATAAAAGAATGAAAAGCCATTCACACAAGATCCTGGTGTGAGTTATGGTTATTTTTGCTGAAAATCTGAATTGGCGCTTGCCAGGTCAACTTGTTCGGGTTTGCCTGTTCGGAACCCCCAAAACGACAATGGAAAACAGTCAAAGAAACACAGAGACGAATATCCAAATCACTTCAAGAAAAGCAGACATGGCAAAAGTTACCAACTTTGGTGAGGAAAAATGAGACATCTGTGCAGTGCAAAGATTTTGTTTTATCAATTTTTGTCGTGGATTTTTCCGATGCGGTGTTCCCGCTCCCTGTCCGTGGTCACGTGATTTTACGCGCGCGCCGCTATTTCCCGCCAAATGCGCGCGACTCATCGCTGCGAAGAACAGTGGACCGGCAGAAAAAAATATCTCCACATTTATCCCAGAAAAATGGGTCTTTCCGACGATGGAGACGACAGTGCAGAAACTGGATACGAAGATTTGTGTATGGACCTCAATTTGGACAAAACATCAAAGGAGGAGGCGTGGCAGTCTTTCGAGGCGATCCGTACAAACTACACTCTGGAGGTTGGTTTCGTTTTATGGCAGCCATGTTTGTTTTGAATGGAAACCTACAGATTTTAGCATCTCTTCTTTGTCTGTTTTGGGACCGTTAGTAACGGCGGATTGTTTTGCTTGTTCGGCGAACTAAGCTCTTGTATATTATCTACGAATCTGCAGGGAGACAGCGTGCAGTGGTTGGCCTGCGCTGTGTACGTGGCCTGCAGGAAAAGTGTGCCAACTGTGCGGGGCGGTGAAGTCGAGGGCAACTGTGTCTCCCTCACCAGACTCCTCAGATCTGCCAAACTCAGGTGCCTCACTCCAAACTTTCGTCCCCTGTGGGTTCAAAAATAAGACACTTGTAAAGATTGCTCTGTGTGCATGGTTTCGGGTCAGTGCCTGCCGGCTTTCGACAAGACCGTTAGACCTTTTCCACTTGAACAAAGATGACATCATGATAACAAAACCCCTTTGGGCAGAAGAAACTCAACAATAACTTTTCCCACTTCAGCTTGCTGCAGTTCTTCAACAAAATGAAGAAGTGGGCCGACATGGCGAACCTGCCCCAAGATTTCCGGGAGAAGGTGGACCGGCTGGAGCGAAACTTCGCTGTCTCCACCGTCATCTTCAAGAAGTACCAGCCCATCTTCCTCGACATTTTCCGGGATCCAACCGACGACCCGCCCCGCACGACTCGCAGCAGAAAACAAAGGTAGCAACATCTTCCTTTTAATTTTCGCGTTTTCACTTCGGTTTGGAAATGGCGTTCTGGAGCAGCTTTGCCATGAAGACGGTGCAGTGAAGGTTTCACCACAAGCAATCCTCAGACTCCAGACGGTTGAGAAGGGCTGAATCTTCAAGCGGGAAAGTGCGATGTTAAAGCCTGTTCCTCAAAGAGGGAATTTGTTGTGCTCAGCATCAAAATCTGACCGAAACAAAAGGCTGATGAATGAGCAATTGTCAAACTTGGCGGGAGATTCTTCAAACACTGGGTGTGGCGTTAAAAACTCGGTCATGAATGGGAGAGGCACGCCGATCGATCAGTGCTGCAGCCGCTTGCACTCCGGGATTTTCACTTCGAGTCGGGACATTTCTGGAGAAGTTTATTCGGACGCCGGATGTTACACGCAGACAGCAGCTTGGTTGTGACTGGAACGTCACAAACTGGGTCAACCAAGTGCTGAGCTTTCAGCTGCCACTACGCCTGGAGTTACTTACTTCTCTGGATCTGTGTCTGTGTTGATAAGTTGAATGTGAAGTCGGCAGAAGGTTGAACTGGACTCTGGTCATTTGCAGGAGGCTGCCGTGCACCCCGTCTGACGTGTTCAGTTTCTGCTGGACGATGTTCGTACAGGTGAAAGGAAACTTTCCCGCCATCAGTGACGACCTCGTCAACTCGTACCACCTCCTGCTCTGTTGCATCGACTGGTTCTACGCTAACGCTGTCATGAGCCATCGCACAGACTTACTTGTGAACACGTTCTCAGGTACCGTAGTCAAGAAACTTTGCGTTCACCCTTGTTTGACGTTTCCATTGCGTGACGAAATTGTGTGGAACGTTGCACGTCTCACCACAGAAATGCTTTGGTTTCACGACGCAGGTTTGCCGAAAAACTTCCACGGGTCTGACTTCAAGACGTCACACGAAGTGCCATGTATCATACAGCTGCTATGTGATAAACACGAAGGATTGGTGCTAGAAGCGAAAGGGATCAAGGAACATTGGTTCAAGCCGTACATAAAGAAACTCTTCGACAAAAAGGTAAGTTGCATTCACAACAATTCAGCTAAAATTGATGCAAAGTTCTGCACACGAGTCCAAAGTTCCCGCCATTTGCAGAATTATTTGCCAATTTTTATCGCCCTGCAAGACAGCGGCAAGTGTTTGAAATTGGCGGACGTTCACACACTCCACCAAATCTGCTTTTTCGCCCAGGTGCTCAAAGGCAAGGTGGAGAATTTGACTGGGATTCTCGACATCGGGTCGTACGACACGAACAGCAAGGCCATCAACAACGCGTACGAGATCTACGTGCTCGGAGTTGGCGACTTCGACGAGCGCATCTTCCTGGGCGAGGACGCGAACGCCGAGATCGGGACTCCGGCGAAGCCCTCCAGCTCGGGAGAGGGAGGCGCCTTCCCGGAGAAGGTCACGGTCAAGAAGGATCTGAAGCATTCGTTCGAGGTGTGTGGCTGCTTTATACGAGTACATTTGTTGCTAAATTTGGGTCAGTTTCCGCAGACAAGTTTGTCTCGGTGAAATTTTTCAGTGGAGTTGAACCAAAACAGAACAGGGTCATTTGATTCACGGTGCCAGTGTAGCTATTTCATGTCCTGCTTGACGACGTTTTGCAGACGAAGAGCCTGACGCCGTCCACGCCGCTGACCGGAAGGCGCTATTTGAAAGACAAGCAGGAGACACCCATCACGCCCGTCTCCACGGCGACGCAGAGCGTCAGTCGCCTGCAGACGCTGTTGGCCGGACGCAAGACGTGTCCCAGCGAGGCCCTCGAGCAGATTTTCGAGTGAGTGCTTTGATTCACCTTTGCAACTGAAACGTTGCGACTTCCAACTGAATGGGCTGTTCTTGAGGAAATGCAGATCACTGGGAAGGAAGACCCTCGCTGTCTTTCAGTGGCATGGCCGGCACCCTGGAGCAAAAGCCAATTGAGCAGACATTCTGCGATTGGCAGGATGTGGCCCAAAAAATTGCAATTTCTGGCACTTGGTATTTGCTCAAGTCTGTTGGTAGCAAGAGCCAAACTGGACAGGACACATACGAACACAATGGAAATTTTGCGCTTCGCCATGTTGCAGGTCGTGTTCAGTGAACCCGGGCGAGGAAATCGCGAACCGCGTCAAGCAGATGGGCGAGATTTTCTGCACGTCGTATGGGAAGCCGTCGGACGAGCACGCGCCCGCCGTGGCCGCCACGAACCTGACGGACTTCGCGAAGCGCCGGCTGCAGCTCGGGGAGTCGCTCTACTACAAGACGCTGGAGACGATCATGCTGAGCGAGAAGAGGAGACTCGCCGCCAAGGACAAGCAGTTCGACTTCAGCGTGAGTTGCATTAGAATATGATCATTGGGGGGGGGGGGGGTCACATAAAATGGCTGTTCCGAAGTCATGTTCAACAGAAATGCATTTATTGAATTCACGTCAGAATTGTACCAAATTTTACGAGCGACCGACACAGATGCAGATTTGTACCACTGCTGTTTCCCTTGCAGAGTCTGCTCGAGCAGGATGTGTTCCACAGGTCGCTCTTCGCTTGCTGCCTCGAGATCGTGATATTCTCATACAACTCCCAAAAGTGAGTTCTCAACACTTGTTCGAGGCACTGCAACACACGTGCAAAGCAAAAGAAAAACTGAACATTTGAGGGAGTGTGCCCTCATTTCGCGTTTGCTGACGGTGGAATTGAACACATTTGCGATGTTTTCAGAACGTTTCCCTGGATCGTGGACATCTACAACCTGGCGCCGTTCTACTTCTACAAAGTGATCGAGGTGTTGATCCGCGCCGAGGAGGGTCTGTCCCGCGACGTCGTCAAGCATCTCAACCACGTGAGTCCAACCGCTGAACCAATCAGCTTCTTGCGCGCCGAACCCGACGGTGTTGACAGACATCACGAGGTGTCGTTTTCATCGTCATGAAATGTACCCTGGTGCACCTGAATCCCGAAGATGCAGCAAATGCGTGACGCAATGAATGCTCCAAACGCTTTCTTTTCTCCGCATCCACAAAACCCTCTCGTGCAAGAGCTGGTTTTCAAGTGTTGGTTTCTGGTTCAGATCGAGGAGACGATTCTGGAGAGCGGTGTATGGAAGGCCAACTCGGTGCTGTGGGAGACGATCATCCAGACGGAGGGAGACATCCCGAAGTGCGAGGACGTGACGCTGCCCTACCAGTTCGACAAGGAGGACGCGGGCAACGGAGGCGGCGCCCCGCCGCAGCTCACCTCCCCCGTCATGCACCCCGCCCTGCGCAGAATAGCCTGTGAGAAGTCGGCTGTCATCCCGAAGAAAGGTGAGGAGCGTGGTTTCCCTTTGGGCGTGTCATTTCTGTGGAGACCGTTGCTGGGAAGAACATCTCACTAAATCACCACAACTTCCTGGTCTTTCCAAACAGAATCGCTGCTGTCGCCGACTGCGGCGGATCGCTTCAGCTCCCCGGCCGCCGGTAGCATCAACGCCGGCAGCGCCAAGCGGCGTCTCTTCACGTGCGGCCCGGTGCCCGGGTCCGCCACCAGCATGGCGTCGCCCATTGGCGGAGGAGGCGGCGGGGGAGACGCGTCGGGCGCCGCGTCCTCCCAGCAGATCATCACATTCCAGCAGGCGCAGACTGAGGACGGCACGCAGGTCCTCATCCCGGTCAAGATCGTGGGCGGTTCGGGTGTCACGACGACAGCGGGGAGCGGTGGCGCCACCGGCAGCAGCCCAAAGCCCGGCAGCGTCGCGCCCGCCAGCACGGCCGCAGCCACGCCCGCAGAGCCCGCCAAACCCAAGCGCACCGGCTCACTCGCTCTACTCTTCAGGAAGGTCAGTGGTTTCGTCATCGCGTCGGAACTGTGTGGTTCGTTTGGTTCGAGTCAACAGGGAGAACGTTTCGGTGTTATGCGCCAAGCATCTTCGGTATCTGAACCCATCTGAAGGGCCCTCAGTCTTACTTTTCATTGATTTGTGTTGACCTTGCACATCGGAGCGTGTCACGTCGAATATTGTACCCGCCTGTCTCGCATTTTCTCGCAGGTGTACCACTTGGCGAGCGTGCGGTTGCGAGACTTGTGCGAGAAGCTGGACATCACGCCGGAGTTGCGCAGTCAGATCTGGACGTGCTTCGAGCACTGCCTGACGCACCACATCGACCTGATGCAGGACCGGCACCTCGACCAGATCCTCATGTGCTCGGTCTACGTCATGGCCAAGGTGACGGCCAGGGACAAACCGTTCCAGGAGATCATGCGCTGCTACCGCGTCCAGCCGCAGGCCAAGAGCCACGTGAGTTTTATTTTATTGGCATCTATGACCAACGTTTTCAGTTATGACGTCAAGAAATGCACGCAGACTCACTGTGCCACAGGTCAATTCGTGCAAGTTGTAGCTAACAATCGGCGCCCCTGCGCAGTGTCACACGATCTTCGCTTGAGACTCGATCAGTGCAGACATGATGGCCTCAGATAGAACCGTGAACAGCAAACTACTTGCAGAAGTCCCAAGTGCAACGTGGGGTTGGTGTGCAGTTTGTCACAATCCCTGTTTGTCTCGCAGGTGTACCGGAGCGTGCTCATCTCGAGCCGCAAGAGGCGATCCTCGGGCAGCAGCGCGAGCGGCTCCAACTCGCCAGCGACCGTCGAGGAGGCGCCAGCCGACAAGAGTGAGTTTTCCTTCGTCGTCTCAGATAACCTGTTCAAAACTGCACTTGAATACGCGCTTCTCACATTGTCCAGCAAAACATGACGTTGCAATTCGGTGTCCATGGTGTTCTTGTCCGTTTGCAAATCCGGGGTGTTGTTGCGACTTGTAGAGAAGAAGTTCAGCGCGATGCGCTCGACGAGCACACTTCCGGTTCCGACTCCGAGCTCGCACCCGCCGACGCCGACGCGCCTCGCGGGAACTGGCTCCACCTTCGACTACGACGACAAAGAGGAGGAGCGCGGCGACCTCATCCAGTTCTACAACAAGGTGCGCATGCGCCGCGCCACTCCAGCCTCGTTCTGAAAATTCCGCGTCTTTCACATCTGTGCTGACCAAACAAAAGAATCTTACTGGTTGGAGAACAGAACAACTTGTCGCAAGAAGGGAGAAGTTGAATGGTTGACTGGGGTGTGCTCTGACTGATATTTGCATTCTTTTGCATTTCAGGTGTACGTGAAAAAGATCAGAAACTTCGCTGTGAAATTCTCGTCCAACGAGGGGGTAAGCACAACACAATCTTCTGAAACGTAACTTCGTGCTCTAAAATTTCCACTGAAATATTCTTTTCGCGTTGTTGAAGTGGTGTTCGCATTTGTGACTGAATTCACCGTTGGCACCAACAGGAGGCGCCACTGTTGTCGCCGCTGCCGGCGGTGCGCGCGCACCCAACGTCTCCGCGACGCCGCGTGTCGAGCCAGCACTCCGTCTACATCTCCCCGCACAAAAACAGCACGCCGCTGCTCACACCGCACACCCGCCTCCTCTACTGCTTCAACAAGAGCCCGGCCAAGGTGAGGAGAGCCAGTTCACATCTGCGCTGGACCCGCAAACTCATTTACCAATCAATCTCGCTGTCGCGCCACCGGGAAATAACAAAGTACCGAGGAATCTTGGGATGGTATCACGGAATTATCCCAAAGAATGATCAACAACGCGAAGTCATACAAAATTTGCGGTGTTTTGTCCATTTCAAATGCTTCACAATTCAGGACTTGATCGCCTGGTCAAGTGTGCAAAGTCATGGAAGTTGTGCAAAAAAATTTTTCCCAACAGGACTTGAGGGCGATCAACAACATGCTTCGTCACGGCGACAAGCGGCAGGTCGGCGCCGGGAAGCGCGTCGTCCTCGGCGACGCCAACTCTGAGGCGGCGCCGCCAAAACAGATGCGGATCGACGCCGCCACCAACGGCACCAACGCCATGCAGAAGAGAATCATCGAGGTGCTGTCCGACCGACAGGCCAGTGCGCAGTGAATGAACAATCGGCCACAGGGCTTTCACCGTGTGAGTGTGTGTGTCACCAGAGTTGAAACGTGATGCTGCCGTAGATAGTCATTGTAGTTGTCCCTCTTTCCACCAGAGGTCAGTGTACGATTTTGTGTTTCACCTTCGAAATGTGCATTGGTGGTGCGCAGAGCAGGTAGAAGCAGCACGCTTTACTTAAAATACAACGATGTAATCTAGTCCGGCAACTTTTCATTTCTTTGTACTCTTGCGGGGGGTGGGTGGATGGTTGGGGGGGGGGAAAGAGAGAAATTGGAGAGAGTACAGCTGGTGCGGTTGAATGTCAAAAATGTGTAACCAAGGATTCTGAATAGAAACACGTTTGAAATAATGTGCTAAACTGTGATAACTCTGTCCGTAAAGGTTCGAACAGTTGTGTGCGCGTGAAATTTTCAGATTATGCAGGAGATATTTTTGCCCCTGACACAAACCTGACAGGAGTGCGTGATGTGTGCAGTGTTTGATATCAAGCGACTGAGGAAACTTTGTCCTGAAAATTGAAATACTTTTCGAGGAAACGTCTGTTGTTTCTAAAATCGTGTTGACAAGCATCTTGTGCAACTGTTCAATAATAACGAGCGCAAATTACTGAATTGTATAGCAAATCTTGAATTGTTCAAAGCGAATGTACAGAATTGAATTTGAACTGTAGTGTAGAAGTGCAGATCCCAAACGAGCGTGTCCGACAATGATCTCTGAATTGTGACTTCTCCAAAGTGGAACCAGAAAAAGCAGCATGATCCGTCGCCATGGAAACTTACAGGCAGCGAAACGTCGAATTCGCACTGAGCGTTTGTCGACCGCAAGTTTGTCGTGATTGCAAATCGCGGGCAAGTGTTTTGAGTCTCGAGAAACAAGCGCAGTTGTCAGGAGTTCAGTGCGGTGAAGTTACGGTTAGCATCAGTGTTGAGTTGGCGGTGCTTGCACGCCCCCAAGATGTACATTTCTTTCGCAGTTATGCATTTTAGAGCAAGATCTGTCTTGATTTTAACCGACAAACTTGTTGATACTGCTCGTGGGAAGTAGTACGCTCTATGACTTGTTACATGTTCATTATGCAAATCATGCAGTTACTCGATAAATTGAATCGAAAATATTTCAAGTGTCTGGTTTTCTTCGAGAAGGAGAGGACTTCAAGTGACAGTCGGGAAATGGCAGGGTGCGCTTTTTCTGCGAGAATTCGAACTTGACCTGAACTGAAACTCTCATCAGTGCGCTTGCGTCGTGTTCACACGAAGACTCAACTTGTTCAGAAGTGGGTCATGAGCCTCAATTGAGAACTTGGTCGTTTCGTCGAGACGTCGACACGCTGTTTCAGACCAAGGAGAGGGCACCACGGAATGTTGAAATGGCGGAGGAAAGACCATCTGTGCTCACTGATGTGGAAGAAAAATTTTATGTCAGAAGTTTTGACGAAGACAGCGAGATTTTCATAGACGAACATGTTGCGAAGAAAAGAAAGATCGCTGAAAAGTCTGATGCAAAAGTCACAGTTGGAGGAATTTCGTATCGACTCGTGGACCATCCAAATGAAAACTTCTTTGAAGCAGGACCACTGTCACAAATAGCTTCACAAGTTCTCGTCAGATTTCCACAACCACAAGTCTTCGGGCAAGTTCCACTGCCACAAGTCTTCGGGCAAGTTCCACGTCCACATGTCTTTGGAGCAGGTCCACAACCACAAGCCTTTGGAACAGGTCCACAACCACAGGCCTTGGGAGCAGGTCTATTTCCCACAGTGTCTCATCTGCATCCACATGTTCCGGAAGATTCAAAAGTCGTCGGAGAGAAGCTCAAGTTGAAAGACGACGAAACCGTAGAACTGAGTGAAGGGGAGAGTCTGGAAATTGAGGCCTTGCGGAGCTTGCGAGGGTGGACAGACGAAGAACTTCAGAAGTGCAAGTTTAGAGGTAGGAAGTTCATTTCTTACGAGTACAAGAGAAAGAGAAAACGAAGAATACGAGGGTGCTTTCACTCCTGGCTAGAAATGCACCGGACAGCAGTTAACCTGAAATCCTTTTTGCCCTTAGAGGACACAATAGGTGACATGACAACATGTCAATGCTGATCAAAACAAAAACAGCAACAAATGATACCTTGTCAAAAATGGTTCTTCTTACAGAATGCCAATAGAACAGCTTGTGGTTCAAAAAGACATCAGACACCTGTGTTGTTGTGACCAGAAGAGATAAATTTCACAGTGTTGCACTTCCTGGAATAGTCACACACCCATCTGGCCATGCAATGGGGTCAACTGCTGTCCGGTGCATTTCTAGCCAGGAGTGAAAGCACCCTCGCAGATCTGAGAAGGAACGAACAACAGGGTTCCTCTCGCGTGCTGGAGTCCCGAGTATCAGTCTCGTGCTCGGGAGTTATCCTATACGGAACTATCGGAACGTCAGACGGGTTTCCCTTCTGAACCCCGCACTGGTGGGCCTGGTCTGGTGGTTGCACACGGGTGCGTGTGCTGACATCCATGCAGACAACTGTAAAATTTGTTTGAACTTGGAAAATTTGGAGCACGGTGTTCGTGAGTCTGCGTGAGTCTGTTGACTTTCTCAAGCGTGTCCTGCCATGGCACCGGAGCTCCACTGCCGTTAACATCCAAGACATGTTTGCAGAGAGAATCATCAAGCCGGGTAAATACTGGAAGGATGTGAAGAAAAAGCGCTTCGTGCTGGTCGTGTGTCTCTCGTCACCGCTGGCGCACCGCGACCACGCGGCGTGGATGGCGCTGCGACTCAAGGGGCTGGACGACGCCGTGCCGCTCTGCAACGTCGTCGTGCACAGTCCCGGCGACATTGAGCTGACGTTTCCGCACGTACGTGTTCACCAACGATACGAGTACAGCGATAACTCTGCAGGGTCATTTTCACACATTCCTGACGTCCGTCAAAGCAGAAACAGTCAATTGTCTGCAGACAACGCTTCAACCGCACAACTTTGTACCATTCGTATTCGTTTGTCATCGGCGAGAAAGTACCTTTGCACCAAACTGCTGATAAAATTTGCATCCTGTCCCATCCACCACACCCCCTGTCTCAACAACTGCTGAAGGTACTGACTTGATCTGGGGCTCATTAGAAGGTCTTTGAGTCCACATTTCAGGGGTTATTGGCAGCTAATGGTACTAGCCTGGGACAATTGGTCCACATTGTCTGCTGATGTACACAAGTGTATGGTATCTCAGGCAAGACATCCCACTTTTTCCCATCCCATCTGTCACACCCCCTGTCTTAGCAACTGCTCACGGTACCTACTTGATTCAGGGCTCATTGGAAAAGCCTTTGAGTCCACACAAATTTGGAAAAATGAAATATCTGTGAAAACTTCCCCAGCAACCAGATGCAAAACTCTCCAACAACCAGATGCAAAAGGCTAGATCTCAGGTTCTTTCTCAAGAGAGAGAGAGAGTTGACTTTATATGAAAGATATTTGAAAGCAATTTGCTTTGCTGTTTTGAAAGAATGTCCATACCAACTTGCATAGCAATTCTATACAATGTAGTGATATCACAAACACACAGGTTGGTATCTCAGGAGAGACTGTCCCCGAGGGTGGGACCTCATTCCAATCATGCTATCTGGTGAGTGGTGGTTCTAACTTTTACAGCTGGTGTGTCACACCACACTCCTCCCCTGGTACGGGGTGTTGGCAGCGCCTAATAATTTTTAATATTCTGAATATTTTTA
>JAAUXT010090435.1_pt1 | contig 11761 bp, 10 predicted proteins | sample 7278171 | NCBI WGS metagenome assembly JAAUXT01 (sample SAMN14350112, study PRJNA611818) | marine sediment metagenome | isolation source: surface marine sediment (1.8m) | place: French Polynesia: Moorea | collected 2018-08
AGTGCCAGGCATTCAGCCACTGAGTTCAAGTTCAATGATGATTGCACTGTCCCCAAGGAAATTTCCCCAAGCCCATTTCAGCAGGATTGTGACTTGCAACGGTTGCTGTACAGTACAAGGGACTTTGCACTGCAGTTGCCTTGAGCACTGCTTCTTGTTAAACTGTCAGCGAGGCAGGCGCAAGCTGAGTCAATTTGAGCAAGAAGGAGCACAAAAATGAAAAAACGTCTGGAAACTTCGTTTCCACTTCAACTCTCTTGTTTAAGATGGGTGTGTGTGGTCCAGCTGCACGAGTCAAGTTCTGTGTTCGTTCAGAGAGCACGAGTATACGAGGCTGATACCAAAACTCTTTCCTGCCGATGTCGCTTCTTTTTGTTGTTCGGTCAAGATCTTCACTCTCCCATTGGTCAGCAATGGTACCAGGTGATTGGGAAACAAAAGAAGTCAAGAACATGACCAGGAAAGAGTTTTGGTATCAGCCTCATATGACCACACCAGTCCACGACCCTGCAGTTGCGAGAGAAATTGTAGCTTTCTCAAAACCCACCAGAACACTTGTGCGCAACTTTTGTTGAGATGTATCGTCGAACGTGAACGAAGTGAAAGATGGTGAGAACGGCAGCCATCGCCCCAGGCCTGAGGGGATTGGCTCTGAACTTCCGGTTGTTCTTTGTCGTGAACTTCCGTGTACTGCGTCAGTATAAAAAAGAGTTGCCACGCGGTGTCACGGACCTCTGTGTTGTGTCTTGCTGAACCTGCAACTTGTTGTGCTTGCTTTTGCTCAGGAAGTTTTACATGCACCACAAAGCTTTTTGAGAATCACTGAAGCTGAGTCCGCCCAACCCAACTCGTTGCATGGCGAGGCGGGAGGTCCGTATCTATCAAACCGTGCCTCTTGTTCGGCACAACCCCCAATACATCACCAGCAACCTTGGACTTCATAAGATCCTACTTTCCCACCCTTCCCAGAAACTTCATCAAATCCAGGCTGATCCCATTCTTCTCGAACCTTTGTTTTCAAAGCACTGCAACAGAAACAAACCCAAGAAAGAAAACTTGCGTTTTTGTGATTCCACAATCAATTCCCCCGAAACATTGTCTCGCTTCCTGTGTGCAAAAGCCGTGTGGGTGTGATTGCAAAACAAAGTCTGTTCTGGAGTCCTGCAAAGAACAACATGGACTTGTTTTTGTGTCAATTTCTGTATCACGAGTGGGACACTCCGAATTCTGAACACCGTATACAGTCACCGTCAGCTGCTGAACGCGACAATTTTCTCGATGCAAAATTTCCCAAGTGAGTGAAATGGCATTGGTCTGGTCGTAAATTTTCAAAGACGTTTGTTTTCAACAGTGCGACTGTTCTTCCAAACATTTCGTTCCTGGTGCAAGAAAGAGTTTTGTTCCAACTGCGACTTGTACAGTACACCCCTTCCAGAAGGTTGTTTTTGTCACAAGCTGCGCGGGGATCCTGGAAACAATACAAGTTTTGACAGCAGAAAATACGAATCGAGTGCCCAATTGGTCCGTCCTCTGTTGTGTGTGTGTGTGTGTGTGTGTGTGTGTGTGTGTGTGTGTGTGTGTGTGTGTGTATTCACTCCCGTCATCGTCAGCGTGTCTGTGTGCGGAACGGCTGGGCGCTGTTGGATCCTTGATGCGTCGCAATATATTACGCACGGCCCTCAAACACACGTGGCGCCAACGCCAACGTCGAAAAGACCACACAAATTAATTTCACTGTGCTGTGCACAGTTTCCACAGCACTGGCCAATCACCACACACCACACACACATTGGCGGGCGGCGCAACGGTCGACTGAAACGTCATGCATAAAGTCGCCACTGTTCACAGTGCAGCGTCGCGTCTTTTTCAGCGCATGACGTCACGTTGTGCCCGGATGACGCCGTCGACGTCACGTGCCCGGGGAACCAGACGATCGTCTTCAGCGCGGCGTCGTTCTCTCCGCTCAACTCCACCAACTGTCCACAGCCTCCTTCTAACGACACACACGTCCAGGTAGAGTCCGCGCGCAAATATCCCCGATAAATTCAATCTCCAACAGGAACCACAAAACCTGGCAAAGCAAAGCATGTGGACAAAGTTAGATTCATTTTTGACTTGGCTCAGTGCGTACGACACTCGAAAACCGAATCACAAGACAATTTGGATTGTTTCTTGGTCAGCTTCACTCCGAAACCTGAAACTTCAAGCTGAAACCAGCCACGGGGAAACAACAAATCGGCCCGCATTTTTCCATGATATTTCCCACTTTGAGACCCTCTCTCCCGCAATTCCTTTAGGACAATATTTCTACTTTGGGAACAGGATTTCTGTTCGTCGAGCGCCGCGCTGCTGCACCTCCACCAGAAATGCTTCAACCGAAGCGCGTGCAGCGTCAAGATCAACACGTTATTGAGTCGACAACATTCCACCTGCGGTGGCGCCACCACCGGCGGCGTCGTGACGCAGCTTCGTCTGCAGTACAAGTGCATCAAAGGTGAGAGTCGCGTCAGCCATAAACACACGCACGCACTGATGTGTGCGGTTAGCTGTGCCATCTTCGGAAGGGCTATCCGTACACTTCACAGCACACGTCACACATGTGCCACACTGTGGTGTTGCAGCCTGGGTTCTGGCTTGGGCTGTGCTGGACGGAGATAGAACACACTCAGTATATAAACACTCAAGTTTATTCTCAGTCCAGAGTAGAAGTGACCATGCTTGTGGCTTTAAAAGTCAGTGTCAGAGGCTGTATGGCTTGGAGGGCAGCTTTGACTTTGCTCAGCTCTACCAAAGTGGTCACTCCAAGTTCTCAGCTCTCCAACGAAAGCTGGATCGCACCCGCGGGAAGATGCGATATCTTCCACATGACACGCACTGCAGTGAAAAATACCAATCAGGTACTCTGAGAGGAAAAGAGTGAGTCCTGTGTGCGAATGCAATTTGGAGTCTTCAGAATCGACGTGACAAATGGATCTGTTGATTGGTCCCCCTGATTGGGCTTTTTTTTGGAAAATAATTGCTTCACCTGGAAAATTTGGGTTCAAAGGAGACGGATAATTCAGTTTTCATTCCTATGGAAGCCACAGTTGCGCAAACAAAGCGACAAAAACTGCTGCTCTTTGAATCGAGGAAGACGCTTTGTTTCCATGCAAACAGGTGTTCGCATTTCTGTGTGTTTGTGGTTTGGGAAAGATTCTTCAAACGAATGAAAAATGGTCGCGTTTGGCATTTTTGAAGTCAAGATCTACAAAAGTCAGGAACTTTCCCGTGAGATAGTCGAGCGCCACAAATCACTCGGAGGTTCTACGAGAGATCTGACACAGTATCCATGTCTCTGCTCGTAATTCGTGATCTCATGGCATGCCAGGGAGTAATTTTGGCCTGTCTATCACAGCAAGTTCCCAGAGAGGAATTCTCGAGACGGGACGAGATTGGAAGAGACCTGAGCGCGCTGTGCAGGTGGCGCTGGGTGTGCCGTCATGACGTCACCGCACGATGTCCGCCAGGTGGCGCTGGGTGTGCCGTCGTGACGTCACCGCACGGCATCCGCGCACGGAAATGACCGTTTCTCCCTTTGCGTGAGGTGCAGCCCCAACTTTTTCACGCTTCACTTGTATACCTGAGCAGGTGGAGCCTCAAACACATGCAAAGTGTAACCCAAGCAAATTTCTGGGCAGGTGAGGTGTGAGATGTGTTGTCAGCGTGTATGATCCTGTATTGATCACACAGAACGGTGGCCTTGCCCAAAACTGGATCTCCCTGCGCCTCAGGACCCGCGCCCAACACATACGTGAGGAAAAGACTCAAAGTTTCTGCAATTTTGTGTTTGAGACATTAAAAAACAGTCTGACTGTGTTCATCTTGCAAACCCAATTGGGAACAGACCGAGTGGCAAAACGACGCTCTCCATTCCCAGACGCAATAAATTTTCTGTCTGAGGTATTCAGAATTTGAAAGCCAACCTTTTTGGTGTGATAAACTCAGTGGAGGGGGTGTTCAACGTATGATAGACAAGTTAGGCTGATTAAACTCGGTGGCAGAGGCAGGTTGGATGTAACATAATAGTTAAATACAGTTCTGTGAAGTTACAACACGTTCATTTTTCTCATCAAGCTTTGCCACTTTCAATGATCTGATCTTGCGGGTTTTTCTGTCGACATTTTCAAAAAGAAAGTATGGTGTTGCTGTTTGAGGTGCTTTTGAAATTCAATATTTTCTTGGTGGGACATTCCTTTTGGCCAGACGTGCATACAACATTTTCTTCACAAAATAGTTGAGACTGTATCTTGGCAGGTGGAGGCCCCATAAATATCCACTCGTTTTCAACCCCTCTTGCTTTTCATCCGTTGGCAACACCTTCAGCGAAAGATCACAATTTCTGTTTGGCCGACCCCTGATCCTTGAGGTGCCGAGATAACATCTTGCCAAGTGAATCAATAGAATTTTGATTTATTTCCCCCAAAAGACTTGCTGCAAATGTTGAAAACAAATCGGGCGACTGGTACAAGTGTAAGAGAAAAAAGCAAGCAAAATTTGCAACAAAAAAACCTTCCCCCAAAATGTCCTGTTCTGTCCAAGATGCCTAAGAGACAGAAGGCGAGTTTGTCAAACAAGCTCTTGAGATGTTGTGCCTCAGGTCCAAGGAAACCTGGGTACAAATGAGGCTGCACCAGAGCGAAAACGTCGCACTCGATCCCTCTCCCCGAACAGGCCCGTTTGAATTTGGCCGTCGTGTCTGGCGCTTTGAAACGCAGAATACCTGACATTCCTGTTGGTTTTTGATCGTGTGTGGTTTTCATCCTCATATGCACAATATTTGGAGGTGCGGCGGACACGGTTCCTCCAATAATTCCGCTTGTTTGTTGCAATGGGCGTTTTGCGCATGACTCCTTATTTTTTGCAATGGAGGAGAAAGAGTGAATGCTTAGGCACTGGGTGTGCAATTTGTTCAAGACTTGCTGTTTTTTGGAAGTGATTGCAGATTGGAAAGAAGATTGAGTTTCGTGTGTCTGGAATGCAGGTCAAAACATTAACGTCATTCCCTGCAACGCCACCACTGACTAACCCCTTGAGCAGCTCTCCTTGTTTCAAAAGGTATCAGAAGCAAAGAGGAGGAGGAGCTCGCAGACTTCGTGTAGGAAAATATGACGAGTTTATTCTCATTTTCAAAAGAATTCAATTTTCTTCCAGATCACCCCCCGTTTCCTCGTATAGATGCACAATGGCCGACGTCACCCGTCTTTATCACAACCCCGTTGGAAACTCTCGAACGACTGACAATCTATTCACCATCGTTTTACCACACTCGCAGTGCTCGTCATTGTACTTTTGTAACTGGGTGGAAATATTACCATTGCTGACAACTATTAACCAGGCCAGAGAAGGCAGACTGCGTGCTGATACCCAAGTCTGGGTTGGGTATACAGACGCTCCGTCATGCTGGTTCCGCGAAAGCGAACGCAGTGGTAGCGGGGAGTTTTAGCGAATGTATGACGTGTCCCGCTGACGTGGCTGACGTAGTTGGCACTGACACAAAATGTTTGTTCCACAAAAAAAAAACTCGCCATACGAGGGACAAACGTCCAGAGGAGAGAAGTCCCTGTGGGCGAACACAACAGAAAGCACAAAGGAGCAGAATGCTCCTGCCTGTGCTGTCATTAATCTGACGTCAGTCACAAACGCTTTCCTCATTTCGTGGACTTGCTAAATCTCCCAACTAAACAGGACCCGATGACGCTGGCAACATGTCGCATCCGTGCGGACTTCTTGTGCTCGACTCTGCCCTGCGCCTGAGATCAACAAACTCCGCACTTCCTGGTATTGATAACCGGTAGACTTGTCGATGAAGGAAGTGTGAACCCCTCAAAACTCACTCAAACGGAAAATTGATGAGTACACACGTTTCACACCCAGTGTACTCACTGCAGTCAATACTTCTGCAGAGAGCCCTGGAGATATGACGTAAGACACAGGGAGCCAGAAGAGGAAAAGACAGACAGAACAACCCACGATTCAGTCCTGAAGTGGGTTTTCCTCCCAACAATTGAGTTGTGAGGGGGAAGCACCAAAACACCGTCGACAAACATCGTGGGGGAAAGTTTTGCATCATAAACATGCCACGATTTGCTGGCTACTGAAGAAGGTTGTTAATTGTTCAGTTTTGTCATGTACGAGCAACGAAATTATCCCCTCTTAATCTCGCAGTTCATCTCAGTTTATAAATTTGGAGGAGTGGGCGAGCGAGAGATAAAAACTATCCAAAGGTAAAAACGAACAAATCAATGTCAGCGGTGGTATGTGTACAAGTCCTGTTCGTTCTCTATGAGTGAGAGCGGCTGCAGATGAAAAGAAAAATGATTACAACGCGATCAATTTTGGAAGGATGAGGCTATATTCGTCTCTTGAGGTGGTTTGTGCAGGGAAGGAAGATCACGAAAGCACGAAATGGAAAAAGTTGTCCTCCGAGCCCTTCTCGCAAGACGAATTGTTCCTCGCATGGAATCGGTGACAGGAAATATTAATTTTACACCTTGGCGACGTGGACAGGTGTGTTTGCACAATCTGATGAGCTTCTAAAAATGGCGATCGCCTCTGTTGTGTGTGAGGCCAGCAAAATCCCGTCCGACTGCGTAAAGTTTGTTTGGCACAACCTTTTGTGGACGAGTATTTTTCACCACACATGGGATGTTTGTCGCTCAGATCGCGATCCTTCTGGGAGGTCCCAGTACGGGTACCGTATTCACCCGTGTTTTTGTCGCACACAAGCCTGAGACGTACCCCAACCTTTGCCTTGATTTTCTGGTATCAGGTCACATAGAAATTTGAAGAAATCTCGTACCCAATTACAAAACGACTGTGCATAAAGACGCACCCTCACTTTGGTGCTCAATTTTGGGTCAAAAAGGTGCGTCTTATACACGGGTGATGTCGGTACCCGTCCCGCCGAGCCTCGAGTTTCCTTCCAGGAACAACCCTCTCCCGATGCGCTGTGCCGATGTAAACACGCATTCACTGTCATTCAGACTCCATATCTGTGCTTTTTATCTCGGCAGAGTCGAATGTGATAAACGTCTGTGATGGGGCACGGGCGCGAGAACTTGACCTCGACGAGGAAGGCGTCATCGTGTCTCCGGGCCTCGGGCGTCTCCTGTCCCCGGGCGGCCGGGGCCTCGACGCCGTCCCCGGCGACCCGGCGGCGGCGGCGGCGGCGGCGGCGCAGGGCTGCGCCGTCCTCCTGACGCCCGTGCACGGCCAGTTCCTCCACCTCGATCTCATCCCCTTATCCACGGAGGACACCACTGACCAGGGCACGGAGAAGGACACCGCGCTGTCCACGGAAGACACAGATCTCTCCACAGAGGACAGTGGTCAGTCAACGGAGGAGCGCACTGACCAGGACTCTGCTCGGGACACGGAGCGCTCGTGCGCGTCTGCGGCCGCGGTGAGAGTCGCCTCTTCCCCCGGGAGGACCCTGCGCCTCTGCCCGGGCTCCGCTGCAGACCGCGCCGCGCTACAAGCCTCCCTGTTCCCCAACGCTTCAGTCTCACTTGAAAAGAACCCAGTCAACCAGTCAGATGCGGAAAAACCCAGCAGCGCCTTTCTACTCTTCTACAAAGGTGAGAAGGCATTTTGTCTTGCGATGGCCTCCAGTCACATTTTTCTGAAACATCTATCCCTAGAAAGCGCAATCGGCATGGCTCATACACTGCCCTGTTTCTCCCCATTCAACGATCATTGAGATTATCGAGCTGCAAATTGCAACACAAGGACACACAGATGCTCAACTGAGCATCTTGGGCACAGCACCACCTGAAAGCAAGCAAAGCGCAACGTACTGCTCTGCAGAAGTTGGTCTCACACACTCTTCACTATCAGATACGATCAAAATTTTTCCATTGTTTTCACCAATTCTTTTGTAGCTCAAGGATGTACAACAGCTAGTCTGCCCGCGGCTGACGATCACACGACACTCGCCGAGTACGTGTACGGCACGAAAGCCGTGATGAACTGTGTTGGAGGGCTGCACAAAGTGTCCTCCGACACGGGGGTCTACACCTGTGTGAACGGACGCTGGAGCGGAATCCAGCCCAACTGCACAGGTCAGTTCAACCTCTCAAGTGGAATTTTTTGAACAGTTTCTGACGCGTGCGTCACGACTCATGGGGATGCCGTATCAAGCAACGAGAATGACAGCGAACCAAACTCAGTACACCACCAACAGACAATGTGGAGGTTCAGCAAACACGTCCGCCCCTTTTCCGACGTCGCCCGATTGCCAGATTAGTGCCCTGGTTCTATTTGGTCAATTGTCATTGGCTGTCAGGTGCAAATAAGGGGAACTGTGCCACCAATCTGGCAATTGGGGCACTGCACGAAAGGATTTTGAGGCCTGCTGAACCTCCCCAATAACTGATGAAAATGACTTCCCGCCCGTTGCAGACTTGGCGTGCGGGGCGGTGGTGGTGCCCCCTGGCGGCGTCGTGGAGTACCGCGTCGGCGCCACCGGTCGCGCGGAGGCGCATGCGCGCTGCGGGGACGGCCACGCCCTCACCGGGGACGCCGTCAGAACGTGCGTCAACGCCTCCTGGAACGGGACGCAGGCTTCCTGTCTGGGTGAGCAGCCATCAAACACAAAAAGCTCGGGAGTTCTAGCAACCACCCGTTTCAATCCGTACGGTGCCGTAATTTGCCACATCAAAGATACAGACAACCAAGTTGGCCTCTGTTCAGCCATTTATCATTCGGTTTTGGTGGCAATTTGGTTGCCTGTGCTGCCGGTCTGGAAATTGCGGGCACGTTGGCGGAAGACCGGATGAGTTTGCTAAGACTCACTACTGTTCGCCAATGAACGAAGGAACAACGCACGTTGTTTTTGTTCTCTCGCATTGTTCTGACCTGAACCACAAGGCCCGACATCGTTTCAGCGGTGAGCTGCGGGTCGCTGCCGACCATCCCGAACGGAGAGGTGACCTACTCGGCGCCGGGTGACACCGCCTCGTACTCGTGCATCGCCGGCTACCGGCTGCAGGGCGCGGCGTCGCGACGCTGTCTGCAGGACGCGCGCTGGAGCGGCGCAGAGCCGCAGTGCTCCCGTGAGTGTGCGCGTGCGTGTGCGCATGCGTCGTGCGCTCAATCAAGTTCAGTGGGGTGTTTTAGCAAACAGCCCACAACCTGGAAACGCAAACGCAAGCGTAACTTTTGGTGTGCTGCTGTGATTGTCCAAAGTTACGTTTGCGTTTGCGTTTCCAGGTTGCGGGCTGTTTGCTAAAACTCGCCAGTGTATCGTGCTGTTTGTCGTGCGGTCAATAAGACCAGCTTCTCTCAGAACAAGGAAATGTTCTTTCGATGAGGATTCTCACAAAGGAAGTAAACTGGTTATGGTCTCCACTTCCTCTAACGAATTTTTTCGTCTGCACAAACGCACTCAGACAAATGCAATTGAGGACGTTTTGCACTACCAAAATTTCTATGCGCGTGACCAGTACCCCAGTTGCCAGGTCGGTGGTCCACAAAACTCAATTGCGTGTACTGAGACCCAATGACCAAATTGTGTCACCGATCTGGCAATTGGGGCACGTCGAAAAGGGACCGGACATTTCAGCTAAACCTCCGTGTTCTTTGCCCAGGTATCGTGTGCGGGCACCCCGGTGTCCCCGCGCACGGCTCCGCAGACCCGTCCAAGCCGAGCGACTACCCGACCGGCACCGTCATCTCGTACGCATGCGCGGTCGGCTTCCGCCTGCGCGGCGTCGCCAGCATCACGTGTAACGACAGCGGCAGCTGGTCGGCGGCGCCGCCCGCCTGCAGCAGTGAGTACTCCCAGCGCATGTGCACGCCTCAGGTCCACCCCTCGTAACCCTCAATCCACACCAAGGGGATCCAGGCTAACACACACCAAGGTCACAGTGCACTATAAATGGGTATCACACATGCAAAATTCAAAGTGAATAGGTGGTGAGTAGTTCTGTTCACACCAACAGGACCACACGTCACTGTGATTGCAAATGGGTTTCAACCCCATTCACGTGCGGATTGTTGAAAGCAGGTGCATCGTGCGCTGGCGCACGCAGTGTGGATTGGGGATCACTCATCCATGCAGTTGTCACCGCAGTTCACGTTCATTTTCAATGAGCATTGGAGGATTAGCATGCAAACGCTCAAAAGAAGCCAAACTATGGTGTACATCGACTCCAGGTTAATGCAGGACAAGAATGCCATCGTGGCCCAGCAGATATATACTCAACTCCCACGAATAAATCCACAACACAAAGCAAGCACTACACAAACTCTTTGCAGTCGTGGACTGCGGGCCTCCTCCAGTCGTCCATCACGCAACGCCAGTATTCAACGCGACCACGTTCAGGGCCCGCGTGGCGTACGCATGCGCGCCCGGGTTCCCTCCGCTCCGCGCGGGGGCGCTGCGCTGCGCAGAGAACGGCACGTGGCTCGGGCAACTACCTCAGTGTCAAGGTGACGACTCGCCCTCTGGTGTGCACCTGAGCTCTAATCAATGAAAAACTTCACTTCTTTTCTCCTCTTGGGGCGTGGCCTTTTGTGGTGTTGGTGGTCATGTGGTGGTGCCGTTGACACATGGTGATGGGTGCGGTGTCTTTCAGAACCGGTCTCCAGCACTGCGTCAGACCAAGGTCCTTCCGGGTCACGTGACGATGACCAAGATGGCGCCTCTGTCACTGGTACTGGTGGCACTGCTCCTATCGGAGACACCAGTTCTGAGGATTCTCTGAATCTAACCACTCACACGGCTGAAGCGACCAGCGAAAGACTTGAGACTCCACCTGAGAACCTGCACGATCTTGAACGTGACAGCACGTCGAATCTTGAACGTGACAGCACGTCGAGTACTGAACGTGACAACACGTCGAGTCTTGAACGTGACAATACGTCGAGTCTGACTCTGCGCACGACAGAGCACACGACGAAGCCCGTGGAGACTGACAGTCGCCACCTTCACATTCCTCAGTCTCCCCCAGGTACCACTCACTCACTCGCTCACTCACTCACTCACTCACTCACTCACTCACCCCCTGCACAGGTGCTGGTCGTTCTCAGAACATTGCATGCTTGTCTCGATCTTCCTTGTAAACTCCGTAACTGGCAGCGAGAAGAAGATTGTTGAATTTGAACAACTCCACAAGGAGCAAGTGCACGCGGTAAGAGCCATAAAAGAGTTCCCGCTGATTCCGACCATTTTCTGTGTCTTGCCGATCCATCACAGTCGGTTGTGAGCTTGCCTTGCATCCGGAAATGAGAACATATAAAAATGGTGTACGCCTCTATTGCGTGGGATTCAAGCACTCTGGCTGTGGTCGAGATGTTCTCAACCCGCGAACAGAAGGCTTCAGTGGTCCGCCCTGCCCCGTAGGGTGTGTAAGGTCGCAGGGCCCTGAACTTCTGGTGCTTCCCCCATCATCCCTTTCATGTTCTCTGGACGGCCCCAAGGTTTGCAAGCTGGCATGGAATAAAAAGATAACATGCCTCAAGGTAAGGTGTTCATCTGATTTTATGTCCTGCCGAGTGGCAAAAGATGTGGGAGGATGAGGAACACAGAAGGCGGATGATGCGAAACGAAATGCATCCTGGATCTGACATGCCTTTTATGGCGTGGAGAACTTTCGGCTCTCCCCAGTTTGCTAGCTGGAAGAGTAACGGTGTGTGTGTGGGACCACGTCGGACCCTCTTGACCCAATGAAGTGTGATGCCGCGGGAAAGTTTAGCACCCATCAGGATCCACTGGGAAAAG
>JAAUXT010015436.1_pt1 | contig 11759 bp, 12 predicted proteins | sample 7278171 | NCBI WGS metagenome assembly JAAUXT01 (sample SAMN14350112, study PRJNA611818) | marine sediment metagenome | isolation source: surface marine sediment (1.8m) | place: French Polynesia: Moorea | collected 2018-08
AAAACCCTTGTCTACAGAAATCTGCTTCACGATGCCTTAAGGTGATTTTGTCCCGCTTGACACTGTCCGGCTTGAGCCGAACAGTGCCAAGGTGACAAATCACCTAAAAATGACACACGGAGGAGGTACGAGTTGTCTTGATGCAGACAATGATGCACGTTGTCGTTTTGCCCCCGCACAGGTTGTTCGGCACGACGGGGTACTGCTCGGCCTGCTCCAAGATGATCCCCGCCTTCGAGATGGTGATGCGCGCCAAGGGAAACGTCTACCACCTCGAGTGCTTCGCCTGCCAGCAGTGCAACCACAGGTACGTGTGGGGCTGGAGGTACACGGGGAGGTACAGCGGGGTACGGGTGAAACGTGGACGTGCGTAGGGTTCAGATCACAGAACAAAAGAAGCACGGTGCCCAGAGGTACACGGGGTTGTAAGTGTCTGCAACTCTTTACGTGTCAATCCACTCGGCGGATCGGCTGTGGAGCCCAAGAATACGCCTGCAGGTACCGCACACGGAACGTCACACCCACGTCCAAGCACACCACGCTGAACCTCTGTGCTCTCCATTTGCAGGTTCTGCGTGGGGGACCGCTTCTACCTGTGCGACAACAAGATCCTCTGCGAGTACGACTACGAAGAGCGCATGGTTTTCGCCAGTATGTCCTTCAACTACAACGCGCTACACCAGATCAAGAGACAGGCGCAGAGCCTGGGCAGCGACGAGGGCAGCTCGGGCTACGGGAGCCCCAGCCCCAACGAGTTGTAGTGGGGCGGCAGGGAAGGGGTGTTGGGGGGGGGAGAGGTAGGAGTAGGAATGGGTGGGGTGGGGTGAGTGTGTCCGGCGAGAATACGCTGGTGCCTGAGCGAAAGGGGCAAACAGCAACGTGCAGCTCCAAATGAAATTGTTGCGGGTGGAAAGGTGGGGACAATAAGGGGTCGCGTGTGATGTTGGAGGTCACAAGGGAAGAAGGGGAACAAAGAATTGGCCTTTAAGTTGAGCAGTGGGGTGGCGCGAGACCAGCAGGGTGATTAGAGAAAAAGGGGTGTCTTGAGAGGGGGTGGTGGGCGCGTGGGTGCAGGGGAAATTGGGAGGGTGGTAAGGTGAGGCAGCTTCAGGGCCTGACACTGGGGAAATGTGGGCGGTTGGTAGAAGTTGGGGTTGGGTTCTAGGCAATCAAAATTGTACATGAACCACAAACACTGTAAAAATGTGAATATTGTTGATATTGTTGATATTTACGAGGTTGTTCCCTTCTTCCAGGCTCCGCGATACATTTCTTGGGTGAATCTGTTGATAAATTGTCAAGAAAAAAAAATGTCTGCACGTGAAAATTTGCTGCAAATGGGAAATTTCACCAAGGTTTCAAATCGTTTCCATATTTGGCATGCTTTCATTCAAAATTTATCATTTCGTTTTCCTTGGTTTACTTTCCCATTTATTTGCAACAATTTTTCAAAAGTTTAATTCTTCTTTTTTGCGTTGTTTTGACCAGGTGAAATTTCCCTTTTTGCAGTAAAATTTCAACACAAGGACGAGCTGAGTTTGATGACGTCACGAGAGTTTCTCACGCCGCCGCGGGATATGATGACGTCACAAGAACCCACGGACCTCAGGTGACGTCACAACTGACGTGGTTGACGCACATGTACAAAACGCACTTCGTTCTGATTGAAAATCGAGGCACAATTGGACTGGAATTTGCAGAAACATTTTTTGTTGAATCTGGAAGAGAACGGGACTCCAACGCACTTCCACTTTCAAGTTTTTTCTGACTCTGAGAATTTTCGACAAACGCGTGTGCGAGTTTTCGTTGGCGTTCGTGCCCTCCGCAAACGCGAGGAAAGCCAAACTCAACGCCAACGACGCACGTGAGTGGCTTCAGAGGGCAGGGTCTGGCTCCTGGAACCTCTGGGTGGGGTTGGGGAATGATTTTCATCTATCCGAGTGAAGACAGTGACCAAAACCCCCCTCCGCTGGAGTGTGAATGTTCACTGTTCGTGTTGCGAGTTTACCTACTTCCCGTTGCTTTTCATTTGATTTTCGTTGTGGTAAAAGCCGTGGGTCCTCAGTGATTGTGCACTCGTTACACACTTCCGTGTACGTGTGCATGTGCGTGTGTGTATCTGTTTCCAACTGAACAATTCCCAACGCGTGACTGCTTCGTGAACTTGTGTGGTGTTTGGGTATGCAAGCGTACATGGCGCGCGCGCGTGAACTCGAATAGCTTACCCTTCCATTCAAACCCATTTAAACTTTGTTGCCTCCAGTGCGATCAGGTCTCAAGAAAAATGATGCAGAAAAAAAGACACATCTGACGCTGGAACGCCTGTGCGCGCCGCACACGTACTGTGTTACCTGTTCGGGTGTTGTCTGGTAGGGTATGTTTCGCGTGATGTGAAAAGAAACAGGTGAACATTTGTCTCTGAAGCCGTGGTGTTCTCGTAGTGGGCAATTTTCACCGCATTTCTGCACGGAGGCTGTGTGGTTGTGTTCACGGGTAATGACAGGCGAACTGGATGAACACCCGTGAACACAACCCGCCACCACCCGCAATCTTGATGTACCTGGGGGGGGGGGGGAAGTAGCCTCGGCCACGTGCAGCTGGTTCTGGGCGACTGACATCGTGTTCCGCTGAACTCACGACGTGACGTGACGTGACGCGACGTGACGTGACGTGACGCGACGTGCTGACGTGCTCCCCTCGTGAGCGGTTACAACCTTTTGCGGTTTTCACATCGGGTGATGCGTGGGATTTTTCTGGGCTGACGTCAAAAATTCCACCGTTGGGTTCAATGTTAAATTTTTTGACGCCAGCGTCAAAACTACGACCGCGCGTGACCAATGTGAAAGCTGCTTTTGGTTCACGGCCGAGCATTGACTCCAGAAAACTTCTCGAATCAGTGTGCTGCTCGTCGGTTCTTGTGTCTCGGTCACTGTTTTCCGGGAAAGACTTTCAGCGCAGTAGAAACGAGAATGACGCGACTTTTTCGTTTGAGCGACAGTCTGTGTGCAGTTGTGACGAGCATGTTCACTTGTAAATGTAAAAGGGATTATATATCCAATTGTTTTGATGATATTGCATTCATGAATAAATATCAAATAACTTTCTCAAAAACAGTGTTGGAAAATTTGTACAATGTTGAAGACGTTTTGAAAGCTGACGAATCTTTTCTGTGAAGACGATGCAGGTCTGCGCGAAAAATTCCTTGATGTGAATCACAAATCATCTACAAAAAAGTTGATTACGCTGTTTATAGGAGTCAATGTGTCCCAATCTCGTTTCGCTGGCAGTCACTTTGCAGGAAATGAGGAGATGAGCCCCAAAGAAACTGGACATTTCGTTTGTCTGCTGAATGAAGTGAAAAAGCGAGCAACGCAATGATCCAGCGGATCGGGCGTGACGCAATGTGTCCTCTACAAGTTCGACTTCACAAGTCTGCATGAAAAGGTTTCCATTTGAATCAAGGACAGGACATTGAACGAATGCTTGAGCCCAGCTGTTGAAATAATTGCCTTCCGCTTTTCCTGACGGTTTTTCCACTGTTTCACTCTGTTTCATCGGTGTCTCCCAGTCCATCTTCCTTCCCATCACATGCCCACCCTCTCCTCCCAGTTCTCTTCTTGCAGCGGATGAACCTCGACACCACAGAGGTGCTGTGGAGAGGAGTCGTCACCAGCAGCCACCAGGGCGGCATCCATTGAATCATCCTGATCATCATTGATGAAATCTGTGTCCCCAACATCAAGCAGGACAGCATCTTCTGAGGAATTATAACATTCGTTCAAAGAATCGAACTCTTCTTCCATGTGCACCTCTGCCAGGTGGTTCTGTCTGGCTGTTGCTAGCAGCGGGACATCATCATCATCATTATCTGCTTCAAGCTCTTCATCACCAAAAACTATGTTCATTTCGGCTTGGTTGCTCTGTTGTGGTAAAGCCAGCATTGGGATATCATGATCTTTGCCATTCTCATCATTGTTTTCGGCATCACTAACTTGGTTCTGCTCAACCATTTGCAGCAACGGAACATCTTCTGCATCATCGCTTTTCTCTTCCGAATCAGAATCACTGAGCAATTCTTCATCAGAAGAATCAGGATCATCAAAAGCAAACATGTTCATTTTTTCCTCCTCATCAGCAAATAGTTCTGGCTTCAGCTCTCTCAATGGTTTGTAGGGCATAGCAAATCTGAAAAGTCATAAATATCAAATTGAAAAAGATTGCAAGAAATGGAATTTTACTCTCATTTGATGGATTATTTCAGACTACTTTTCTTGGAAACACAACACTTGCCGTAATCTCTGGGGAATTTGCTCAAGATGTTTTGTGCCATCAATGTAGGTGTGGGTTTGTAAATATGTTTTGACCTCTCTCCTCAATCCTTTCATCACCAGCTTTTCTTTCAGAATGATAATTATGAAGTTTTTCCTACCAGAAATGGCTTCATGATCAGCAATCATGAACTCTTCCATACCCCACTTGGATTGCAGAAAATTTCTGTGACAAACAACATGGCAGATCATATTTGATATACTTCTGAACAAGTTAAAACACAAACAAAAACAATTCTAAAATGAAATGAAGCAGAGCTATTCTGATACTAACTTGGAAAGTACAAAGATAACCCTTCGACTTTTCTCTATTCCATCTCTGATATTGGCCATGATAGTTCTGCCAGGTATGAAATCTCTCTGGTGAATGAAGAGTTTGAACCCATGGTCCACTTCAATGTCCAAATTTCTATTGCCCTTGCCTTTTTTCTTCCACAAGACATCAATCAACCATGGCAGGTCTGCTTTGCTGAAAGAACAAAAGCATTTCACAGTTCACCTGGTGATTTCAGGGAAAATACTTATTATTGACACAATATTGTGCAGGTCTCACTGTGCAAGTTTTCTTAGCTGAGTAAAGAAAATGTTTTGTTTGTGTCAGTGAGACCACAAACTCCTTCAGAACTCAAATTGTACTCTTTTTCGAAAATGACAACTCATCTTACCAGTAACACAGAAATGCATCAAATTCAGCACCTTCTAAATTCTCATTTTTGTTATCTTTTGGCACAGTGTCCAACTTCAAATAGTAGTACATGAAGAATTTCACTTCCCTGGAATGCTTGAAGGCAAAAACTGTGAGACAAAATAAAACAATAGCGACAACTGCAGCTGCTGAAACACCAGCCTTTTGTCCAGTTGTCCAGCGACTTGGGTAACATCCCAAGAGAACATCAGAAAGCAAGTGAATTGGTAATCCTTGAAACTTGATGTTACCACATTTTATCTCATCAATATCTTCCACAATACTAAATTTTGAGTTGTTCTTGAATGTGTTCAACCAGGAAATCATCCATTTCATGCTGCAGTCACAGTGAAAAGGATTTCCACCAAGCCAAAATTCCTCCAGGCTGTTTAGATGCTGTAAGCTCTTATCAATTTTCTTGATTGAGCTGTTTCGGAAGTCCACAAATTTCAGTGTAGAAAGGTTTTTCATTTGTTGAACCAGTTCTTCAGTTATTTCCTCAAGGTCTGTGTGTGATAACAACATGGTTTGTGTCAGCTCAGGAACAACTGACAATGACTTCAGAGGCAGGTGGGAGCAGTTGAACACGTTGTGGAATGTTGCCATGTCATAGTGACAGAAGCAGGACAAACATCTTTTGGGGGTCACTGCAAAAGACAAAACAAAAACACAAGCTTACATCAGATCAAAAGACCTTCCATCCCAACTCGAAAACAAAGTCAAAGAGAAAAAAAAACTTCCATACCTGAAGCATACCGTGTTTCATGTTGGTCAGGAAGGGCAGTCTGGCACGGAAATTGTGGAGGCGTTGGGCGAAATGGTGGACCGCGCCAATAGGAAGATGTTGAGGGTAAAGGGGGCCACCAAGTCAGTGGTGGTCGGGTAGTGAAGTAGAAATAGGCAGGCCGTGTCCGATTCGTGAAGGGAACAGCAATGGCTCTTGTTTTGTGCGTTGGGTGTTGTGGTCCTGCAGCTGTAGGCTGAACCTCTGCAAGATGACAAAGGTTGAACAAACCGTTTCCTTTTGCTCTGAGCAAAAAGTTTTTGTCAGAAGATTTTGTGACACTCTTCCCATCATCAAGAGACACATTCCAGGTGAGAAGTTTGGAGATAGTAGCACCAGGCCTAAAATTGCTTGTATGAGAGTGAATTTTGCACTCCGTCAATCTGAAACTATCAACACGAATTGGAAATGGCAAATGTGGACAATACAGAGCATCCGTTGCAAGGGTAGATGCCTCAACAATGATATTTGCTGCACATGCAGACAAGATCAGACACTCGTCATGATCTTCATGTGCACACGTTGCATTTTTTACAAGCAGAAAGTGTCTTGAAGTGCCATAAAAGTCCAATTGCAAAGGAAACTCAATGAAGACATCAGACAGGGAAGCATTTGACACAGTGAAATGCATGAATGAATGGACAAAATGGATTTTTGAAGCAGTCACATGCGAGTTGTGAAAGACACCCGTCATCGATTCCAAATGGCAGTGTTGTATGTTGATGGCTGTGTCCTGAACATTTATTGCCTGGCGATGGTCTCTTGCATAAAGAAAACAATGCTCTAAGTCCACGGTGCCATTTGTGTCACTGCAGATAATCGATTCTACATGAATGGCTCCTCTATCTTGTGAAGTGCTCACGTGCAACAATTGAAGGTGAGAACTCTGATTTATGTTGAAAAGACATGACTGACAAATTGACCATTCTTGGAATGTGCAATTGGCCACATACATCTTGCTTGACTTCTCCACTTTGAACTCAACAGTTCCAAAGAAACTGCACTCTGAGATGTTGACATATGAGTGCTCTCTATGGAAAATGATTTCTCTGTTGTCCACAAAAGTGCTGTTCCTTATTTTCACCACAGATCTTTGACTCTTGATCACCCTGACTTTGTTTTCACAAAACATGGTCCTGTATATCACACAGGATGTATCAGGACCGTGTAAAATGATCATGTCATTGTCATGGATTGATTTTAGTTGTTTCACATGATATGCAATGGACATGGAACTGACCAAAGTCATGTTAGCAACAGTCATGTCAGCATCACTCATTGCTGAGTTTTTTGTGAAAGAGCAATGAGATATTTTCACTCTGGATGATGGTCCTTCAACAAACACCACGGTTCCAAAATTTTGTGTCACATTTGTGGAGAAAAGCACAATCCTGAGGGAAAAATTGCCTTTGCTGTGCAGTATTCTTGGGCATTCATTGTTTTCAAAAAGGGACAATTCTATCCAAATTGAACTGTCAGTCTCAGGTAGTATGTTCCCAAGTGATGTTCTGTGCACAAGTGCTGACGTGGCCTGATTTGATAAGAACTTTGAGTACTTGATTGTGATATTGCAGTCATTGAAAGCCTCCAGAACCCCAATGCTGTTGTGAGTGAATGCGCTTCCTGAAAGTAAAATGCTGGCAAAGCGTTCTACAGATATCAAAAATAGTGTTCCTAAAGTTCCAGAGTGATTCACAAAATGAGAGTCCACCAGTGAAAGCCTGGCATGATATCGGAGAAGAAATACACCAGGCATGTTAAGCTCAAAAGAGGAGTTTTTAACAACTGCGAGACACTCTCGCCAGCAGTAAACACAACCAGCTCTATCATTTGGGTTTTGGCTTTCTCCTTGGAACATCAAAGTGTTGTTTCTCATGAGCGTTCCTTCCACAAAAATGCTGGATTTGTGCCAGCTCATGATTGCTGCTGCATAAAATTCATTAAAATTATCCAGAAATTTTGTGTCCTTCACTGTGATGTTTGCCATGTTATTTGCAAAAATGGTTCCATACCCATTCCTCTGGAAAGTGCAATCTTCAATCAGAATGTCTGTTTTGTGGTTGGTGGCAAAGGTGGCTCCAGCAGCAATATTGTATTTGAATGTTGAGTTCTTTGTTTTTACAAACCCATAATTCCTGGAGACAATGACAGCACCATAACAAGATTCACAGGTGTTGTTTTTGGCAAAGCAATTAAAGGCAACAATTTTGACTTTGGTGTTGCCCCAGACAACACCACCACCACGAAAACTATCATCACCATAAAAGAAAAACAAATTTTGCTCTGTTATCTCTTCTTTTTGGAATTTGCTATAGTGAGCTTGATTTGCAATCAGCTGACAATGAGACATGTCAAGAGTTGACTCAGATTCACAATAAACAACCCCTCCACTGTCACTGGCCACATTTTCAGAGAAGTGAGAACTGGTGAATGTGGCACTGCATTTATAGCCAAGATAGAAACAGGATCCATTTGCTGCCTTGTTCCCTGAGAATAAGCTATGTTTCACTGTAGTTGAAGAATGTTCTGAGAGTTGAACTGCTGAAGAAGCAGTATTTAAACCATTATTTGTGACAGACACATTGTTCATGATCAAGTGACTCCCATTCATAATGTGAATTATACCATCTGTTGTTTTTACATTCTTTATGTGAATGGTATTCAAAGCTATTTTTGAAGAAGAAGCTCTGAGAATACCACCTGTGTTTCCTTTCCCTTCCCCAGTGAAAACACAATTTTTAACCTCCATGCTGCTGTTAAAAAGTTCCATCAGTGTATCAGTTCCCTGTCCTGAATTGCAATACATGTCCTGAACTTTCACTGAGTATTTGCCAGCAACAACCAATTTTCCAAATGTGCTATTTGTGATTGTACTAAACAGTTCATGTTTTGTTGTTGATTTCAGAAGAAATTTAATATTTTGTACATTGGAGCTGCTCATGTTTATTTGTACATTTTCAAAGAGCCATTGATTTGGCACATTGCAACTCACTCCAAAAAGTGAAAATGTTGGCAAAGCATTTTGTTCCATTTGTGGGTTCAAATGAACCCCAAGTTGAGCAGATTTTAGCCATGAATGTTTGTCCTGAAAATGAAGTCAATTCTTGCCTTGAAGGGGACAAAGCACAACAGAAAAACTGATAACATGAGAGATTTCCCAGTAGCTCAGTCTTACCCAGAGAGTGTTGTCCACAACTAGATTGCAGTCTGTAATTATCATAGATGAATTAGTGGAATTATTCTTGTGCATTTGACTGAACAGCCAATCCAGGGTCTGACAGGAAGACGTCTCACCACACCCAGCATCATCTGACCCATGTGCTGAGATGAACCACTGCACGGCTGCAACAAACATGACACGAAGCCAAAAACAAAAAGGACACGAAGTCGTGGTCTACAACGCTGCCGTCACAGAGCCTCTCGTACGTGACCTCATTGTGGAAGAAGGGAGTTCACCCATGCACAGCAAAAAATGTGCTATTCAATAATACAACTCTTTTCTCGACCAAAGGTCTCGAAAAGTCATTGTATGATTTCACAAGAACCAGTTTTGCAGTGTGGGTGACCCCTTACGTGTTGGACTTGAGGTGACGTCATGACAGCCTCTGCTCCCTGGGTTATGATTTCCCATCCAAAGATTTTGCGGTGAAATGGAGAATATATGAACACTGACGATTTTAACCAATTTTGGAGAAGCAAGGTGTCTTCGATGCCAACATACGAACCTTCCAATGCACAATTTTTTCGGGGGAGGGGAGGGGAATTATAATTGAACAGTCTGGGCCAACACATGAGCAAAGGGCTGTTCCAAACCCCATCGTGATTGTGCGAAATATTTCAATAAATTGTCTGTCTGTTCTGGATCTATTCGTTTTCAAGTGCAAGATCCCTCCTGCATGATCACATGTACGAGTTGTCACCGCTTTTTGGACGACGCCCCTGCAACCTGCACCATGAAATTGACGACACTTGTGCACACTTCTCTCATCGGAAGCTGGCTCACGTTTGGCTCCAGGCTCTTTTCAGGACTTGAAAAGTGCAGGTGGGGTCAGGTTCATGAACACAACACATCAACCAACTTCCTCCATCATTTACGCTTGACTTCGACTTCACACTGGATTCCATGGAAGGCCGGCAAAGGAAGTATCAAACTCTTTGTCATGCTGACTGAGACGGGCGTACTGTTTTCTTGTCAAGCAGAAAAATATGTTGAGGTTGCTCGCCGCGCGAGTGTTGCCAGGGATGTTCGCCTCGTTCTATGCTGTAGGCAATGCGTGGGACTGTTGCTTGGGTTATTTTGTGGTGTTGTACGTAAGACAGAGTTCTCAAGAAAAATATTGTTGTGTTTAGCAGCCACTTCCTCACAAGTGCTGAGTTTTTTGGCTCTGAGTGACAAAACAAACGACAGGACCAAAGAATGTCAGCGCAGGCATGACAATCCTGCATGGACACAATTTTCCTTGTTCTTGTGCTTTCGGGGCTTGGCCACTCCCAGAACATGCAGGAGGTTTGTGTTCAGTCACTTGCAAATTGTGTGAACACTTCTTGTGCGTAGATCTACTTTTGTTGTGTCTTTTATCGTTGTACTTTAACGACTTGTGGAAATTGAAAATTTCTTCGAGAGGACCTTGCAATACACCGCCGCGTAAGGTTGCTGCCACTGACGAGCTAAACCTCAAGAAATTGCGACCTCCTCTCGGGTGCAGTGTTCTCATTCTGGATCTTCCCACGCACACCAATCTTGAATCACAAGGCAGGCTCCACGAAGAGAACTGGTGACCAACCCGACCCGTCTTGTCAACAACAAGGACACTGTGCAGTGTTCCAGTCCTGCGCACATGTGTGCACGCATATTGCACACACACACACACACACACACACACACACACACACACACACACACACGTGCACGTGCGCAAAGACACGCAAACATAAAGAAGCAAACACAGACAGACACACAGACACACACACACACACACACACACACACACACACATACGTGTACGCACAAAGACGTACAATTTCTTGCCCGTTTGTTTTTCTGTCAACCAAACCGAGACAAAAAATCTTACGTACCTGGGTCAGCACCATTCTCCATCAGAATGGGCCAACTCTGCACTTGGCGCTGATTCAGAAACATAAATATAAACCAGAGATTCAACAAACGTGTGCATCCAAACTTCATTTTCCACATTGACTTCATTGCAAGTGCTTCTTCTGCCTGAATATGTGAACCACATTTGGCAAAAGATTCGCATGACGGCAATTTCAGCATTGACTTCGTGCCAAATGTTTGCCGGGGATGCATTGAAAGAAGAAAAAGGTGTGTTTGGTTTGGGCTCAACGCTTGGTCGCGCCACTGCCAAAGCGCCCGAGAAACTTTCAAATTCCCAAGACGAGGAAGCAAGTTGTGTCTACGAATAGGCGGGCACCATTTGCGGTGGACTCTTGACATGCAGAAACGTGCAATTCTCAAACAGAATTCTGTGAAAGGGAGCAAGCTTCAGCAGCGACACTCCAAGACACTCGTATATTGACATCGAATGGGTCAGAACATTCCACGTATGACAAAAGGCTGTTTCTAAACCCAGCAAAAATTATCGAATCACACGTTCCCCTGTCCAACTAAGAATCACGCAATTTCAGTTTGGTCCCACAAGAGAGCATGTTCTTTGGTGGAATCTGCTTGGAGATAGCTGCAAACTTTCGCTGAGTGCGGCGTGTTCTCAGGTTGTGACCATGAATAGCAAGTAAGGCACGTCGTCAAGGGCAACCTTTGTTCTCAACAGGAGATTCAGCAAAAATAGCTCACAGATGAGGGTCACTATTGTGTATTACTTTGAATATCTTGGTCATGTGCTGAGCAAGTAGTGACCCTCATCTGTGAGCTATTTTTGCTGAATCTCCTGTTGAGAACAAAGGTTGCCCTTGACGACGTGCCTTACTTGCTATTCATGGTCAC
>JAAUXT010035669.1_pt1 | contig 11759 bp, 26 predicted proteins | sample 7278171 | NCBI WGS metagenome assembly JAAUXT01 (sample SAMN14350112, study PRJNA611818) | marine sediment metagenome | isolation source: surface marine sediment (1.8m) | place: French Polynesia: Moorea | collected 2018-08
ATGTTTAAAGAATAAATACAAGAATTATACGATATAGGTATCCTTATCGCTGGTAAATTTAGGAGAAACAAGCATGAAAGTAGTAGCAGAAATTATTGGCACACAGTTAGATACGGGTAAACATTCTGTTAAAGCTGTATTTCTTAAGGATGAAAAAATTGAAGAATTATATAAGTGGGCTAAAAGACAAGGCTATACAACATACAAGATTGTTATATCCCCAGATTCAAGGCATGAAGTCAATGAAAGCTAAAGCTATAGTTTTAGTACTATGTTTGACAGGATGTTCCAGCTTAGACTCACGTCTAGATCCACAACTCGAGCTAGGGCTAGGTGCCAGTGTCCACGATAACGAATCGTGGACTAATGGTGATACAGCTATAGGATATGTAGGGGCTGATATAGCCCCTATTAAACGCTGGTCATGGTTTAGAACTGGTGTTAAGCATATCTCAGATCCTACTACGTTTGATGATGCGGGAACCACATGGCTGCAAGGCAGCGTAAGGTTTGGAGCAAATTAAATTATGATATTTAATGCTGAAATAGATAAGACTATAGAGCAGGCTACAGCTATTCTAAATTCGCTTAATGATAAATGGATACCAATTTGTGATGGAGCACCGTTAACTAGGGATAATATTTATAACTGCGCTTGTTGTCAAAAGTGGTGGGGATCATATGATTGCGAAGGCTGTCCTATATTTGAAAAAATGGGTTTAAGTTATTGTCAATTAACCCCAATGTCAGACCCAAATTTATTTAGAACAGAAAAGGATTATGCCGAGCTTGTATTTCTTGTAGAGCTTAGAACAGAATTATTTGAACGTTTAGCTGACGAAATGGAAGAATGGTTAGAGAGCAAATAAAGCTGTTAGCTTTAGATTTAGCTATAGATGAAACTGAAACGTTTACTTGCCCGTTTTGTCAAGCCAAACATGAGAAGAAATTCTACGTTACACGAATTTATGCGGGCTTACTATATCAGTGCAAGCGCGCATCGTGTGGAGCAAAAGGCTTTGTGCCGACTACTGTATCGGAACTTACCGCAAAATGGACAGGACCAAAAAGGAAAGGAAAAGGCCCAAAGAAAACAAAGGTCTTCAAAGACAAAACTGTAGACATTAGGCAATATAAGCATATATTATATTACTTATGTGCTAAGTATAAACTCAACCGATCAACAATAGTTGATCAAGGATGGAAATATGTCCCAAACCGTAAAGCAATCTGGTTTCCCGTTAGATGCCCTTATGGCTACGAACATGGATGTGTTATTAGATATCTCCGTAAAAGAGAGGGAAGTACTAAAGCAATATCTTACGTCGATGCTGGATATGATGGAATGCATTTCCCAGTTTCAGCGATTGGCCAAACGACAGCTATCATCGTTGAAGACATTGTATCAGCTACAAGATCCCTTGACAGCATACGAAGATTACGATCCAATTTACAACCAAGAAAACGATCTTTGATAACATGCGCATTAATGGGTACTAATTTCAACGAACCTCGAGTAGAGCAGTTGATTAAATTAGGAATTCGTGATATAATCGTCGCCCTTGACCCGGATGCTACTGCGGTAGGTTATGGGCTTAAAAGAAAATGGAACTTATATTTCAACAGCGTGTCTGTTAAACCAATGAAGTATGATCCTAAAGATTATCCGAAGGATGATAATCTTCTTGAAGATTTAGGAGTATAAATTATGAAGAGTCTATTAGGTGGGGATAACGTAACATATATTAAGAAATACCAAAACAGATATCATGTTTATTTTTATGATAATCATTGCTATTTAGGTGACATTGAATTACAAGAAACAAATGAATATGTATATTACCCCGAAAACAAATTAGAATATTATTCAGCCTATATACTGCAATCTATAGCTAATAAGCTATTTGTATTAAATCTGCCTAATATGCTTGAAGAGCTTGAATATTTTGAGACAAAAGAATGAAAAGACGTAATTTTTTAAAGTTCATCGGTATATTGCCCGCAGTTTCGGCTGCGGGATTTCTTTTAGGTAAAGAAAATATTACAAATAACATACAAGATACTATTGAAGACATTAGTAAAGATGTAATACATTCAAAGAGAAATGAGGCTATAATTGCTTTAGCAGAATCTATGCGACTAACTAAGGAACATCATACAGCAAATGTGCTTAATAGAGCCTTTAATTCGCAGTTATGAATTATGGAACAAAAGATAATAACGTTAGGTCTAAAGTCTAGAGAAGCATTTAACACATTACAGAACCACAGCATACAAGACACCTTAAGCACTCAAGGAGCACTCATTTGGAGGGAAGTAAAGGACTACTATTCCAGGGATGGATCTATTCTTTTAGCAGATCCTGAGCTTATTCTATCCAGCCTTATAAGACAATACCCTAAGCATAAAGAGCTGTTTGAGCATGTAATCACGGAAGTAAAATCCAAGATTACAGATATATCTACAGAGAATGTCTTACACGACATAAAAGAGCAGCACAAAGAATCCATAGCTCTTGAGCTTATGGGAGCTTTAGAGTCTAAGAAAGATAGAAAGATAGCGGAGCTTATGGAGCAATACCAGCATTGGTCTAACGGAGTAGATTTGAATCGAGCTGGTGAATTTACACCTCTCAAATATGAGGATATAGTTCAGTTTAGTAAAGATGCCAACGGCATCATCTTTTTGCCTAAAGCCTTAAACAATCAGCTAAAGAATAAGTTGACACGTAAGAATCATGTAGTTATATTTGCTCTTACAGATATAGGCAAAACCACGTTTACAGTTAATGCTGTGTATGGTTTTGCCAGACAAGGCTTAAAGACACTGTATATAGCCAATGAGGAACCCGCAGAGCGGGTTTATCTCAAATTCCTAACCCGGATGGCTAACAAGGATTTGGACACCGTAGAGACTATTCTACGCAATCAAGGGACTATTGAGGATCTTATAATACCTAAGCTTAGGGATAAGGTAGATTTGTTGCTTATAGACGATACTTTTGGTGAGACTAAGGCTAAGCTACAAAAAATCATAGAAGATTATGAACCTGATGTGCTTGTTGTTGATCAAATACAGAATGTAGCATCTAGAGCAAAGTCTAGCATAGAGCACAAAGAATTAGCGGCACAGATGATGCGCGAGTTAGCTAAAAAAAACAATCTTTTAGCTGTAAGTGTTACTCAGGCTGCTGATGATAGTGCTGGTAAGGTTAAATTAGGTAAAGGTGATATTTATGGTAGCAACGTTGGTATTCCAGGTACAGCAGACTTGATGATAGGGATCACTGCTCCAGACGAGATGGAAGATGGACCTTGGCGTTGGCTAAGCTTTCCTAAGAACAAGGTATCTGGAGTTAAAGATATTATTAAGGTTAAATTTGATTTTGAGAGAAATATGGTGAGTGCGTGATGACTGAGCTACGAATGAATGCGTATTACTATGGGTTTTATAAAACTGGTGTTGCTGAAATAGACAAGATTCTTTCAGCTGTTGCTTGTGCTGGTAAAGCTTGGCATCATACTGAGGGATGGATGGAAAAATCACAATGGCCGCCGCATATTGGAGATACACCAGAAGAATGGATACAGAATGCAGCTAATGAAGCCGCTAAGAAATTTTTAGAGGTAAAAGATAAATGAAGATTCATGTTACTTTAGACTTGAATGAGTTTTTGCACGATGTTGATGAGCCTCTTAATGAATTAATATTAGAGGCCTTAAGCGAAGATATAATGAAGGTTGTAAAGAGACAGCCTGAATATAAAACTTATATTAAACTCAAGACTCAAGAATTATTAGATAAGGTTGATGTATGAGACAAGTAAATGAATATTTAGTGTACGATGGTGATGTAATGCATTTTCATTTTCCTGCTAAATTCGTTGGTGTTGATGAGTCTCCGTTTCCAACTGACAAATTTAAAGAAAGAATATACGTAAGTGTGCTTGAAGATAAAGATGAGCATTTAATGCCGCCTATGAAAATGCATGTGGTTCTTAAAGGAGCTGAAACAGAAGCTAGAGCTGAGTGGTTAGTAGGCTATGATCGTGGTATTACCGTATTTGCGGAGCGATTGAAATGAGTGACACTACAAGAGAGTTAATATTTGCTACATTAAAAGATGCTGTAACTGATCTTCTTTATTATGATAGAGTAGAGGACGAAGAGCTTAATACTGAACAGATAGCGAAAGCATTTAAAGACAGAGTAGTCACTGTAGAAGAATGTGTTGATATGTTTGAGTCTGAACTAAGAGAACAGATAGATGAACAATGATCATTTCCCGTACAATGCTATTATAGCTATTACTCTTTTTATTATGGCTTTATGTGTAGCTTACCTATGGGCTAATTGGAGTGTATGTTCATGACTTATACTATTCCGAGTCATCCTATCTTAAATGCTAGAGTTAATGAAAAATCTATTAATAAAATATTAAATCTTATAAGTAATTATGGTGGTATTGATGGTGCCCACCATAAGCAATGGTTATTAGATCAAATTGTAAGATGCGCTACAGGCACTAGAGCAGAGTACGCTAAATGGGTTGATAAGTACGAAGATGGTGAAGATGGCCCAAAGACTTATACATGGGATATAGGTATAGCGCCATGAAAGTAATTGTAGCTGGATCTAGAAATTTTCATAATTTTGAATTGCTTAGGCAAGTGTTAGATAGTCTTGGCTGGGAAATAACAGAGATTGTGTCTGGCGGAGCTAAAGGTGCTGATAAATTAGGAGAACTGTACGCAAGGCTATGTAAAATAGATTTGCAAATATTTACAGCCGATTGGGATGAATATGACAAGGCTGCTGGACCGATAAGGAACGAACAGATGGCTAAGTATGCTGATGCTGCTGTTATATTCTGGGATGGTAAGTCTCGAGGTACTGAGAATATGATAGAAATGGCTAAGAAATATGAACTTACATATAAGGTAGTTAAATATGAGACGAATATATAGAATTAAACGCTTAAATGTATGAATCCACTAAACCAATTACCGAAATTCTTAAAGAATCTTGATCCTGAAATATATTTATCCAATAACTATGTGGTACTAGACTTTGAAACTACAACTGACGATCGCGGATCTCCCTACGGACGAGCCAGACTTATTACAGCTGCTTGGCGAGTGGGGAATGCTCACCCACTTTTTGCACGGGAAAGCACAGCAGTGCAGTTTAGACGTGGATCTGAGTTTGAACAACGAGAACTCTGTGATGCTGTTGAACAATGTGATTTCATTGTTGCACATCATTCAAAATTTGAGCATGGATGGTTGCAACGATGTGGTACCGAAATTGGATCTAAACTAGCATTCTGCACCCAAATAGCTGATTATGTCATAGGATCTAATAGAAACTGGAAGTTAAGCCTAGATGCTTGTTTAGGCAGATGGGGATTAGAAGGTAAAGAAATCGTAGTTAGTAAGCTTATTACGGCTGGCGTGAATCCTGAAGACATTCCCGCCAAATGGCTAGAAATATATACCAAAATTGATGTAAATCAGACACATAATCTGTTCTTAAGGCAAAGAAAGCATTTGCTTGCAAATGGATTATTGCCAGTATTTTATACAAGGAACTTAGTCACAGCTCCATTAGTATCCCTGGAGCAAACAGGGATACACTTAGATAAACAGGCTGTAGATGAATTATATAAAGAACATGCTGATAGGCTTTTAGTTTTAGAAAAACAGCTTAATGAAATAACTGGAGGTGCTAACTTTAAATCTGTACCCCAAATGAATGAGGTGCTGTTTGATAGGCTTAAGTTTGAGCCTCCTAAAGACTATAAAGGCAATGAAATAAAGACTTCGTCGGGGGAGTATTATAGTACTGGTAAAGCAGCTATGGCTGCTCTTAAGCCTAAGACTAAGGAACAAAGACAGTTTATTAAATTAAGGACTGAGGCTGTAAAGCTTAAGGATGCTATAAGTAAATACCTTAGACACTTTAAAGAGTGCATAGAGGAAGATGATGGTTTTTTATACACAGACTTTAATCAAACGGTAACAGCTACACAACGTTTTAGTGCTACTGGTAAGAAACATAGGGTACAGTTTCAGAATATAGATAGACGATTTAAACGAGCTATTAGCTCGAGATATGATAATTGGAGCATAAGTGAACACGATTATCCACAGCTTGAGTTCCGTGTGGCAGCGAATGAGGCCCAAGATGACAAAGCAATCCAAAAGATCCAAAAAGGAGAAGATCCCCATGCAGACACAGCATCTGTTATATTTTCAAATGAATGGAGCAAAGAATTATCTAAGGAGCGTAGAGGAGCTATTAGGACTGATGCAAAGCCATTTACCTTCAAACCTTTATATGGAGGCTCTGGAGGAACTCGCGTACAGCGAAGATACTTTAAGTGGTTTAGAGCAACGTATAAAAGAATCGTTGGATGGCAAGAAGAAAACTTCCAGCAAGTAAAGAATACTGGAACTCTTACAGTAAACACTGGTCTAAAATTCTATTTTAAGGATGCTGAGTATAATTCTGTAGGTTATTTTAGCCATACTACACAAGTAGCTAATTATCCTGTACAGAATATGGCTGGTGCTGAGATAGCACAGATAGGATTAGTATATCAATGGTATCTGATAAAGGCCTATAACCTTAAGTCTATGATTATCAATCAGGTACACGATAGTGTGATAGCTGAAGTACATCCTGAAGAAAAGGAGATTTATGACAAGATAACTAGATATAGCATGAACAAGCTTGTAATTAGATACTTAAAGAAAGTATATGGCTATGAGTTTGTTTTAGATTTAGAACCTGAAGGAAAGTTTTCAACACATTGGGGTAAATAAAGATGCCAGTAATTGAAGGTGTAGTAGGTAAGGTTGGGTACAATGAAATTACAGCTAGACGAGGTAAAATGCGTGATAAGCAGATCAAGCTGTATTACATTGCTATGGATGACAATTATTATAGGTGCGGGTGGAAGAACCCTAAAGAGCAAGGTGTAGATGATGGAGACGTAGTTAAGCTGCAATACACTAAAGATACTAATGGTAATCTTAATGTAGAAATGACACAAGACAAGAAGCTTAAGGCTAAGGTAGTAGGTAAAGGTGAACCTAAGCAACAGCCTAATTATAAGAAAGGTATTGCTAATACACAATCTGGTACAGATTGGGTAGCTAAGGATAGGATGGTTAGCTATCAGGCTGCTATGAATACATCCTTAGCTTTAGTTACATCAGCTGTAGCTAATGGGCTTATTAAGTTTACTGGTAGGTCTGGTGATGTTAAGTATGATGCTTTTAAAGAGGCTGTATTTAAACAAGCTGTAGAGCTTTATCAGATGTACCAACGTGTTCCAGAAGAGTATGATGTAATCATGTCTATGGGACAGCAAACTGAGGCTGAGGATGTAGAAGAGCCTGAAGACGAACCTCTACCTGAAGAAGAGCAGCTAGATCTAGACTTTGATCCAGACAGTGATGAAGATTGGGACTAATGAAAGAATATTCTAGTGTTAGGGTAATTATAGGTGATAGGCAAGTAGAGGTTATATTTCTTGGCGAAGAGCTGTGGAATGAAACTATACTCCAGTATAAAATACTGGAGTTAATACATAAAGCTTATGAGATGGAATCCGAAAAATGGTATCGAACTCAAAAGTTTACAGCTGAGCTACAAGAATTTATCTTTAAGCATTGGCCAAGTGATGCCTACCATAAACAGTTGCTATGGGACTTTATGAATAAAAAAAATGAAACAAAATAGGGAAGAACCTAAAACTAAACGACATAAAGTAGAGCCTATCCTTTGCCCAAGGTGTAAGGGTAAAGGGGCTGAAAGCCAACAGGTAAGAATGGGACAAGAAATAGTACATGTAGAATATGCATGTACTATTTGTAAAGGTGAAGGTTATATAGAGGAATAATATGAAAGTTACAGCTATAAAAGAATCGTGGGATTATGGGTGTCGCAATTCTTTACAAATTGAAGTAAAGACTAATAATGACACACAGCACCTAAATTTTAGTGATGGTGAGCCTGAAGATGGTACGTTAGGTAGAGATTTTAATGATTGCTACGAAATTCCTAAGTTCCTTAAGAAAGCATACTTAGCGGGTCTTAATGGCGAGACCTTTGAGATTGAAGAGATAGAAAATTCTGAAGAATGAAAGTATTTATAGACGGAGATAGTTTAATCTATAAGGCGGGTAATGCTATAGAACATACTGTATTTAGAATAGATTATGCTACAGGCAATAAAGGTTTTCAAGAATTTAATAATAAAACTGAATTAAATATATTTCTTGAAGATAATGGTTTATATTTGTCTGAATTTACATTTCAGACTTTAAAAACTATAGAACCTTTAGCTAATGCTCTTCAGATTACTAAGAACTATATCCAGAAGATTATTAATAATTTACGGTCTAAAGTTGATATAGATGAGATTTACGTATTCTTGGGCAATGATGATATCAAGGTATTCCGATATAACTTTTATCCAGAATACAAGGCTGGTAGAGCGGCTAAGCCACATTACTATAAGGAGATTAAGCAATACATATTAGATCATCAATACAGTAGGCTCGTAAGCTATGTGGAAGTAGACGATGTCTTAAGCATACTTGGAAACAAGTATGCTCGAGATTGTGTACTTGTCCATATTGATAAAGATATAAACCAAGTAAAAGGAATACATTACAATCCTGATAAAAACAAATGGTACGGTATCTCTAAAGATACCGCATACAAAAACTTTCTTGCACAAGTATTAATTGGGGATTATACGGATAATGTCCCAGGAGCTTATGGCGTGGGTGAAAAAACTATACTAAAATCTAAGCTAAGAGATAAAGAAATAAGTGTAGCACAAGCTGATGAAATTGCTACAAACCTATGGCAAGATAAAGGAGACGATTGGCAACTAACTCGTGACCTTGTGTATTTGCTTCAGGAATTTGATCTTGAAGAGATGGATTTAGATATGAGTATGATTGGAATTGAAGATATATAATGACTCATAAGTATTACCCATTTCGCTCTAAGTTTGAGGAATCTATAGCCAATGATCTGATAGATAGAGAGATTGATTTTAAGTACGAGCTTAATACTTATAAGTTCTATGTCAAGGTAAGGAAAGGCATTTGTCTGGAGTGTAATCTAAGGAAAGCATATCAGGAAAGGGAATACACTCCAGACTTTTTTATAGGCAATATAATAGTAGAGGCTAAAGGTAACTTTACATCTCGAGATAGACGAGAGATGTCTGCTTTTGTAAAAGCCTATCCTCTTTTAGATATACGTATGATATTTCAACGAAATAACAAGATTAGTAAGAAGTCTAAAACTAGATATTCAGATTGGTGTGAGGCTAGAGACATACCTTACGCATTTAAAACAATACCAGATGATTGGATAAAGTAATATGTTTGTATTATCATTATTAAATTTTGGCTATTTTGAAGATGACCTATGGTATATAGATATATGTAGCTTAGAAACAGAATGGAATAGTTATCATTTATTCTATTTTGAATGGAATAAGCATAGTGATAATAAATATGCTTTTTTATGGCTAAGAGATTGGTCACGTGATTGATTTAACTAAAAGACAATACCAGATGAATGGACTAAGGAGTACTATGGAGTTAAATAACGATTTAAGTGTAGCTATATTTGATATAGAGACTACAGACTTTTGGGCTGATACAGGCTTTATGCTGTGTGCTTGTGTTAAGTTTTTAGGCAATCGTACGATCTATACGTTTAGAATAGATGAATATCCCAGATATGAAAAAGATAGGACTAACGATAAAAGAGCGGTTAGTGACTTGGCTAAGTTACTTAGGCGCGCTGATTATCTTAGTGGTTGGTATAGCTTTGGTTTTGATCTTAAGTTTATTAATACTCGTTTACTATATCATAATCTGCCTTTACTTAGGTATGATAACCATATTGACTTGTGGAAACAAGCTCGTAAAAGGCTGAAACTTAAATCCAATAGACTTGTCAATGTTGAGAGAGCTTTAGATCTAGACCACAATAAAACACCTTTAGATCCTCGAGTATGGCAAAGAGCCATAGCTGGACATAAATATAGAGGTATGAATGATGTTGTCAAACATTGTAAGTGCGATATTAAAACCACAGAAGATGCATACTATAGGCTTTTGCCCACTGCTTACGGATATCCGAATAGGAATCTTGTTACTGGTAATTTTGATGCCTGTCCTTACTGTGGTCATACCAAATATATAAATTACGGTAAGAGATACAATAAGGTATCTACGGTACAAATCTATCAATGCAAAAGCTGTGGTGGTACTTTTAGTGGTAAACCACAGACTGTTAAAAATGTAGAGATTAGACCTCAATGACTAAATATCCTAGTATTAAAAATGTTTGGAAACGTGATCCAGAAGATAAGTATAGAACACTTATAGAAGGTGTGTATAGTGATCCTGTTTTTGAAGTATTAGAAGATTGTGTTTGGGAATCTACGGAAAAAGTAGATGGTACTAATATTAGAGTAATGTTTACGGATAGTGGTACTCTAGATATTAGAGGCAGGACTGATAAAGCGCAACTACATAAAGATTTATTTGGTAACATATTTGAGCAATTTGCTAGAATCCATTTTGATTTATTAAGAACTTTTAATGATAGACATGATGTGTGTCTGTATGGTGAAGGATACGGAGCAGGCATACAAAAAGGTGGAGGTAATTATAGGTCAGATAAAGGATTTGTATTGTTTGATATTAAAGTAGGAGATATGTATTTAGAAAGAGCACATGTAGAGAATATTGCTTTACAGCATAATATAGATATGGTACCTTTAATACATGTAGGAACTCTCAGAGGTGCGATTTCATTTATTAGGCAAGGATTAAGGTCTACGTGGGGTAATTTCCCCATGGAGGGTGTTGTTGCTAGACCTAAAGTAGAACTAAGAACTAATAAAAACGAGAGAATTATAACTAAAATAAAGACTAAGGATTTTAAAGTATAACAGAGAGGTAGTATAAAGGGATGAACAACAATAACATTAGTTTTCATTTAATCTCCAATCAGGAGATTATGAGCCTGAGGATTTTGATTAAGGCTTACATAGATAACGATGATCCAGACCTATCTGAAGGTCTGGAAATACTCGAGAACGTACGTAATGGTGCAAGCATAAGCTTAGAGGATTTAGCTGAATGGATAAAGAAGTAGAATTTAAAGTAAATACAATGGCCGATGATGGACTTCATCCTAGCCAACTTAATGTTGGCGACACATTTTATGAATGTGAGTATGGGCAAAATATAAAATGTGTAGTAAAAACTAAGCCTGTTAAAAATAAAGAAAATTGGACATGGATAAGTACAGATGAGCATGGCAATGAAATAGATTATTTATATAATGATTATCTCAGTCATTATGCGCCTAAGATTTATAGCAGTCCTCAATATGTGGATTTAGCCTAATGGATAAAGAAATAGAGCAAACATTTGTATCTCAATTTTTAAGAGGCATTGTATCTGTAGAAGATATAGATGATTTTATAGATGCCTGGCATAATAGCAATAGCAATGTGCCTTTACATGAATATCTTGGTATGACTATGGAAGAATATAAAACCTATGTTCAAACAGATCATTTAATATTAGATGATGATATTCCATTCTAAGTCAAGCTTATGAACAGATTTGAAAACATAGATATAGACGAGCTTGTAGCTAAATATAATTCTAGACCGCACACTAATGCTGTACAGGTTCCAGATAAAGA
>JAAUXT010111864.1_pt1 | contig 11759 bp, 12 predicted proteins | sample 7278171 | NCBI WGS metagenome assembly JAAUXT01 (sample SAMN14350112, study PRJNA611818) | marine sediment metagenome | isolation source: surface marine sediment (1.8m) | place: French Polynesia: Moorea | collected 2018-08
AGGGTTCTGAAACACATGGCACTGCAGGGGGGTGAGGGTTCTGAAACACGTGACACTGCAGGGTGAGGGTTCTGAAACACGTGACACTGCAGGGTGAGGGTTCTGAAACACATGACACTGCAGGGTGAGGGTTCTGAAACATGTGACACTGCAGGGTGAGGGTTCTGAAACACGTGACACTGCAGGGTGAGGGTTCTGAAACATGTGACACTGCAGGGTGAGGGTTCTGAAACACATGACACTGCAGGGTGCGGGTTCTGAAACACGCGACACTGCAGGGTGTGGGTTTTGTAGTGATACTGCAGGGTGTGGGTTCAGAACCGTTCTGTGAATACGTGCAATTCCGAGGTCCTGAAACATGTTCAGTACTCATTCTCGGTGGGTGCTCCTTCTGAAACACGACACACAGGTTGACGCTCACTTCTTGTGCACAGTGGAAATGCACTGTAGAGTGCAATGAGATGATGATACGAACACGAACTCACCTCGATCATCTCATCGCTGACGTCGCTGTACAGGAAGTGATCGCTATCCGACGTTCCATATGCCCTGAAAAATGCCAAGGCAAGCTCAAAAACGAGACAAGTGTTATCACAACCCAGTCTGGCCAGGTCGGAGAAATTGTCCGGCTGTAAAACGTTCGCTGGTCCAAGAGTGTCTGTTCCACAGGGTCCTCAGATGCCGCCTCACTTGCAGCAGTTGCTGTCACACGAATTCCTTTCAGTGTGTTGTCATTGTACAGCTGGGCTTTTCGCAGCAATTTTGCCCACCAACTTCACAATCTGCCACCTCCACATCCTGACTGGTGGACGTGAACCAAACAGTCAACCTGCTCTTGATGACACTTCTCAGCACATGTGTCACCGTGGCCTGGTTGGTACTGTTTGTCAAAAATGAATGAATCCCTTTCAGTTCAGAAGATACAGCCACTTTGTCTCTATGTATCCAGGAGTCATTGAGTGTACCCTCTCTGCAGCTCCCCCCCCCCCAACTGCCACTCTCCTGAACCCATCTCGTGGTGCACAACTGTGGGCTGGATCTGACTTTTCATGCTCTCCAAACTTTGAGCAAATCACATCTGTGCAAGGAAGAATTCAGCACAGGCTTCCTTTTTGGTGCGAGCAGCTGAGGTCTGGGTTTCTTCCCTGCAGGTCTGACACATTTTCACTCACATAGTGGTGTGAAACAAATGTGAATGGAAAAATTTGGTGGTGGTTTTGTCCCTTCACACAAAAGCCGCTCATTTGTGTGAAGGCCCATACCTTGGAGTTGAAAACTTGAAGCTTGTCACTTTTACCAAGTGCCCAATGACATCTTGTGCTTGGACAGTACTTTGTTTCTTTGCCTGTGTTTCAGTGCTTCAGAACTGAGTATAAATACAAGAGGACAACAAAAAAGATAAACTTAGGTCTGAGGGAGCAACATGGTCATTTCCTGCCACAAAAAAGTTCATGTTCCCACCAAAAAATTTGCCAGTTCCTGATGCCATACATTTCCAAACATTCTGCTGGTTTTTAAATGTCACAAGTCATAAATCCTCAACCAAAAATGTGTGCACATAAGTATTGCCAACCCCAGACTTGGACACAGATGGAAGAAATTCCCAGAATGCATTCAGTCTCTTCGGGGCTGCGGTGTAAAGAAAAATATTTGCTCTGTGAAAAAAACAGGTTCTGCCTTGACAAAATGATTCTGACAAAAACCTTATTTTGGCCACGAAGGAGCAATGTCTAAAATTTATTTCTGTTCGTCTTGCAACACTTGTGTGGACTCAAACCCTCACAAACCCTCAGCAGTAGTGGTCAACCCAACACCAAGGTCTCGTGTTGGATCGAGCCCCAACTGCCTTGGAACTGCCTTGTTGGTTGTGGATGTTCATGAGGCCACCGAAAATTACTTTCGCTCAGTGGCACAATGTTCATTCAGGGGAGCGGATTGAGAAAAATATTCTGGGAAAATCAGTCACTGGAGTGGCAAAATTCAGAAATTTTTTTTTGATCACACAAAAACAGACTGTGAAAAAAGCTGTGAAAAACTGTAATCACCCCACCTTTTTGGCCATTGTAGCAAAATTACATCCTGCTTTGCAAAAAAGACCAAAATGGTTTTTTCCCATGACAAACTCAACTGCTACTTCAACAAGAGCTGGAGCACAATGAATGGGGGGAAATGGTTGGCTCCAATGCCAAATGTGATGCTACTTCAGCAGAAGCATTGCAATGTTTCTTTGGTGAAAATTATGTTGGTGGTATTGTTTGCATATTTTGCCTGAATGTTTTCTATATTTGCTGATTTGTGGGTGCGAGTTTATTCATCATGTTTTCAGTCCCAAAACAAAGCCCAAGGTAACAAGCAATTACAAACACTGTTAGGTTTTGAGCCAACAGTTCAAAATGTTGGATCAAAGAATTTTGCTTTTCTTCTCACATTTTGTGCTGTGTTTCAGAAAAAGAAGAGTTGGGTTGAATGAGAATAGAGATTATCATCATACTGGAGGGGCTTTCAGGTCAAGGGGGGATTTTGTTGTTTGTTCTCACTAGTTTTTCGATCGCCACATTGAAAGTTTGATTTTGCGGGGTTTGGGGAAGAAAAAGTAGCCCAGCCATGCCCCATTTTGATGGAGAAGAAAAAAGCAACAAAGTGAAGAATAGGTGACAAATATTGCCCACTGAACAGAACATTTTTTGCTTTGCATTTGTGGGAAGGGTGGGGGTCAACTCTGAAAGAAGTTCACTACATGAGCTTTTCAGGTGACTTGAGGATGTTGGACTGTTGGAGGGTGCTCAATTGTGAGTGACGGAAACAGGGTGACCAAAACAAAAAATCTACAGGCAGTGTCTTCTGAAAGTATGTGTACTGCAGTTTCATTGTAAATATGAATATGAGTTTCAACTTTGGATCTTTTGGGTCTTTTTGAATTTGTTTCAGTCAAGGGTAAAGCAAAAGTAAGGAATATGTCAAGTTTGAATTTTCAGGATTTTGAGGGGGAAAGTTCAAATTTTTGGTGTCATTAAAATTTGGACTTCACTGCACAAAGTGGGCAACATCAAAAATGTATTATTGGTTGGGGTATTGGACTGGTATCTTTTGCCGTTGTTACAGGCCGATTTCTGAAAAATTGGTCTATATTCTTTTCACCTCTGTTGGTATTTTGTGTGTGTGTGTGTGTTTGTGTGTGTTTGTTTATCTCCAAAATGTTGCAAACACTGAGGCTTTTGAACCAGCCATCACAGCTCAGTGCCCTTCACACCAGAGCCCCCTGGGGTCTTGTGACAGCACTGACCAAAAATGGCATATCTAGGTCATGGTCTGGCTGCCATCTTAGATTTGACAAAAAACATGTTATGGGCCATCCTGGGCTCATTTCTTTATGAAAGTTTCCCTTTTTAGAGGATGTTGGAGGGGTACAAAAGGCCTTGAATATATGTTGCATTTTTGGCCATATGACCTAATGAACATATTCAAAATGGCTGCCAAACATGCAGCCATTTACAACTCAGCAAGGAATACTTCAATTTCAACCAAACTTTCAGGGATGATTCCTGTGGCCATTTTGAGTCATTTCAATTGTCAGAAAGTAGGTCACATGATTTGGCAGCCATCTTGGATTTTTTCTGAAAATGCCACTTTTGGTCACTTTGAGGGGCTGTCTACTGGGAAGCAGCTACTAAACATTGCTTGTGACTTCATGTGCCATTGGAAGACTGTATGCCCTTGGAACACTCATTTCTGCCCTTGGAATGCTTCAATCAGCCTATATTGAGTTGCGGGCAACATCTAGTTCTTTTTGAAAAATTTGTACATGGTTTTTTGGTGGGGCCAAAGTTTGGGTTTTCATTTGGGATTTTGGGAAAGTGTTCAAAATAGACATTTGGCAAAGTTTTTGGTGAGCTCTGTGTTCTTGGGTACCTAACAAGTTTCAAGGTATATATCATTTGCATACATTCTAAAAATAGCATAAATATTGATTGAAATAGATCATTTGCGCATTCCACTCGATGCAATTCAGTTGCTTGCTCATCAGTTGCAGTTTTTCAGTTGCTGTGTTTTGGTCACTCAAGTCACTGCAAGCTCCATGGGGCTATTTTTTGCACTTATTTGGAATGTTCTTTATGATTTCATATCAAGGAATTGGTCACGGTATTGCAGAGCCCTGGTTAGTTGTGTGAGGACTTTTGGACACAAAAAAGTGGCCAACCTTAAAAGGTTCATGAAAGTTTATGACTGCATCAATTCTAATGAAAACACATCAGTCACTGTGGCTCAGTTGTAGAGCACTGGTCTCTCAAGTGGGAGGTCCTGGGTTCAAATCCCAGTTGGGTCAGAAATTAAAATTTCTGCTTTCAGTTTGCCTCATAAATAATTGGTCAGTCAGACATAAATATTCATGTGCAGTTAACTGCAGTCAACAGTAGGAGACACCATGAACAAAGTTCATCACCCCACTTGTTCCAAGTTTTTTGCCCCTGTTGCTGGTGTGAAGGTTGTCAGTGGACTTGATGAGGAGGAGGCTGCCCAGCAAGTTTCAGCAATGACAAATCATTCAGCCTCAAACTTCTATTTCTGGCACAAAGCTTGTCCACTGAGCATTCTCAGACACTAAAACAAGCATGCTTCACAGCATTGTGGTGTGGATGCCCCTGGAGATGTTAGCTTTTTAACTACCAGCATCAAATTATACTTATGCTTGGTCCAGGGCCTAAATTCTACACATGGCAGGGTGGGGGGTCTCTCCTTGCTCTCTGGACAGACACGAACTGACAACTTAACATTGGTCACATTTCCACGACTAAAAATACTGGGCATGAGCCGAAACAGTGAAATTTCATGTCTTGTTCGCTTCACAACTGAGAGCTGAGGGTTGGGGACCTGTGTTGTCGAGCACAAAACATTATTTCCCAATGTGGACCAGCAGGGAAAAGATGGGAGAAGCTTGGTTGAAGCATGCAGAAGAGAAGCTGTTTTGTTCTGTGAGGCGAAGCCTTTCATCTGGCAGGAAAACCAGAGTTTCTCTGAGTTGACAGGAAATTTAAACATTTCAAACCAAAACTTGCCATCTTGGTGGAAAACAAATTGATAGCAAAGCACTTGAGAAATAGGGATTTCTCCTTACAACTTGGGGAACTTCGACTTGCAGTTAAAATTCAAGCCTTTTGCAGCAAGCTGTTCAGGGGACCCTGAAAATGTCTTTCTGGTGTGGTCCACAGATACATTTACCCATTTCAAGACCTTCAAAAGCAATCACATTGTGTGTGTGTCAATTGTGGTTTTTGGTGCAAGATGCACAAAAGGGATTATTATTTGGTTGGTTGGGAGTCTGAATTCTTGATCCGCTTGAAACTACAAGCAGTTCCTCAGCTGGTGATAAGTCCACATCAAACTTGTGTTGTTGGTTGGCTTGTGAATAATGCATAAACCAGCTCATGTGGTGGGCCCTGGAACTATCTACCAGTATGTAGAAGCATGACCTCAGTTGAATCATGACTTTACCAGGTGCAGAAATGTGTTTTCCTTCAAATCTAAATTGGCAGCCATTTTATCACCTGCGTGTGTCATGGTTCACACAAGCTATGTCAGGCACAGCAGGCAGTTTGCATGTACATGGCATCTTCATCCAAGGCCAAAAATGTCAAAGTCCATATTTGCCTCCTGAGGCTCCAGAGCCTTCATCCTGCTCACAGGAAGGATTCTGACCAGGTCAAATGTTTTCAGTCCCAAGTTGTGCTTCACAGCCTGAGCCCACCTGATCCTCCAGAGCCCAAGTCCAACTGGTGCTCCAGCACCAAAGTCCAACTTTTGCAATGGGGGGGGGGGGGTGACTGAGTTGAAAAGTTTCCAAGTCCAACTGTTGTTGCTCCAGAACCTGAGTCCAACTGTTGCTCCGAAGCCCAAGTCCAACTATTGCAGAAGGGGTGGGGGTCTGACTGGGCCAAATTTGTTCAAAGTCCTCCAGAGCCCAAGTCTAAGTGGTGCTCCAGAACCAAAGTTCAACTTTTGCAAATGGAGGGAGGGGCTATTTCCACATCACCAAACCACCACTGCACAACACATGCGAATGGACATTGTACTTCGGCGTGTGTATTAAATGTTGAACCATTTGTCAATTGTGACTTTCTGGAATTTTGAGCTTCTGAGTTGCCCCTCCCCATCCTCTGGTCGGAAAATGTTTTGGACTTTGTCGAGCTTTGCCAATTTTTCAATGTTACCACCCACCTGGTGACGTTTTTCCAAATTTATGAATTTCCGAGAAGCCTCCTGCCCAGTCAGAATTGGGGCAGAGTTGGACAATAAATTCCAACTTTTTTGATTTCTAAGTTTGCCCCCTCTTCAAACCCCAAGTCATAAAGTTTTAAACTTTGGTTTCTCGGACTTTCCAAATTTCCAAGTTCCCCGAGTAACCCCCTCCCCTAGTCAGTGTAGATGGTCTCACTCAGTTGTCCTATTTGGGGACATTTTTGCATGTTCCAATATTTTCCAGGTCAGATTTTTTTTTGTGCTTGTTTCATTGCTGGGAGAGTCCCAACTGTTTTTGGTGCAAAACAATTTTCCCCAGATTTTGCCCAAGTTTGCATTCTCTCTCAGATTTCTCAGGTACAAACCACCACCACCCTCCAACCAAAAGAGCCCCCACTTTTGTCCTCAAACTCCCGTCTTTTCCATAAATTTTGCCTGGTTTCTTGACTGCCTCTGGCTGTGTTCCTTCCTGAGAGTGGCTTCTCATAGTTCAGAAGTTGTTCGAGAAAGGAATGAATATCTTGTTTTCTCTCGAAAATCTAGTGTATTTCAAACAATTTCTGCCTTTGAACAAAAGTGTCATTCAGGCACAAATATGAGTCAGCATTGACAACTGTTTTTCTGGAACAGAATCAGAATGGTTCTCAAATGTAACTTGGAAAGAACTTTCAGACGAAAAAGAAACAACCAAATATTGAGAAAGTCTCCTTTTTATGATGAGAAAAAATAACTGTTGAAAAGGCACAAAAGCTTACGCAGTCAACCCTTTTTGGGAATGGGGTTGTAAACTCCAACTCTGACATGGTTTGATGTCTTTAAGACAATATATTCAAACCCCATTTACTGTATTGGCCCCAACCTAGCCACACCTGAAGTCACTGACCCAAGGTACAGCCTTTCGGGGAAAACTATCACTGGTGTTTAGCCAGCCATTTGAAAAGCAATGACAAGATTTTGCTGTTTTTGGTGGGTTCCCATGTTCAGCACTGAGCCACAAGTGAAACCCCATAAAAATACCAAAAGCTACACCTGGAAAAATAAATAATTTTCTAGGTTTAAAAATATTTTTCCAGATTTTTGCTGAAAACCCCCTGTTTTTCTAGGTTTGCTGTCATTTTTCCAGGTTTTCCAGGTTGAGTGGGAACTTTTGGCATCAACTAGTTACAATCTTCCTTCGTTTTTCCAGACTGTTTTTCCCCACTTTTCCCAGACTCAAAAAGGTCAAATTTCCATGCTTTCCACACCAAGTGGGTACCCTTGCAACCACTTCAACAACCCAAACACTCCACCCAATGACTTTGTCACCAGTGTGTTCATGGCCTTCTTCTGGTCACTCATTTGTCCCTGCTCACCAATGCCCCAACCTTGCTGTTTGCACACATTTCCACACCAATCCATGTTCCCTCGCAAAGCACCATCACTGCTTGTGATCAATCCTCATCCACAGGGCCTCCTATCTTCCTTGATTTTTTCACTTTTTCTGACCTCACAACCTGCGTTCTTACCTTCAACAACCAATCATCCTGACTCAAAATCTCATATCCCAACCCAGATTTCCACCTTTGCTCCTGCCCAACTTGTACCTTCACCTCTAACGACATTCCTTCATCTAGCTCAGCCCCCCCCCCAACTCCCCAAGCTCTATCCCACCCACAGTCCAAGCGCTGGCCCAATTCCCATCCCCCTTCGGTGGTCACCAACACCAATTGGAAATCCTGGCACCCTCACTCCACCCGGTCGCACCTGCCAACCTCAGGCCCGACCCGTGCACCCCCCCCCCCGCCCCAAACATTTGTTCTGGTTGACCCTGTCCCCCTCCTCCCAGGAAAACAAATCTTCCCCCGAATTACGAACCATTTCCCCCGTCCCCCAGCCAAAAAGAACGCGCACACTTCACACTCGTTCCAATCCCAGTCCCACCACACGTCACTCTGCGCCCAAACCCAGCTTCAACATCAATGTGGCTGTCCCAAACGCCACTTTTCTCGGGTCTGTCCTCCCCTCCAGAAAAAAAAAACCACCCACATCACCCCCGCCCCAAAATACACAACCACACGCAATCTGCCATAGATCGCTTGTTCGCGACCTGAGTTGAGGGACAACAGGCAAAGACCAGCACAAACAGCTGTCTTTGACTGCGGGTCCCCTGTTGGGAATCTCTGACAACTCATCATCAGAAATTCACTGCCACCACACACACGCACACCAAGAAGCAAAGGTAGCATACGTTACCTCCTGCTGCCCGAGTCTCGGGGGCTTTTCCTTCTCTGCTCCGGTGACTTGCTGTGTGGTCGTTTCCGGCCGGGCGACCATGAACTCTGACCTCGGTCACGTGACCTTGAGGTCCCGTTGGTCTGAGCTTCCGCTCGGTCGCCGCTGTCCCAGATGCTGTCCCACCCGCTGGACGATGACGTCGCTTTGGAGAACTCGGACTTTATGCCAAATACTGGGGTATTCGACTCGAGAGGTTCGCTTTTTATCGATTTCTCGAAAGATGACACCTTTCGGAAACCAGAGTCTTGCGACACAGATTCTGTGGAAAATAAAGGCCGTTTGGACCGTGAGTTGCGTGTTTGGTTGTCCTCAGCACTGCAACGGGCAGTGCTGGTGTTCGTCGCTTGCATGTGCAGCATTGTAAAACGGAAAATAATGGTGTCGTGCACCCTGCGGTTCTGCCCCCCCCAGCAAAAAAAATCACATACACCACACACACACACACACACACACACACATACATACATACATACATACATACATACATACATACATACATGGACGTGGACAAGTTCTGTTCGCCAGGACAAAGCACGTGGGTCACATTCACACACATAAACACAAAGATCAGCAAGAGTTCAAATAGAACAGAGACCATAACGTTTGGCTCACAAACTCAAACATGTTGTTTCACTGACATCTGGTGTCTGCTCAGGGAAAATAGGTCAAAACTCCTTCTGACACTGGACCATTTGAAAACCAAACTGCAGAGTCAATCAGTTCATGCTTCAAACTGTAAGTACTCTAGCCATTGGTGCCAACTTGGCACAAATGAAAGAAACAGAGCAAATATGTGAGACAATAATGTTCACAGTCACATTAAGATATTGAATGCACAACATCTCAGACATCTGTTTTTCAGATGTTGGAACAAAATTGACCTTGTTCCAGTTGACTTGATTCCATAGAGAGCCTTATTTTGTTACTTTTGAGGCCCCTCTGCTGCCCTGCTGATTGTACAAATGTCCAACACTCAAAAAGAAAATTTTCCAAACCTTTGAAGCAATCTGTTCTTGTGTCTCTTTGATTGTCTTTGCGGAACTTTTTGCGCTTTCTGCCAATTCTTAGTTTCCCTCCTGACACTAATGGTCGTTTTCTCAGACTCCTGAATGGTCTTCTTGGACGGAACTTGCTCTTGATTTCCTTTTTCAAATTTGGTTGGAATTGCCGTCTTCTTTTGCGACTGCTCCTTGGACTAAAGTTGCTTCTTGAACGAAATGTTGTCATAATTTTCCGAGATTTCCGCATGTTGAAGGCGCAAAAGTGCCTCAACTCAAGTGCGCAAGTAACTAACGCGCAAACCTCGCGCTTTCTTGTCTTGTCACAGCCAGTCATAAGTCCGAGCTGCACGAGAGCCTGCAGGTGTGCATGACGCATGCTATGATCAGAAGCGATCAGTGCATCGATTGTCAATTGTCAGACAATTAACGCTCTCAGGGTGTGGCTCTCATGGACGACGCCAAAGCAATTTCGCTGGCCATTTGGGGCTGACAGACAATGCAATTTGCCGTGCAGATGCGTCCGCGCATCAACATGTGCGGATTTCTGTATCAACTTCCGCACTGCACCCTCCTGCCCAAGTTTCCTTCGAAGGCGTTTTCTCTCAGGGGGCCTCCAGTTCATCGAATCACCCCTCCACCCTCACTCCCGAGACGAACTGTCCACAACACAGAGAACATGACTGGTCATCTCGCCCTTGACATGGTGCCCTGCACCCTGGTGCATCCACAAATTAAACCACTGTTTTTGTGCATCAAAAGTTCCTTTGGGGAGTGCAAGATAGTGGCTTGGGCAGTTTGCTTGATGTTTGATATTCTAGTGGTGCCACATGGTGAGAGCCACTTTGTGTGTTGCTCGCTTGTGTCAAGGGATGGGCTGTTGCAATGCACCTGTGAAATGTTTAGAAAATTCACCTCAAACTTTCACTTGTCAGAATTTTTGTCTGGCACAACACAGAGTTTCCTTTGCTTTTCTTGATATTTTGCAAGTCAAATTGTGGATGACATACAGAAGCACTCTGGGTGAGTTGGCTGACAGTCCCTTTCTCCATCTGACACACTCAGTGTGATAACAACACCAACATCAGGTTTCGAAGCAGTTTCATTGTGGAAGCTCAACATGCAGCACAGCATTCATTCCTCCACAAACTTTCTTCATTGATCCATTTTGATGTGCAATATTCAGGTCAAGCTGCTCTTTGTGAGACCACCACAAAGCACCTCAATCTATCCTGGCTTGCATATGCAGTATATTCTTGACCAATGGCATGGCCATAGCACCTATGAACAACCTTTTCTGCAATTCACAACAGCTCTGCCATCAGTTTCCAGTACCTGACTGCAGCTGCTTGACCAAACCCTGGGCCCCTGCCTAACTGGCTGAGCTGGAGGACCCGACCCCTCCCCGTGTGTTTGCCCCTCTTCATCCCGCACTTCCTTTCCTGTCCCTGTCTGTCCATTTGTGTTCCTTGGTTGTTTCAACCAAGCTCTGAAGCGCCCGTACACTGCCTGTGCCAGTACACTGCCAGCCTGACTGCCTCGCTCTGCCTGTATGACTGTGCCCCAACCCTCGCTTAACTTCGCTCAGCTGATTGTGAACTGTCCCTGGCTTCCCTATCACTCGGATGTGTGCTTATGATCCGTCTCAAACTCCATCCACGTGGTCTTCCTGCCTGTCCCTTCGCTAAGTTGCCTGCCCACCCCCTGTCTGTTCCGAAATCTTCCAGCTCAGGACTTCAAACCTCAGGCCTTCTTTCAGGTTCTGACCTCTGCTTGCGGCTCAGAAACTTGTGAGGCCAACCATTCTCCCTTGCACTGGGCATTAGCTGCCAACCACCCTCCCTTGCACTGGGCATTAGCTCCCAACATGATAGTTCACAGCAGCTACACATCAAGAATTCTCTTGCAGCAAGATCTATTCAGTGGTGAGCTTGGCAGTAAGACCAGTGTTGTTTGAAATGGCTGCAGTGCAAAAAAATGGCGCCTGACGACGTCCGCAGTGATTCGAACTATATAAACATTTTAACACACGGCACGCATGTGACATTCATAATCTCTGAGACCATATCTCAAAGATTGCATTTTTCATACCCACCAAGAATCAGTGATGAAAGTTAAAAATTTTTAAGAAACAAAAAAGTTAAAAATGCACTTTTTGTGATTCTGAAAAAATTAAACATAATTGATCCACAAATGAATACCACCAAGTCAGTTATAATGACTTTGCCAAACTACCATAAAAAGGAATTAGCG
>JAAUXT010028016.1_pt1:0-2500 | contig 11758 bp, 17 predicted proteins | sample 7278171 | NCBI WGS metagenome assembly JAAUXT01 (sample SAMN14350112, study PRJNA611818) | marine sediment metagenome | isolation source: surface marine sediment (1.8m) | place: French Polynesia: Moorea | collected 2018-08
CTCCCCTCCTTTCCCTTCTCCCCCCTCCTCTTGCACAGAGTCACCCGGAGGGCGTTTCACTCCTGACCGACTTGTATTGTCAAAGCAAATCCAAGGCAAGGCTGCCGCTTCGAAGTGGATTTCGCGCTTAAATTGGGCCAATCTGCTTCAAGCCTGTTTCACGCTGGGTGCGGGATACGCTTGAGTCTGAAAGTCACAGATAGATTTACTGCGGCGCCATCTCATGGACTCACGCTCAGCCAATAGGAACACGTCCCTGGTGGATCCTGGAGAGTCAGTCCGGGGGCCGGGCCTCCAAACACGTGCCTTCATCACACCCTGAATTACGAGCTTCTGAGGGCCAATCGCGGGCGCAGACCCCGTCTGGTCCCTGGCCGGACCCTGGGGGCTCAATCTGCCTCGTCAATGACCCGTGGAATAGAAGCAGAAACAGATCAGCGTGGATCTATCTCTGCACTGCGTGTTTCTGTTGTTTTTCTCACAAAAGGCTTGGGGTACGTCAGGCCTGACCCGCCTGCTGTGAACGAGGAGTGAGATCTCTGTGTGTTGGCATGGCAACAAAGGTCGAGCCAGTTGCGTGGAAACGAGCGCGACTCGAGGCTCTGTGCATCGACCCGACGTCGCGTTGGTGAACCCTTACGTCACCGGGGGGCGCTGCGCGGTCCGTCCCTATGCAGGTCAAAGGACGCTGCGACGTCACTTGGGACGCGCGCATGACGCACTTAGTGTGACACACGTTCCCCGCACACAATGGGCGTTAGTTAGGTCAGCTTCACTGCTCTCTACGCGCCGGTACCTGGGTGGAGGTGCCACTAGATGTTATTGATGAAAATATCGTCTGAGCCAAGGAGCTCTTTGAGTGACAAAGACGGATGTGGAACAGTGAACGAGACAGGGGGAGGGGCCACGTGACAGAGAGGGGGGAAACAAATACACCAAGACCAGGGTGCACAACGTCTTGGAAAATGCAGACAAAAGGGAGCCACACGACTATGCGCATGCGCACTGACACACCCGTGTACAGAAGCAGACGCGCACGCACACCCGAACACACACGCACAAAAGCACACGAAGAACAACGTCTGCTGGCATGGAGGCGTGGAGATGGTCCACACACACCTGCCACACACGCACGCGCGTGCACGCACACTAAAGCCCACACGCACGCACACACGAACAAATGCACCAACAATTTGACATGCACGCTCATGCACGTCTGCTGATGCAACTGCGCATGGGCACCCACGCACGCAGCCCCACACCCACCCACCCACACGCACACGTACACGCACATACACACACATGCACACGTACGTACACACGCACGCACACCCACACACACGCACGCACACCCACACACCCTTGCACATACACACACACACACACACACGCACCCACGTACGCACCTGCACGTCTTGGTTTTGAGCTCGTCGGCGGACGTGGCGGTGAAGGCGAGGGACTTGGTGCGCGTCTCGTAGCGCGACGCGCAGCGGTGGATGAAGTGCGCCGGCCCCGGCGCCTGCAGACACGCGCTGTACTTCAGGTGGTCTGTAACCATGGAAACCAAGGTCAGTTCACGAGTGTCACAGGAAATGTGAACGTGACAAACAACAACAATGATGAGGGTCCTCAAACACACTGTAGCCTGTTTGTTGTCTGGTCATCCGTGGAAGGTTTGTGACGTACCCCTGTATCCAAGGGGACTTTGGCACAACCAGTCTGTCGGGTCCATGGTACACCGAGGCCCACAGCAGACTGGTGATGTCTTATGGCGTACCCACCCTGGAAGGCTCGTGGTATACCCACCCTGGGACACTCAAGGTGTAGCTACCCGCAAAGGCACACCCAACCCACCCTGCAGCATTGTGGCATACCCCACCCTGGGACACTCAAAGCACCCACCCGCGAAGGCATACCCACTTTCGCATACTTGTGGCATACCCACCCCGGAACGCTCGTGTCATACCCACCCCGGAACGCTCGTGGCATACCCACCCTGGAAGGCCTGATAGCAGATGAACTGGTAGACGTTCTCGAGGCTCTGGTAGAGGCGCTTCATGGTGATATCACAGCGGCTCTGGTGCGGAGACAGGCACCGCTCCAAACTCTCGTACGCTCTGCGAGAAAACACGAGAAACAACGTCATCTCAGAGGGTTTCAGGGAATGCAGGCGGAAGTGGGCCATTCCGCATCGGACGAGACACGTGCAACGTGACAAGTTGAGGTTGGGGAAGAGAACACCATGGAATTTCACATTTTTCACATCTCAAGGGCGGACGGACACAAAGGGGCGTGGGCGGGGTTGGGTCACCCCCCCCCCGCCTTCCCAATGTAATGTTGCGTGTGAGATCGTTGCACACGTCAGTTTGAACCTTCCCGCCTCCACGCAGAAGCTGTGAGGTAACTCGTGAGCATGTTTAGCTTTGGGCTTGTCTTGTGAAGGCTTCAATAAAATTGAGAGAAGTCTCCACAATGGTCCTTTGTTTAGTGTACCAGACAC
>JAAUXT010028016.1_pt1:7500-11758 | contig 11758 bp, 17 predicted proteins | sample 7278171 | NCBI WGS metagenome assembly JAAUXT01 (sample SAMN14350112, study PRJNA611818) | marine sediment metagenome | isolation source: surface marine sediment (1.8m) | place: French Polynesia: Moorea | collected 2018-08
ACAAGTGACGCTCTGAAGATAAACACAGCTGCTCAGCCGCACCGCGCGCTCTCTGTGCAGCTTTTGTTTTGGCTGCGATCAAATTGCATTGTGGGGGGAGGGACATGTTGAGAAAAAGCTTGTCAGCATGTAGTTCCATTGCCAAAGGACAAGACTGAACATCAAATCAAAAGTCTGTGAATTTTTTTCAATTTCTCGAAAAGATGTCTTGGAAAGGGCGATTGCCCAGTCTGGGGCCTGGTAGTTGTGTCCGTCTTTTCCGACCTTGGTTCCATGTAACAGGTTGAAATTGTACGTGTGACATTTGACAGTGCGTGTGAAAATTGTTTTTTTTTTTTTTTGGACCCTTTCTCGTTTAGTTGATGTTAGCACGGGGGTTATTACTCATCCAGGGTCAGAGCACTCAGTTGCTCTGCATGGTGCACCAGGGTCCTGTTTTGTGATTGGCTGTTATATTGTCACGTGAATACTCGTCTATTTAAGGGACCGTTTTTGTTATGTGCATCGGTCTCATCTTGTGATGTTTAGTGTGTTCGTGTGTTGCGTGAATAAACTGGGAAACGTCTATCGGAGTCAGGATTGTTCTTCCGCGACGAGTCGACCGTGTGCGATCCATAAGCGGATCGTGATAAGGATCAAGTTCTCAAACGCTACATTGTTACATCCATCCAGGGTCGCTTGTGTTCTCCTGGAACTGGTCTCAGCGAGGGTGCTGACAGGCGCGTTTAGCCACCACGCCGTTCTGAGAGGCCTTGGTCGCCATGGGAGACGCGACGCGTGACGCACCCGACGTGAGGCGGGCGTCCGCCGAAGCGTGCGCCACCGTCGCGTCGGCTTAGCGCGCATGTAGCGCGCGAAAATGAGATCTGTCAGGAGGAGCGCCCGAAGGAAAACATCATCATTCGCGCGCGCGGGAAAACACCATTCGCGCGCGCGGGAAAGAGAGACAGGAAACCGCGCGCGGGAAAACATCATTCGTGCACGTGACGAGAGAACAGGGACGTCGAGTCTTTCGTCCCGTTGTGAAACGGATTCGCCACGCTTTCCTGCACGATTCCCTGCTGCCATGTCGCTTGCAACTGAACACGTGACGCATCCCAGAAAACGCAACGCGCGACGCACGCAGTGTGAATCGGGGCCTCAAAGCTCCACTGCAGAAAGCTGCGTCCTCAGCTTGACGGAATTTGCGCGGGAAAGAGAGCGTCACATCAGATTTGTCAGCTGTCAATCAGGACAATTGCCCCGAGTGAGTCTCCTCCGTGTTCTCCTCCTGTCTCCGTCGTTTCTTAGCTGGATTGGTTTCTTTCGCTGAGGACTGAGATTGCGTGCATTCAGTTTTAGCTTGATGTTTTCTTGAGATGCGTGTTTTGGAAAACAGAAGGAAAGGAAAGGACACAACTTTGTTCAATTGCTGTTAAATATGTTTGTCAGCGCGCGCGCGCGTGTGTGTGTGTGTGTGTGTGTGTGTGTGTGTGTGTGTGTGTGCGTGTGTGTGTGTGCGTGTGTGTACGTATATGTGTGTGGTATGTGTGTGTGGAGGGGGGTGGTGTGAGGAACACGTGTGTGTACAATTCAAGTGCGAGTGGGATGCAAGGAGGGGTGTATGTGTGTGTGTGTGTGTGTGTGTGTGTGTGTGTGTGTACGTGTGTGTGAGTGTGTGTACACAACACGAGAATGTGAGCATCTGATTGCATGTCTGTCTACAACCCCATCTGTCAGCCACTCAATAACTCCTCCCGTTCCTTCCTTCCTTCCCCACTGCACCGTCTCAGCGTTCCTCTGATTGCTTCTCCGACTCTCTCCATCTCCATCTCCCCCCACCCCCAACCCACCCTCAGCTCCCTCCTCTTGTTATCAAATCTCTGATATGAAATATCAACTGCGGGTCAAACTCCTGCGCTGCGCAGTCAAATTGCGCTTCTCTTCAGGAGGAAACGCATCCATTTCTGCCGACTGCAGCGCGGGCGGCAGCGCGGGTCCCACGGAAGATTTACGCGTTCCGCCCGTGATCCATCGCCCCCGTCGCTCCGGGCTCCGGCGGTGGATCAGGCTCCGGATTTCTGGATTGAGCTCCCCGAGTCCACGGTGGATTCAGGGTGGACGCGTTGCTGAGGCAGTTTTCACGTTGGGTGACGGACGCGCGTTCATTTGTTTGACGTCGGCGTCAAAGTTTAACATTTTACCCAATGGTGGCATTCTTGACGTCAGCGTAAAAAAAAACGAATGCGCGTCGCTCAATGCGAAAACACCTTGATGCGTTCCCGGCCTGTCCACGTGAGGTTAGTTTCACTTTCACTTTCACTTTCACAAGGGGTGTGCCGTGCTTTGTTTTTGCGTACGTCACGTCAAGCAACGTTGCGCGTCTCTTGTGACGCTGCGTCATTGTGTGTAAACAAAGACTGCGCCAATGGAACACAGATCCAACGCTGATACAGACACCGTTGGCTGACGTTAGGACGTGACGCACCCAACGTGAATGACCCGAACCTGAAACGAAACAAATGAGGTTGACGGTGTCGGAACTCGGGGCCCGCTCGCTCACTCACTCCCGGCGCAGGCAGCCCGGATCCTGGGCTGCCTAGAGCTCTCCCGGTCGCTTCGCCCGGCCTCAGGCCCACCCACCCACCTCCGGCCCGGCCCCCATGGCCCGCTCTCCAGTCCCGCCTGATCCCCCGGGACCCACCTGACCCCCAAACATCCCCTGCCCCCCAGGCCCCAACCACCCCAACCACCCCGGACCCGGTCCAGACCCCACCTGCCCCCCCTTGGCTCCTGTCTACCCCCACCCAACTCCTATATCCAGCTCCACCCCATGGCCCCCACCCTGCCCAGCCCCCTGCCCAGCCCCCTACCTGCTCCCTTCTAGGTCCCTGCCCGGACCGCTGGCCCAGCTTCCAGGGCCCTCCCCATGGCTCTCCATGGCCCACCCCCCACCCGGCTCCCCATGGCCCCGGCTCCCACTGGCTCCCGCTCGGACCCCCATGGCCCCGACTTCCCCCAGGCTCCGCCCGGCCGGGGTCCCGGTTCAGCCGGCGGTGCCGCGGGATTAGCCCGGGAACCGCGACCGCTGCCCGCCGCTCCCACTGTCTCTGCGTCTTGGGTGGTAAATGGCTCTTCCTCAGGGCTGACTCGATTCTTGCTCCCAACACCTGAAGACACGCGTTATTGCGGTGGGTCAGTCAATGGGCGTTGGGACGGCATCGCGTTCCAGGGCTTCAGGCGCAGCGTAGCAACGGGTACGTAGCCATGGCAACGTGCAATGCGTCACTGTCCCCATGACCCAGGGACGCAGCTGCCCCGCGGAAGTGACCAAGTTGCGACGACGCGAGGAAGTTCGCTGCTCCCTGTGAAGAGCGTCTGTTACAGCAGCTCCACTTTCGTCCATAGATCTGTCGTTCCCCATGTTGGATGTTGCCATGTCAACACACAGTATCAGTTGCAGCTGAATGCACACAAATTCAGGAGACAGCGCCGACTCATGGATTCCATTTTGCGGCCGAGAATCCAAGAATCTTAGAAGTTTCACACTCTCAGATGACAAATGAAATCGCTGTTCAAAATTTCACCAAAAAGGTTCAGGTTCACTCACTTCTTTCCTTCTTTCTTCCTTCTTTTCTTTCTTTCTTTTCTTTCTTTCTTTCTTTCTTTCTTTCTTTCTATCTTTCTGTCTTTCTGGAAGCTTCAAATCTTTCTGCGTCGCAGGAACATCGCACCTACAGTTGCCCTGTGCACAGCTTCTCTTGTTAGACGCACAGAGGCGCTGACGTGTCGAGGCCCGCGCTACACCTACCGCTGCAGATTAATCCGTCAAGCGGCGCGTAAAAACAACCGCAGAATTACAGCGTGCGGTGTGAGTGATGCGTGCGTTCCATGCGCTCCCGAGTTTATTCACACTTTACAGGGGGATAAACGCTGTAATGCGACGATAAAACGACGCGGATCTCACAGTGACGAACCCGCGCGCACTGTGCGAACTGGGGCGGTTCGAGGTGCGCCTGCGCACGTCAATACGAGGCTCAGGCAACGCGCACACGCACCCGTGCCCACCACACACACCACACACGCGCACACGCACACACTCCAACACACCTCCTGAGCTTCTCCCTCTTTCTTTCTCTCTCTCCCTCTCTCTCCTTCTCCCCCTGTACGGATGTCCAGGAATTCTTAGTTTTCGTCCAACAAGAACGTGACAACGGATGTGCCTGATAAAATTTAATGGTTCAAAATTCAAAACACATGCACAGGGACACAAGGAGAG
>JAAUXT010127580.1_pt1 | contig 11758 bp, 10 predicted proteins | sample 7278171 | NCBI WGS metagenome assembly JAAUXT01 (sample SAMN14350112, study PRJNA611818) | marine sediment metagenome | isolation source: surface marine sediment (1.8m) | place: French Polynesia: Moorea | collected 2018-08
ATACCGTTGCTTGTACAAGATCCAATGGTGACATTGTCTATGAGAAATGAGGAAATCTACAGAACAGATAAGAATACACATTAACAAATGTGTGAAAAGGTTACCGTTCTGATAGGAATGTACCTGGTTACTGTTGCATAATTGACTACTAATGACTTTGACGCAGATGATGAGTGAAAATGTAACCGTCCAGGGTGAAAAGTGCATTGTTGTCATCAAAACGCAGATACGAGTCAAAATGTGCCTGTTCGGGGTGAAAAGTGCAGTGTTGTCATCGAAACGCAGATACGAGTGAAAACGTGCCCATTCGGGGTGAAAAGTGATGGGTAGCAGTGTTGGGATGAAAACAGTAGAAATAAGTATACCGTCAGTGTCAGAAGTGCACCGTTGGTACCCCCAATGGTATACTTCTGAGCACAGCAGGGTGCTTTCTGCTCAAACAGTCAAATTCAGTGTCAGAAGCACCCATAGGTACTTTCCACACGGACGATCATCGAGTCAGAAGTGTACTGTTACGTTTTCGGACCCTACCCTTCTGACTCGCCAACATCGCGCTGGTGTTCCGCATTCCCATTTCCCGACAGACTGGAAAGGAAAGTTTGCTTTCGATGCGAAGAGCTCAGCTTTCCACCATAATTCGTGATGAAACGAAACTAATTTTCTCCGTCGCTAATTAACGCGGCACATCTGAGAGAATCGGCGCCTCTGGAGATACTGAGCCGCGCAGCGATATCGCGCAGCGTCGTCCGCACAACCTCACGAGCACAGCGGTTTGCTCACGTCAACACAGTTCTGAGCGAACAAACGGCCACACACACGCACACACATACACACACGCGCGCAAACATCAACACCACACGCGAGAAAAACGTGCACAACCACACGCACGCACACACTCGTTCATACACACGCGCGCGCACACTGAGTTATCTTCACATGGGTGTCTGCTCCCACGCACGCACACCGCGCGGGCGCACTCACATGGTGGAGGAGGCGAGGTTGGTGTCCTCGTGCTTCAGTTTCCCATCGAGCGCGAGACCTCGTTTGTCGCGGTTGTTCGCCAACAGCGGCGTCAGGTAGTAGACCTTGCAGAAGCCGGTCTGGCTGGGTTGGATGGGGAATCCTTCTCTGCAACACGCGGCACACGAGACAACATGAGAAGCGACATCCATCAGTGCGAACTTCATTGCGTTGAAAGAAAATTGAATTTCCCCAGAGAGGGAGTCAAAACGACCAGTGAAATCTAATCACAGCTTGAAACGTCCCGCGTTATTTCGGCCTCGATACCGAACGCAAAGCAGTTTTGTTTCGAAAGGCTCACGCGCATGCCGAGTCAAAAGTTGGGCATGCAGATAACGGAAAAGATAACAAAATCGTCTCCACTTGTTTTGGTTTTTTAAAAAGGTCAACTTCCCAACGGCTGCAGATCAAGTCTAAAAATACATAACGGGAGGCCAAGGGGCACCATGTGAAAAATATACGAGTGATCAACCTAATTTTGGTCAAATGGCAGGAACTGAACACAGGAACTGAGAACATCACCCGAAACCACGTGGCCAGATACAGACCGACCATCCAACGGGAACCACGGACAGCCGGATCGTGTATCTGGCTTCAATTCACTCAAACAACTTACGATATAAATGCAACGCTGCTTTTATACTCTGTGGACTTGTACAAATGCAAGCGTGTCACCTGCTGTACTAAAGAGACAGAGAGAAAGAGACACAAGATAGTGAAACGAAGATAGAAGCTGTATACATGACAGTTTGTAAAAACGTGGGCACATGCACAGAATGTAGAAACCAACAACCTCAAACGCAAGTCTTCAAACCGCAAAGCTATATTCACAGCCACCCTACGATCTGTTGCACACTGCACGCGTCAGACGTTGATCCCCTGTTCTTGTCAGTGAGAGCCTGAGTCTCAAGTGAGACGCAACGCTCATTCACTCACTTGAGTCTGGGCGCAAGGCATGACGCGTTCTGTGTGAAACAGGTTTGGTCTACCAAAAGGTGAAGCTCAGGGCAGAGAAAAGTAACAATGAAAACTGCAGCTCCCGCGAACTCCGCAGACGCTGCAACCATTCCACTTACTTTTCGTTTCTTCAAACAAAAATACAACAGACAATATCACACAAATAGTTCGTGTCAGGTACAAAACATCCGTTTCAGACATTCAGCACTATCGAAACGTGTAAATTTCCAGCACTCAACTTTTATGTACGACAGGAAAGACACCGAAACAGTTTTACACCACAGAAAGCACTTTCAGTCCTCGGAACTGGAGTTTCGGTTGTGGGAAGCACACACCATTTGTCGTGCTGCGAGGTGTGAAGGATCTTTCACCACAATTGCAAAATTTTTCAAAACTTACAAAAATTTACTTCGCTGAAAAGCGCAGAAAAAATAGCACTCACAGTGGATGCGCAACTGGCCATGATGACAGGAGGGAAACAGGGACCCATCTTTGAAAGGGTAGTAAAAATGATGTCGCAGTGCCCCCTGTCCGTGACATTTCTGACGTCCCTATTTGGCGACAATTGGAGACCATCTACGGCACCAGTGATGGCGTCGACTTGGAATCTGTCTGTGTTCACCGCTGATGCCTCCCCCTCTAACGCCAGGACGGACCCACTGTGAGCGACTCTTCCATCTCGATACACTCGTAACGTGTCGCGGTCTCGGCGGCGGAGCAGGGTGGGCAATTTCGGACTTTGTTTGGGGGGGGGGGGAGGGCAGGCGAGAGGCGGGCAGGTTTGCAAGAGTTCGCTGTGTGGCCGCTCAGGGGGTAGAGGGCAGGAATAAAAGAAACCTTCTTTTGACAGTTTAACAGTTTTTGTGCGCGAAATTGAAAGAAATGGGGTGCGGATCAGAGAAATCGACCAATTTTTGGAATATTTGGCGCTGCAGCCAGTGAAGAGCGAGATACTTTTGGCAACAAAACAACAGCCAAACAGCGTCGTCGCCGCGTCGCGTTGTCCGCACACGACGTCACGAGTGCACGACGAGATGGGGAAAAGGAGCACGTTTATTAATCTGTTAGTAGAGCAAACTTACTCGGATTCCAATTCAGCAACTGTGCACTTGTATTGTGCCGTGGAGAAGAGGCAGATGTCAGCGAATTGCCGTACTGTCGGGAGGTAGAGCAAACGAACGTAACACCCGTGTTCAAACGTGCGCCCGCACGAACGCACACACGCACACACACGCACACAACAAAACACGTGTTTTGACAGGAGGGTGGAGGGTGGTCTGACTGTTTTGTCGTGATGACGCAGAATTTGACCCGATAAGTCAGGAACTCGAGCTGGAAGTGTCTTTTTCCGTGCAGTCGAAGATCAAAAGTCTGAGCTCAACTCGCACGGCAGTTCTTGCCATTCATAAAACCGAAATCAAATTCCTTCAGCAATGCTGCCGTCACGAAACTTGTACGTGCCCTCACTGTTGTAGTGAAATTTGGTTCCTGTCAAATCACACAACTCTTTCCTCAACCACAGGTCTCGAAAGTTGTGTAATTTCACAGGAACCACATGTGGAGCAAAAGAACGATGTCATCGTCACACAGCTTTCCGCCGGTCAAAAATCAGCCAATTCGAATGGATATCAACGTGTTTCTGAGTTGCTGTAGGTCAGGTATCGGCGCGAGAAAGAATTTTACGCCTCACAATTTCATTCGTTTGCCGGAGCAAACACTTCAGCAAGCCCAGAAGGTCAAAAGTTTTGTGATTCTGCTTCTGCCCACTTCCAGCAAGTGTTCGCGACACAATCACACTGCGATCACAGATGTCGCGGTCGGATTCCCTCCTGCTCTGTTCCACGTCGCTTGTCAACGTGAAATACTAATGGATGAAGAGGAATCGTGTTTCCGCGCGGACATTAGGCAAAATTGACTTTGAGCCCCGAAGTCGCGGGAATCCCTCCCTGGAGATCGCTGCCACTGCCAAAGATGCCTTCTCATCAACCAGGCCATTGCCATGGCAGCGACTCATTTTATCAGCCAGAGTTCAATTTTCTTTGTGTCATCTTGTCTTCTGCGCAGAAAGAATACTCGTACGTTTTTTCCAGAACGCAATGAAAGTGGCTGTTGTGTGAGGAAAAGGCTTGTTCTTTTTTGTCTGCGACTGCGTGCAAAACGTTTCGAAAGCTCAACAAAAGGACGGGCGGGGATCGGGCCTCGTGTCGCCTTTTCACACAGACTTCAAAGCGTCTCCTTCGGTGCCTGGATCGACTCTTGAATCTGCAGAACATCGGAGCCAAACTACGCACATGGATGTTAACGCTAGGCGCTAGGAACACACTATCATCGAAGCGACATAGAGGTGCAACAAAGTGAATGTCGCGTCTTATGGTCTAACGCAATGACACAGAAGATGCTGGTTTGTGCGTTGAATGACAGTGAGACACAGTTCCCGGTGAGTTTAGTCCTCATCGCTTCTTCTTGTCACTTACGTTGTCTCTATGTCTTCAACAGTGCAATCATACTGGGCCTTGGCGAACATGATAATGTCCGCCACCTGGTCGACTGTTGGCGTGTACACAATAGCAAAGAACTTTAAGCGTCACTAGGAATGGCCACCTCACAAGCTGAGCCACAAAACTGGTGCCTGAACCAAAGAAACGAGCTTTGGAGAATAGAACTTGCTGCCTTTCGAAGACAGGTCTGTATTTGGAGCGGAATCGCTGCGAGCCGAGGGGACTGCGACCCTCGTGGACCTCGTGATCGGCTCGTGTTCACGAGGCTCGTCGCGCGCACACTGAACGCGCCACGCGCTGCTTCCACAGGACGCAGAGCTCAGCGGCTCCACAGGAACGCGACGCGTGACGCATGCAGTCAGTGTTTTTCTCTTTGCCTGTTCAGGTCACCAAGGCATTCAGCCAAGCAATTTCAAAGGTTTCAAGGTGGATCTAAATCTGACATCGAGGAGGATTCGGAAGGGTTGGGGAAATCATAGAAAATGCAACAAATAATACAAATGCTTTTCATTGCATCGGCAGGAACCACTCAGTCAAGTCAAGCATCTCAGTGTTGGTCTTCAAGCAAACGAGACTGAACCGTTTCTCGTCAAAATCCATGCAATGAAAATCATGTCAAAATATCTAAAGATCTGGAATGAAACATGTCAATTTCAATTGTTCTTCTTACAAAACCGAAGCCTTATTCACCTGTACTTTTCAAAACTGTTGCCCTTGCAAGAATAAAACTGGCCGTATTCGATTTGATGCACCAATCGCAGCGTATTCACAACCCCTTCACTTCACAGCGGCGCGAGTGCGCTGCGTTTGGTGCACCAAATCGAACAGGTACACTGCTTCGAAAATCCAAAACAGAAAAAAAATGGAGAAAGTCCGTGAAGCAGGCCTGCGTTTTCTTACCTGAAATTTTCACTTTCTTGACGGTTTTGTTGGTGTTGTTGTCGACCAACACGTTCACAGCGATCGACTCGCCGTGGTAATATTTCTGCAGCGACAATGAGCAAAATATTGGCTTCGCGAGAACAAGTGCGTACTTTTGGACACACACCGAACACGCGCATAAGTTACAGTTCGTTCCACAATGACTCAGATTTACTGGAAATAATCAAGCAATCTGCAGTCCGTCTCCACTCTTACGAGAGACGCACCTCAAAAAAACGTTGATGAAGTGCGTGAGTTTAGTTCTACTGTTTGCGTGAGTGAGTGTGTGTGTGTGTGTGTGTGTGTGTGTGTGTGTGTGTGTGTGGTCAGTTCGCGTCCATGTCCATGCATAGCGAGCGCGTGGTGTTCGCGTTGGCGTGTTCGCGAGTGTGTCATTTGTCCGGCGTGACGCACCTCCTTGTCGAGCGAGGCCTCGAGTCGCAGGTTTCCGGGCGACATCATGAACTCCTTGGTCGCCTCTGCGCTCGGCTGCGGCGCCGGCTCCTCGGGCGCGTACGTCAACTTCCGGATGGCGAGGCGCACCGAGTTCCTGCCGAGTAGCCAATCAGAGACGAGGATAAGAGCCGGAAGCAAAGTGTGGGACCGGAGCGGCGTGGGGGTGATGAGAAGTGAGGTCGGGGTCCATGGGGTAACAGGTGATGTGGGGTGGTGGTGATAAAGGATGGGCATGGGTGAGGTGGGGTGGGGTGGGGTGAGAGTGATGAGGGGTGGGGTGGGGTGAGCGTGATGAGGGGTGAGGGTGATGTGAAGTGGGGTGCAGGTCTATCTGGTCCTTGGGGTGACAGGTGATGTGGGAAGGTGGGAGTGATCGAGGGTGGAGTGAGGCGAGAAAAGGGACAGGGGCAAACTGACGAGGGTAAATACAGGCCTAGAGACGCAACCCTCGCGTCGCCAAATGGCCGAAACTGGACAAAAAGTTGACGGTCTGACAGGTGCAAACCAGCCACCACCTGTCCAATTTCCAGGTGTTGGACCCTTGTTCGTGACAGAAACCAGTTTTGAGTCTTCCTCGCAAATTTATTCCGTTTTGCGCAACGTGTTAAATTAATGAAGAAACGGCACCTTTTGTGAGGCTTCTCGTCAGGGTTTTCGGCGACATAAGTCTTCAACTCGTAGTCGACGCCGCAAGGCTGAAACACGAACAGAAGAGCGGAAATGAGACGCGCGGTTTTTGAGAAGACGTGCAGTGCAGAGAGAGCGACGTGAGGTCACGGCAGGAACGACCGAAGGGCGTCAACAACAGCTTCGGTCCGTCGTTCATAGGAAGAGTTCGTTCCAGTGCCAAAAGGTGTCTGGACAGGGCCCCAGTGAATTGTGTTGAATTCAAATGTTCAATAAAGCAGAGACTACATTGCTACGGAGAGAACGCCCGTTAAAAACGCCACTGGCTCGTGACCGGGTTGGACCCCAGAAGGGCCAACTTTTTGTTCAAGGGAGGACGGCTCTGGGAAGGGGGTGAAATCTTGATGCGGCCATGCTCCAGATCCCGGCCATGATTCACCCACTGCGTGTATTTGTGCGCAGTCGCAGTGAAATCTGTTTGCAGGCCTTGGAAGCGCAAACACTGGGCGAACAATCTCGAGGTGGTTCGGCCCCTTCATGCGCCTGAAGTCCCACGTGACCGTTTCCGCCACCGCGGCGAACACACACGACTACAACACCAAATCCACGCGTGTAACACTTCCGTCTCTTGTTTTTGATCATCAGCTTCCCAGTCTGCTTATCTTCTTCCTGTGTCACGCAGCGTGGCGAGAACTGTTGTCCCGCTAAAATGGCCACGGACAGGTTGAAAGGGATGACAAGTCCGGGAGAACCCGACTCCGCCGCGGCAGCAGCCGTCATCAGGCCTGTTGGGCACGTGAAGCGTCCCGCGACGCGTCTCTGTGCAGATCAACAGGTGCTGCTGCTGCACTGAGTCGCTGCGGCCGCGGCGCAGGGCGCTCCCGCGTGAACCCGCCTCAGAGCAGCTTGACGGGGGGATCCGCGGCGGCCGAGGAAACCGGATCGTGTCCATTAGCGCAACGTGCTCCGGGCCGCGCCGGGCCGCGCAGCGGATCCAGGGCCCAGGACCCCCCTCCCCCCCATGCCCTGGTAGCCGTCTCCCTCCCGCCTCAGCTTTTGACTCCTGACTGTCCCAGATGTTCTCGCGCACAAGTAACCACACCCTCCCGCCCCAGGTGCTCCCACCTCACAAGGCAGGTGTCCCACTTCCTCGCTCCCAGATGGTCCCCTCCCGCTGCATTCATGTCGTTCCGAGCTCCATTCTAGACGCAACTTTTGTCTTGCTTGGTTCAACTTCAGGATCAGCAGAACCCGTGACAGGAGCGCAACCCAGACACGACTGCTTCCCGCACGTTACTTCCCTCCATCCACGGATCCTGCATGAGCAGCTTACACGTTTGAATTCGTGTCGGTCGTTTCCTTTTCGTGTTTTCGATCAACGCGACACATCAACAGCAGCTGCTGCGTCCCTGTAGCGCCGTCACTGCAGTGCAGACCTCCCCCAACAAATGCAGGCATCCTGACAAGAGTTTGACAGGATCACACAACCCCTACTGCGGCAACAAAGGACAGAAAAACTTTTCGCCTGCAGTGGCACTGAGATCTCAACTCTGAAGCTCGCTGCAGGGACGGCGCTGCGGCAGCGGCGGCGAGTAAGGCTTGACTGACTGACCTTTCCGGTGTCTCCAGGGGCCGGCTGCAGAGTAACGGAGGCCGGAGAGCACGACGGCAGCTGAGCACGGACGAAAAGCAAGATGCAACAAGTTAGCAGGCGTCTCGCATTGCCGACTCTGATATGGTGTTGAGCGCGTGAGACTTTCACACAAGACGCATCACACTTGCGTCCCATGTCCAAGTCTCCGCATCGAGTTTGCGATGCAGCGTTTACAGACTTGCGCGTCGGAGCGCGACCCAGGACGCATCTCAGGTGATCGAGGCTGTAACAACAGATTCGGTTTCTTTGGTGACCCAGACTGACAGAAATAGCTCGGCGCATCACGCGCTCAACATTTTGAGAAGCCACCCAAACCACAGTCGGAATCGCACGTTGTTCTGCTGCTTTGTCAGGCAACGAACAGCTTCGCCACAGGACCCGAGCGATCCTCCACATTTCGACCCGACCTCGTCGCGTTTTTGACACCGCATCTACTCGTGGTTTCAGTGCTGGCGTGGCACGCACCACGCCCTGAGTGGGAGGTCGCAGAGCTGCGGTTTGCAAGATTCCTGGTAGAGGTGGCTTGTTTGGACGACAGCAGAAAATTAAGCAGGGCTCTCTTCGATTTGAAGCACTACTTACCGTTGCCAATGTACCCAATAAAATAGTGAGGAACGGGTTCGTGAGTGAGCTACGTGGGAGTCCACGTGGACTTCTCGATGCGCGTCGCAAGTTCTCGTGACACTCGCGAGATCTCGTACCTCGAAGAAGAACGGGTAGGCGTTGGGTCCGAGCTTCTTGATGAGGCGCTCCTGGAGCCGCGTCAGAGGCTTCTCCTGCTCCTTCACCGGGGGGTACACCTGCGTGCAGAACACAAGACGTGTGTGTGTGTGTGTGTGTGTGTGTGTGTGTGTGTGTGTGTGTGTGTGGTGTGTTCACCCAAAAGCGGAACCAGGATTCGGTCGACGGGAGTCGTTACAGCCCCTACTGTGTGGTTTCCACCACATTGCTAGCGCCAGGGAGACAGTGCCTCTAATGTGGTCGCGCTTGAGACTGAGCTCACGCGTTTCCCCACAACGACCTTTTATCGACGTACCAATGCAGCTCGTTTGAAAATCTTTGTACAAACACCAGCAATTGTGCCTCTGTAGATCTCTCGACACAATGCCACTGATGTTTTGTTGTTTCGTCACGTAATGCAGATTGAAACATGCTGCCGCAGCAAGTTTTACTTCTGCAATGCTGTCTACAGTCTACAATTTCAAAAGCCAAAGGTGAAAACGGTGACATGGCTGCACGCATTGAAATGTCGAATCTTTGAGAGCAATTTTTCTGCCCCATTCTGCCAATAAAAAGAGGTGAACACACAGGTCCTGCTCAGCGTGAGTGCAGACGTCTTCTGGTGTCCGGCTCAAACATTCCCTTGTTGGTGTTGAGAGGTTGTCCCCACCTGACCAACGTGAGGAAGATGTGTGGAGGTGTCGAGTCTGTGTGAGTGGTTGAGTGCGAAAGCGAGACAAAGAGAGATACGAGGTTGAGAGGGGCAGAGACAGACAGATGTTTTTGGAGGGATAGAGAGAGCAAGTGAGTGAGTGTGAGTGAGTGAGTGAGTGAGTGAGTGTGCGCGCGCACCTGACAAGACGCGAGGAAGAGGTCCTTCCTGAAGGTGAGTCCGAGCACGTCGAGGTCCTCGCGCCCGTAGCGGAACGCCGCCAGCACGTGCGCGTACACCTTGCGCTCCTTGAGGTACTCCGGGTCCACCAGCACCACGCCATCTGCGGGACAGAGAGAACGGTGGTTTCTTTCATCTGTCGGACACACAGCTCAAGACAGGGCTATGTGCCACAGGTGAAGGTCGGTGGGGCGGGGGCCCAACTGCCATGGGTGAGACTGAAAACCCATCATGCAGACAAAAATGAAGACTCTGGAGCACACGAAGGCTGACGTGCCGTCCTTGCAGCGAGGCCTGGATGCAAGTGGAAATGTTTCCACGCAGAATGGATACACGAGCATGCAGTTCTGGTTCCGTTCTGCAGTGGCACCGGTTTGTCACTCCAGGTGATCCATTCGCACTCGCAAGGACGGCAACAAAATAATTTTTGACAGCCCCGCCCCAGTTTCAAAATGTTTCACTTTTTCATGGACCTCTCTTCATCCTATTATTTTTGACGTGAAGTTTTTGACTTTTGTAAAACCTTTGACTGACATTTGGAAAACAAAAGATACAACCAGAAGGGAATGCACACAAAAAAACTTCATCAGCACCACAACGCCCTTCTCCAAAGAAGGCTAATGTTTTCAGGCGCTTTGACTCCCAACAGAAAACCTTCAGAAGTTGCAGCGACTGCACGTTTTTCAGCGTCGGCGTCACAAGGCGCGCAACGTGAGAACACGCCCTATTGATTTTCCACTTTTCCCAATCGGCACGCGCAGGCCACGTGAATCCAGCTCATCGCGCACTGCCCACCACTAATCAAGCGCTCATCACGTACTAATCGCCTGGAATCCCTCCCCCCGCCAATCCCTCTCAGCCTCGCTCCGGTGCCATTTGCGCCAACAGGATCTCCAAGGCTTGGATCGCAACAAGCGTGGCGTTTAGAACTGTGCACGTGAACGGCAGTGTCCATTGTGACACGCAGCGCGTGACCCGCTCAAGCATCAAGGCACCGTTCCGTCGTTTGTGCTGCCTTCTTTCTGAAACTCCATTGGGACCGAATTTACGTCCAGGTCTCAGGCTATTTTGGGATGGTGCAGCTGGGCAGTGGAGCCTGTTTACTTTTCCAGCAGCGTTTTTTTGCAGCGTTCTGCACAGGTTTCCACCCAGCTCAACCCGGAGACACAGGACTTTTGCAAAGGGACGTCCAAAGCAATTTCAGGCCTTCAAACTGGGTCCGAGGTGCATCGAAGTTCTCAACCGTGATCTGGTAATGGCTGTGGAAGCGCGTGAGACAGGTCAATTAGGGCGGGGGTGGGGACTTGAACACGGACGAAACGTGTGACGTATCCGTGAGAACTGGACCTGAAACGTGGTTTCCCCACGGACGGCCCGGCCTAACCAGGCGCATGTCGGTTCAGGTACGACACCCGGTGTCTTGAGCGACAGCAGCAGCGCCGGCGGGTGTCCTCGCCTTGAGCTGCTAATTGAAGACGTTCTCCCGTAATCTCGCGAGATTGATCCCCGTGACTTCAAAGTTGAGCGCACCTCGCTCTCCCGCAGTCAATGTTTGATGATCATGAAATCCTTCAGTGCGACCTCGGTTCAAGGACTCAAGGCAAATTTGGCGTTGAGCACAAAGGGCGTTGTTCGGCCTTTGAGAGAACGCGGACCGCTGTGTGGGTGAGAGGCACGAAACTTTGCCCAGCTTTTTGCAACAGCTCTGATGGCAATCAACACACGCAGGTCAAAAAAAATAGCTCCATGGAGCTCACGGTGATTTGAGGAAATTCTGATTTTGCTCACTCTGATTTCGCTCACTCTGATTTCACTCCCTCTGATTTCGCTCCCTCTGATTTTGCTCACTCTGATTTCACTCACTCTGATTTTGCTCACTCTAATTTCGCTCACTTTGTTTTGTCAAAAATTCTTTTTTCACTCATCATTCACAATTTGGGAACTCATTTAGCACACATGCAAATGGAACAAATTTAACCAAATGGAACTTTTACACATTGTTTCAGAACAATA
>JAAUXT010020805.1_pt1 | contig 11757 bp, 12 predicted proteins | sample 7278171 | NCBI WGS metagenome assembly JAAUXT01 (sample SAMN14350112, study PRJNA611818) | marine sediment metagenome | isolation source: surface marine sediment (1.8m) | place: French Polynesia: Moorea | collected 2018-08
GCCCCCAGCGGGGGACCCTTCCCTCATGGGATCAGACCCCAGCCCCCAGCGGGGGACCCTTCCCTCATGGGATCAGACCCCAGCCCCCAGTGGGGGACCCTTCCCTCACGGAATCAGACCCCAGCCCCCAGCGGGGGACCCTTCCCTCATGGGATCAGACCCCAGCCCCCAGCAGGGGACCCTTCCCTCACGGGATCAGACCCCAGCCCCCAGCGGGGGGACCCCTCCACTCATACGGTCGACCCCAGCAGCACGGGGTGAAGTGATCTACCCTGTGGAATTTCGTGCAATGGATCTGCCCTCAACCGCGCACAATACCCTGTGATTCTCTCGTGTGGACAGATTCTACAAGTCAAGAAAAGCTCACACACCCCTTCTCTGTCTTCAGCACTGCTATTTTGACGCAACTTTTTGTGTGTGAAACTTTATCATGGTTGACTGATTGTCCCTAAATTGAATCAAGTCTCTTTCCAACTTTTTGCCATTTTGGCAATGGGTACGATGCAGACTTGAAAACTTTGCACCTTTTTCTCTGCCTCTGAGACGAGCGTGTGAACCGCTGCTATCTGCTCGTCTCCTGGCGCGCAGGGTCCATCTTTTGGTAATTGCGGACAAATATCAGCCACTGAAAACACGGGTTCGCGTCTCCCGTGCCCTGATGATACTGACATGTGATACTAATCTTGAGGGCACCGGGCCCGCACGTCCTGGGTGCGTCCTTCACACCGCGCGCGCCACGCGTTGCGAAGACGCAGCGTCCATTGACGTCTACGTGAACACGTCTACGTGAACACGACGTTTGGGGACGCGCGCGTCACGCGCTGCGTCGCTGGGAAGACGCAGCGTTCATTGACGTCGACGTGAACACGACGTCTGGAGTTACGTCACTGGCCTGGACGCGCCACGCTGTGCTGGTCAACGCGCGCCACATCACTGAGTGCATGACGTCCACGCAAGTGCGTTGCAGCCAAACCAAACTGTTCAGAAAGGCGGCCTTGACTGGGTGCAACACCCGGACTTGGTCAGGCTTGTTGACTTGTCCAGTGCGTGGCGCATCCACTGTGAAGCAGGCGCTACTCACTCAAACCTGCGCTCCGCGCACATGCGCAGCGCAACACGGTTCAAAGGCCGCACAGCGAAGATAATGCCCCAGAATAGGGAGTTTACTGAAGAGGCAACTTTCACATGTAATGATGCTGTGGCCACCCAGCCCTCAGCCAAACAAACCCTCTGTAGTCGTTTTTTCCCACGCTTCACAAGAATGTAGTTCCAGCCCCTTCGCAGGTAGAACAGCCCCTCAACCCCTGTGTTTGAGCGGAGGCCCCTGTGTCCCCCCGGGGCAGCGTGTAACAACCCGCGCATCCGCCGAGAAGCGAGAAGGGTGAATATCACTGCATTCACGACCCCAAAAGTTTCCACCCTCCAAAATGTGAGAAAATTGTCTCTAAAATCCCAGAGAAAGAGTGCAAGGGTTCTTTCTGCGAGTTGCAACCCCTTTGCGAACCTTCCCCTGAAGAACCACCCTCCAAAATGTGAGAAAATTTTCTCTGAAACCCCAGTGCAAGGGTGTTTCCTGCGAGTTGCAACCCCTTTGCGAACCCTCACCCCGCGCGCTGAGCCCCCCGCGGGGCCCGGTGGTTCTTTCCCAGGCGCTGCCCCCTGGATGCCGGGGCACCGCGCGCACCCCCTGTCGCTGGGAACAGGCGCGCAACTGGCCTGCCTGACACACAACGGGTGGGACATCTGACGTGGAGTTTATTTTTCTTTTTCTATGGCCGTCTGTAATCTTGCTGTAATGTTTGCAATAGCGCAACAGAGGCACGCAGTGAGGAGGCGGGGCGATGTTGAGAGAAACAGCTCAATCTTATTCGCTGCATTGAGAACTGTGCTGAGATGTACCCCACAATGTCGCGATTTCAACAGGGGATGTATCATTGAACCCACCGAATTGTATGGCGAGACGAGGTAAACACGAGAACAGCAATCAAGGTTTGTGCGTAAAAGTACCCGTACAACACACACACACACGCCCCCTCTCTCTCGCGCGCACACACACACACACACACACACACACACACAGAGCATGAGGGATTTGACATCCAACACCCGCACGCATACACGAACACACGCACACCTTGTACGCAAGAATGTCCGAATAACCCAACTCACTCACACGCACGCACCCTCTTCTTGCACGCACACACGCGAGATTTGATTTCCAACACTCACTCACACGCACGCACCCTCTTCTTGCACTCACACACGCGAGATTTGATTTCCAACACTCACACGCACGCACGCACACCAGCACTCACAGACACACATCACGTGGCAAATTTGACATCCAACACACCCGCACGCACACCCTGTCCACACATTAGCTCGGCGCCTACCTTTCTGGTGCAGCAGGCGGAGGTGGTCGACCGTCATCTGGAGTATCTCGGCCTTCTCGAGCTTCGCCGAACCCTGCTTCTCGAACGCCGTCGGGACCAGTCGGCGCAGTTCGGCCAGAGAGTTGTTGATGCGATCGCGACGTCGCTTCTCGATGACGCCGCGTCGCTTCTTTCGGTCCGTACCGCCCGTCACGTGACTCTGCGACGGTGACCTGGGGACGTGCGAGATGTGGGGGTTTGAGAGGTGTTTGGGTGTGGTGTGTGTGTGCGAGAGTGAGAGAGGGGGGAGGGAGAGAGAGGGGAAAAAGTGAGCGAGAGTGTGTGTGAGGGAGGGTCTGTATGTGTAAGAGTGAGAGAGAGAGAGAGAGAGAGAGAGAGAGAGCGAGAGTGAGTGAATGAGTGAGCGAGTCAGCATCAGTCAAAGAGTCAGAGCCAGCAAGTGTGCGTGTGTGTATTTTATTTGTGTCTCAAACTTCAAGTGTTTGACTCGTTTGTGTGTCTTGGCGCACCATACAGTCAGTGGCAGAGAGATTATCGGATAAGCCACGTCACGTGTCGGCCCCTGGTGGCGGCGGCGGCGCGACACGTGTGCGTGGGGAGAGCGCACGTGCACTGCGCACCACCGTCCCGCCCAGGGTCAGGGCCCCCCGATCAACTTCCCGACTGCTCGCTTCGCACTGGACAGCACGCGACCTGGATAAGTGACCTATTTCTTTGCGTCCGCTGCAGAACAATTGACATTTTGCTCGTCGAGTCTGCAGCGTTCAAAAGAGGTTTGCGACTCGAGCAGTTACGCCTCTGCACACGTCAACGTTCGAGTTGTCAGTTGAAATTTACTCGTACACGCCTGAAGAACTTGCGACGATTGCGTAATGGGTTCGTCGAACTGCGAGACAGATCATGCTGAGTGACAGACCAGACGTCTCGTGCCTTGACCTCAACTTTGACTTGTCAACATGTTCAGCGTGTGCGCGACAATGGTTTCAACGCCGTCCAGTGACATAATTCCCACAAACTGCTCCAAAACAGATTGGCCGAACTTTGACGAGAGGTATTCATTCTTTTGAAGTGTTTCCAGAAGCTGCTGAAGCTGTGCTAGATACTTGTATCTGTGAAGTTGAGCGTTGACAGGTTTCGTGTGTGTGTGTGTTTGTGTGTGTGTGTGTGTGTGTGTGTGTGTGTGACTAGTGTTTGTGTTGCAGTGTCTACGGTGGTGTGTGTGTGTGTGTGACAACGTAGGAGGTACTCACGACACTTCTCGCTTGAGGTCATCGTTGAACTCGCTGTCGGATTCGCTGTCGCTCAGACTTCGCTTCATCGTCATCAAATCCACAAGTATCCGGAACAGAAACGTCGCGTGTTCAAGGCTGGAGCAACTGTGTCCCTGTCAAATCCTCAACTCAAACTCAACTTGCACCGAGTTTGACTGTAAATTGAGCCGGTGTCTGTCTACGAGTGTTGATTGAGTCTGAAGATGAAGAATCCAGTGGGAGACTTTGGTTTCCTGTTGTTGCTGTGGAGACGTGCAGACTGGATGCTCTCACCCCGCACACTGAGTAACTTTCCCACGGTCCGGGTACAGAAATAGCAGCGCCACCGCAGCGCCGCCGCGCGGGGGGCGCGGGAACCACGATGATTGACAGGTGCTGGAGAGCGGCGCGGCGCCTGCGGTTTGTTGAAAACCGCGTTTGTGGGTAAAGGGTCAGAATGTTTTGGGGGGTCGGGGTTGCGGTTGACAAAATTCATTTCTGCAAAAGTTCAAATGTTTTTTCTTGGAAATCGCAATCACCCACAGTGACATTTTTCATCTTGTTGCCTGTTTTCATTGTTTCTTGAGACTCAATCAAAAAATTTTGCTGGTTTTCTTTCGATTTTCTTTGCTTGTTTTCTTTCAGGACTACGTTGCTTCTGTCAAAATTTTCTTTATCTTGGGTGTTTCTGCCTCTTGAAACCTTTTGTTCAATGTACCCCGGTGCTTTTGTGATATTGAAAAACTCATCCAACGCAATGGTTCTGTTTCGACCAAACTTTCGGCGGCCTTCCCTAAGCGCATGATGATCTCCCCGTCGCGGACGCGGCCCCGCCCTCTCGCTGCCGCGGGGAGGTTTGATTGACGTGACCCTGCAGCAGGGCAGCTGGCGTGTCAACCCTCCGCCCCATCCACCATCCAGCGCAACCTGTCACACACGTCAAAATACAAACTTATCACGTCTCCATCCGCTTCCCTCAGGTGCTCTGTCAAAAACGAGCAAAAGTTCCGTGTTCAGACTCAGAAAACCACGCTGAAAAGTGATAAAACTTCTGGACAAATGACAAACGTCCCTGTCATATTTCCTTGATTTGGCTTCAGTATTCAGATGAGAAAATGTTGACAGGAATGAAGAAGCAACCCCACAAGACTCCAGATCAAAGAACCCCCTCCTCCCCCCCCCCGCCCAGTTTCAGATTCAGAAGTTGCACCCGAGTTGCCCGTGAGACAGACACCCGCGTGTGGCAGGTCGTTTGTTTGCGCGGCCAGCACAGCCATCTCACTAATTAGCGTCGGCTCTGATGAATTACCCCCTGAACCCGGGGGGCGGAGTGCGGGGGGAACCAGGGGGCGGGGCCGGGGGTGTTGGGTTGAGTTCGAAATGGGGGCCCGGTGGTTGGGTTGCCTGTGTTGCGAAAGGGATAGTGCTGCTGTTACGACCAAACAGCAGGGTTGTGGTCACACACACACACACACACACACACACACACACACACACACACACACACACAGCATTGGAGGGTTGAAGCACCATTTCTCCCTGACTCCAGAAGAGAACGACAAAAAGACAGACGGACGGACGACGCACGCGCAACAGTCTGCAACCACACCAGTTTGGTGCACGATGCTTTCAGCTAGTGAACGGGACCTGGCCTGGTCACCAGTACCCTGGATCCGCCCGGACAGGCCTGCGTTTCCTTGTGTGGTACCAACGCAACGATGTTTGACATGTGGATCCGATCCTCCAGGTTTCAGTGTCAGATTCGTGCGTTACGTCCGCAGCAGGTCAGCCGTCAATCAATTGGCATCGAGCTCAGGGCAGGGCAGACAGACAGACAGACAGACAGACAGACAGACAGACGGACAGACACACACACACACACACACACACACGTTTCACACACACACACACACACACACACACACACACACACAACCACATATCTAAAATTACCCATTCCCCTTTCCACCAACAACCTGGAAGAAAAAACCTGACAACATTTGTCATCCCCCTCTTTGCCTTTTTACCAAAAACCTGCCAACTGTTTGAACTTCCTCTCAATTGATTCAAACAAAATCTCTCCGCATCACACTGGGATCGGATGGGAATTCAACGCTTTTTTACCAAAAGCCGAGTGACTGCACAAAAAGCCTATCTCGGGTCAACAAGAGGCAGGAGTCGGAATTTAGCGGAAGCCCCCCGCGCTTGACATGTGGCCTCGCTTGTCGCTGTGTGTAGACTTTTCCCACCGCGCCGCTGCTTGCTCGTGTGCAGCGCATCCCCCCCCCCCCACACGCACTGTGGAAACAGCGCCAGATCCACAGGGATTGCGAAATGTGTTTTCTTTGCACGCAGATCACACGTGGATGTTCTTCTTTGTGTCTAAATTGCAGCGGATGAGATAATCTTGCAGCGCACGTTTCAACACTGAGAAACAGGGGAATTTCACCACAGGAGTGGATCAAAGGGGACGAGACCCCCCCCCCACCTTGACCCCTCCACACAATTCATACATTTGCCCCCAACAAAATAAACGACCCAATCCAGGGTATACCCCGTGCACCAGTGAATGGTCAAGTTGGGCCCCTCCCGGTTCCACCTGGATCTCCCTCCGTAACATCACAGGTGAGAAGCCACACCGTGTCCGAACCCTCGAGGCGGACTGAGAACACGTGGCTTCCAGTTCACGTCAATTTATGAAACGTCTCACCTCAATTCAGGAAACGTCTCACGTCAACGTCTCACGTCAATTCAGGAAGCGTCTCACGTCAACGTCTCACGTCAATTCAGGAAACGTCTCACGTCAACTCACGTCAATTCAGGAAACGTCTCACGTCAATTCACGACGCGTCCAACACACTTTGACTCACACATGTCTTGCGCATCCAGTGGGGCCATTGGTCCGGGAGGGTGCAACAATTTGGTTTTCTTTCAGGTGCCGAAAAATTCAAAGCAAGATTTTGCCACCATGGCCAAGGAGCAGGTTTCTCTCAATACGCAACACTAGAAGATGCATTTCAGACATTCAAGCGTCAACAGGGGAGGTTTGGTGAGTGTTTGCACCACACACACACACACACACACACACACACACACACACACACACACACACACACACGAGACTCACCACCGACCGACCGCTGCTGAAACTGTGGAGAGGCATCGGATCCAGCGGTCCCCAGCCCCCCCTTCGCCAAGAAACTCCAAGAAACACAGGGATCACTCTCAGGGGTGGATCCAGGATTTTGTCAGAGCCTAACCCCGAATTCTCACAGGAAGGGTGATTTCAACTGAAACAGAACAAACAGATTAAGTTGGTGCAGCGGCGAAAAATTCGATTGGCAGGGGTGTGTGTCCGACCCCTGTGTACCCCATCACCTCGTTCTGGATCCGCCCCCAGAGAGCGCTACTGAAGAGGTATTAATTGCTAAGATCAATATTTGTTTCCACTTTCCCAAGCAGCACCTCTTTTCCCAGTCAAATCTCACTGAGCTCAAAAAACTACTTCTTTGGACCTTGTGGCAAAGGGACTGCGCTGTCAAAACAACATTGCACAACAAGCTCCAAAATCACATCGCTTTGGTCACAAGTTCCCAAAATGACGTCAAAATGGTGAAAGGTGGAGGGGATTTTGCAGGGTCAAATACGAGTGTTGGTAAATAGAGAGGAGAAAGGTTCGCGGGTGCCTCTGATTGCGCATCGTCGTCACCTTTGCTGAACCACGGCCCCACTCCGTTTACTTTTCCCATGTTTGAGCCTTTAAATCCGAGTGTTTGCCTCAGGAATAATTATAGACCGTCATTTCGCGGCCTCACGTTGGGTTGTGTTGGAGGCGGACGAGTCTGGTGGGAAAGTGACTGGAGTCCAGGGTCCTGATCCAGGGAGGGGGGTAGGGGTCGTTGGGGTCGTGTGTGTGTGTGTGTGTGTGTGTGTGTGTGTGTGTGTGTGCATGTTATGCAGATCTGCACCTGTCCATCCTGTGTGTGTGTGTGTGTGTGTGTGTGTGTGTGTAGATTTCCACCTGTCCATCCGAACTGTGCACAGTACCACAAGGGTGTGTGTGTGCGTGTGTGTGTGTGTTCATGCGTGCGTTCATTCACACATCACTGCTTATTCACACGTCAACAAAAGGACAATGGAAGGTGTGTTTCGGTCTCCACCTGCAGAACACAACAGTCGCCACGCTTCTCTGCAGGTGAGTGTCACCGGTGCCGTGACACAACCATCATCACTCGCGCCCCCGCACCCCCTGAATCCGCCCCCTTCTCCCCACTACATTACTCCACATTTGATCACCAATTCCGTTTGATGGGTGCACCCCGCGACGCAGATGTCCCCAGCCCGTGTTTGCGCATGCGCTTCCGTGTTTGTTTTTCCCGTTGTAGTTTCCCGGTTCCATTGTGTTGAATTTCCTGGGGAGAAGTTCGAGGAAAAATTGATCATTGAAATCACCACGTAACACTGCGCCACCTGGTTAGTGGGGATCCTGTGTGTTGTTCCTGTGTATTTCTTTCTTGTTTTGTCTTTTTGTGCTGAGAAAAGAGAAGACACCTGGTTTTGCAAAAGGCTTTTGTCAAATCAAAACGTGTGAAGTTCTTCCTTTGCAATTGTCTGATTCTGGAGGATCCAGGGGACCCGTGGGATAAAAGCAGTTTTCACATTGGTGCCGTCGACGTCAAAACTTTGACGTCGACAGCAGAGTTTTGACGTCAACGTCAAAATTTAACACACTGAATGCCCAATTGGTGAGTGTCAAAAAAAACAGTCCAGACAATTCTTTGACGTGGTCAAGAAAAGTGCCGTTGACGTCAGAAAAAGCTGCTGTCATCTTCAACGTGAAAATCCCTCAAAGGACATTTTTCTCCAAGACGTTGCACATGCTGTAAACGGGGCTCACCCCGTCAGAAGTTTGCCCCCTCCATGACAATAGTTCTGGTTACGGCAGAAACTGTATGTAGAGAAAATCAAATCAGGGATGGATCCTGATCAAGGAGAATTTTGGCAGGGACAAACACTCGAGGAATTTTTTTTTTTTTCTGTGGTTGTGCTTGTCAAAATTCTCGTGGGGCGTGCTCGTGTAACTTCGGCACGTGTTTTGACAGTCAGGTCAGGGTCAAGGGTTTGAACCGCGGGGCTGGGGCCTTCTGACCCCAGGAGAATTCATCGTCTGCTGTTATTTTTCCGTGATTTTTTTTTCATTGCAAGTTCAGGGCGAGGCCCACCTGGCGGGACTCGATCGATTCTCAGTTCTCGCAGGATAAAGTCCTGGATCTGCCCCTTTGTTCCAGGTATTGTTTTTAGCGATGTGAGCGATAGAGGTCACGCCCTCCTCCTGGCCCTCAGCAAGCCAATTCCATGGATGTGCACTCACTGTTTCGCACAATCTTGATCAGGCAAATGTTCTTTTCGGTGTGTGCGAACGGTTCAAAGAGCTCTGCCTCTGCACACACACGCACGCACCATGCGCACACGCACGCACACACACATACACACACACACACACACACACACACACACACACACACACACACGAAAAATCAGTCTCTGGTCAGCAATGGGTCAGCCCCTCCCAAGAGCGCTTCCTGGGTCCGCTGCCAGAACCCCACCCTGACTCAGCCTCTCCGACACTCCCTGCTGACCCATCCTCACTGCTGTCACAGTGTTGACCAGAGTCTCCCGTTTCACCACAAAATCACGTGATCTGACGGTGAGTCTGTCCACAGGCCCCTCAAACCTTGACAGTGCGCACACATAGCGGACAGCATGGACCAATCCTCTTATCACTCAGCTGTCGACGCTGGCCCCGAATGCATACACACTGAACACGCCACCCGCAGGGGAAGCAGGAGCGAATCCAGAGGGGGGGGGGTCGAGCCACCAGACCTCGCAAAAAATCACCCCTCTGAATTTTGCTCTGAAAGGGTAGAAATTTCTTCTTTTCCATGTGAACCCCCCCCCCTCTGCCTCTGGGTCGGGACCCCCTCACCAAATCTGTATCCACCCCTGGGTAGATCCAGTATTTTTTCGAAGGCCTCCCCATTCCAGCCTTTCAATTTGGTTTTCGTTTTTGGGTTTCTGGATCAATCCCAGTACCAAGAGCGCTGCAATGAAATCTGACTTTTTGGTTCCCAACCAGTGACAGTGATCACCCCCCTACGACTCGTTTGAAAGGAAACTGCAGGGAACAAATGAGGGGAAAGGCAGAGTACCCGGGGAGGGCCAGGGGGTACCCAATGGCGTGGGTACCGTCTTCTGAAGGAGGGTATGACAGGCGACCGGTGTCGTGTTCCCCGCGGGAATAAACATCTGGAAGTTGCAGGACAACCTTTCAACTCTGACGACAATTTGAAACGTCTTCAGACAAGGCGGGGTTGGGCGAGGTCTCTTCGTGCAATACTCTCACGAGTTTGATGGTTTGATTGGAAGCACAGCAATCCTGATTCCAGCGACAGTCCAGCTCAAGTGTTGTCCCACATACACACAAACACGCACGGGATCACCCCATCCCCAAGGTCCACAAGGAAACACACACACACACACACACACACACACACGGCCGCACCGCACCCATGCCAGCGGAGACACGCGCACAAATACGCCGCACACACACACACACACACGGCCGCACCGCACCCATGCCAGCGGAGACACGCGCACAAATACGCCGCGCACACACACACACACACACACACACACACACCACGTCGGACGTGAAGCAACAGCTTCGTCCTGCTTTGAAACAAACCCTTGGAACCAGAACCCTTGAGTACTCGAGGGTATGCAGTGAGTATGAGGGTATGCAGTGAGTTGGTGTATCTGAAGGTATCAGCAGCAGCAGCCGGCGCAGCGGGTGACGGACGTGCGGGGCGGCCGGGGTTGAGTGGAGGGCAGCCCGGGCGCCGCTCCCACGTGGATCGCCTTACGGCGCGGCGCGCGGCGAGCTGTGGGAAAGTGGCCTCGGTGGCATGCTAATCATGCCGCACACGCACCGGGGCCTGCGCCGGCGCACCCCGCCGAGCCGAGGCGAGGCAAGGCCGCACGCACACACACACACACACACACAAACACACACACACACTCACACAAACGCTGCACCGCACCTCCGTATACACACACTCCCGCACCGCACCCTGCCAGCACACACACACACACACACACACACACACACCGCACCCTTGCCAGTGGAGATACGCACACACACACAAATACACACACACACGCCGCACCGCACCCTGCCAGCGGAGACACACACACACACACACACACACACACACACACACACACAAGTACCCAGCACGGACATACAAGACGACGCAAAGCTGATAGCAAACAAAGAAAATGTCTCTCACACTCAAACACGCACGCACACGCACGCACGCCTTGTCTGACTTTGTTCGCGCCGGAACACAATCCATTGGTCAGGCATTTGTGTTTGAACGACTGTGCTGCAATCACAAAGGAAGATGAAAGTCCTACTTTGAACTTTGTGGCTGCAACACGGTTTTAGGTTTCAGGTTTCACGGTTTTGCTTGCTCAAACGTTCAAAACACCTCTCATCTGTTTGAGTCAGCCCTGTGTTTCGCTTCCACACCCTGAACACGGACGTAGCCGAAGCAACACGGTAGCGGCAGCTCGTGGCCGGCGGCTGCGGTGGTTTGACCCCCGCGGCGGAGCGGGCTGCAGGGGCCGGGGGAGGGAGGAGGGTGCTGCCGGGGGAGGGACCGGGGGTCGCCGGAGCTGAGGAATGGGAGCCGTCGGGGGACAGGGATGGGGAGAAAGGATCGGGGTTGCTGGAGAAGAAGGGAGAAAGGGTTCGTGAGGACGGGCAGGGAGTGGACATGTGTGTGTGTGTGTGTGTGTGTGTGTGTGTGATGGGGGAGCAGGCATGATAGCAGGCAGGGGCCATGGAAGAGGGGTTCACTGGGGAGCAGGGAGAATGGCCGGTGAGCGGGCCAGGTCTCCGGGGAGAGTAGCGGGGGTCGCCGGGGAGAGGAGGGGGGGTCTCCGGGGAGCGGCGGCGGGGGTCGCCGGGGAGAGGAGCCGGGGGCGCCCGGGGTCCGGCCGCCCGCCGCCGCGGGGCGCGCCCACCCGGCGGCGGGGGACCCCTCCGCCCC
>JAAUXT010082670.1_pt1 | contig 11756 bp, 12 predicted proteins | sample 7278171 | NCBI WGS metagenome assembly JAAUXT01 (sample SAMN14350112, study PRJNA611818) | marine sediment metagenome | isolation source: surface marine sediment (1.8m) | place: French Polynesia: Moorea | collected 2018-08
GGTTGCTAGGGAAGTTGCCATTGACATTCTTTTGAAACTCAACTACAAACTACTTTCAAATAGCTTTCATATGAGCCAAAGATCATGTCTCTATCACAAATAGAATCTCAGATTTAGCCATTTGCATCTCATTGCTAAGGAGTTTTGCGTCTGGTTGCTACGGAGGTTGTCATGGGCATTCTTTTGAAACTTGACTGCAAACTACTTTCAAATACCTTTCATTTGAGCCATAGATCAGGTCTCTATCACAAAAAGAACGTGAGATTCAGCCATTTGTATCTCATTGCTAGGGAGTTTTGCATCTGGTTGCTGGGGAGGTTGCCATGGAGATTCCATTTTTCAAAATTTGAAATGTGGATTCAAAGACCTTTCCAATGAGCCCTAGATCAAGTCTGTACCTTCAGCAGTTGCTGAGTTTGGGGTGGGGGACATGACAGGACATGACGGGGATATCTTCCCCAAAGTGGCAAAAAAAAAAAAAAAAAAATTTGGCACACCGCCAAGTGCTCTTCCCTAAAGGGTCATCGCACAATAAGACACCTGCGACAGAAGAAAGTGCCAATTCTCATGTCAACTGTTGTACGAGTACTTTGGAAGTACAGGCTTCAAACAACATCAAAACATAACAGCGGAACCTTGCTCTTCTTGCTTGCAGAACCGAGATCGTCGTACAGACAAGATTACCACGAGGGTTTATCCTTTGTCGAAAGGGACTGTTGAGCCAAAGCAGCGGCTGGAAGGGGTTGCCGTGAAATCACGGTCGACCAGTGACAGTGTCAAGAACAGAGGAGCTGATACCAAAGAAAAGACAGAAAACGACTCAGCAGGTGGGCATCCCTTCATCACCAACCGACTCTTGAATGTTGTGGAGAACAAAAGGAGACTGAGAACGAGCTCGCCGTGTTGTTTGGCTCCCAGTGTCAGCCGCTGAGTTGGGGCAATCAAGCTGTGTGGTCTTCACCGACTCTTGTTTGACGGCGTCAAGACAAAGTGAAAAGTGAAATATGGAAGCAGAATGCCACGGAATGAACGCTTGCGTGTGTCGCAGGCTAATTGGGGTTTTAATCAGGCTCAGGATGTGTTGTCAGCTTTGAAAAACTGACGTTCTGTTTTCATTAGGAAAATAAATGTTCGCAATAAAAGAATCTCGTCCCACTTGGATTCAGACTTCTTTTTCAGACTCATACTTCTTTTCAACAGGACCGCTTTTCTGGAACATCAAGGTGTCCCATTTCAGTGATTTCCTGTGAACTGAACTCGAGACACCGGACAGGGGTGGTCAATGACAATGATACACACCTCTAGTTGGATGGAAAAGTCTGACAGGGCTTGATTTTGGTGTAAGCAAGTGATACATGACAGTTTCATACAACACAATCTTCATTGGACTCATCAGTATTGTCAGAAAGTTGAAATTTTGAAAAAATAGAATAAAGTTTCAAATTTTTATTTTCCCCATAACTCAGTGGAAATATATGAAAGGACAACAAGCTTCTAACAATATACTTTTGTGGCCTTGAAGGTTTTTCCAGTTGCCTTATTTTGTAAACAAAGCAGGTTTAAATTAGATACCATTGGTACAAATACTTTGTTGTTTGAAAGTTTACTACTGTATGAGAACAAGAGAAAAGCTTCTCAAGAATAAATTATCATGGCAGAACATTTTGTTCCAAATCTGTATATCTGGTGAGGTTGTTTTGCAAGATAACTGTACATATGTTTTGGTATTGCTAAGCATAAGCAAACCATATCATTATAATTCCAGGAAAAACAAGAGTTTATGTCATGGTGGAGATCTAATTTTGAATTTTTCTTCTGAAAATATATACAAATTAATGATGAAGAGTGTAGACTGTGTTTTGAATTGTGCTCACTGGTCATTGAAATTGACCAAAATTGTTCAAATCACCGTGAGGTCCCTGGACCTATTTTTCTGTTTTCTTTCAAATACAATATGCAGCAGAATCTGACTGAATTTCCTCCAGGGAGAAAGGAGTCGAAAAGGGCCTCCATTTGGTGTCTTTCTTTTGAGTGGCTCCACAGAACACACACACAAAAAAAACAACAGAAATGCAACTGACCTGAGCATGTTGGTTTCTGTGTCCAGTTACCATTGCTCTGACAGCTGATAGTTCCACCACCTCCTTTGTGACATGTGTAGGTCACATGGTAACCAGGGTTGTAAGGGCCATAGTAGATGGTTCTGTTTGAAAATGGAATACCTCCTGGTTCGGGGCAAATGCCTGATGGATACAAAAACACACAGTGTTTATGCTTTTGCTTCTGGCAAATTCAAACAGGCAGTCTCGTGTGCAAGTCCAACAAATATCCCTTTGTATGAAAATGAGGCAAACACTTTTTGGACTTGATGTTGGACTTTTTGTTAATTTTGGACTTAATTCCATGCAGACTCACCTGGGTCACCACAATGAAGGGAGCTCCAGTCGCCACCAATTGCACATATAAAACCACGGAGATACTTTATGGTCCCATGGTGCTCCTCATGTTTCAGCCAGCACAGTGACCTGCAGTCCCACTGGTTCGTATTACGATAACCATATTCACTTATCTCCAGGATCAAAGGGTTTCGTGGCAGATTGGTGAAGACTTGCGGGCTCAAAGTTTTCAGTCTGTTGTCTTCCAAATTAAAAATCCTGAGGGAATAGAAGTCCTCAAATGCCCCTTCTTGAATTTCGGTGATGTGATTCTTGGACAAATCAAAGTCCCTTGAAAATTCCAGCCTGAATAACTGATATTTGATTATTTGAGAGGTCCAGCTCTGTCAGGTTGTTCAGTCCAGTAAAAACACCTGGTTGAAGAACTGAAATTTGGTTCCTTTCTAGGTCCAGCTCTCTCAGGTTGTGCAGTGTGACAAATAGTCCTGGCAGTTTCACTCTGTTGCCATTTAGGTTGAGTTCATCCAGATTGCTCAGGGCTGTGAATACTTCTGGTGAAAGAACTGAAATTTCGTTAGACATCAAGTACAAAATCTTGAGAGATACCAACCCTGTGAAGGCCTGACTGTCAATGAAGGAAATTTCATTGATCTCCATTCCAAGCCAAATGCATTGAGACAAGTGACTGAAGACTCCAGCAGGGACAGAAGTGATGGAGTTGATATGAAGGCGAACCACCAGAGCTTCAGCAGGAATGTCAGTTGGCACCTCAGTGAGGCCCCAGTAGGTTCTCCAGAATTGCCTGCTGGTGGTGAAGTACTTATTCTGGCAGAGCCACGGCTCGGTACAGGCAGCATCTGAGGTGGGCAAGATGAAAACCAGGGGAACTGCTGAAATTACAAAAATGAGACCAAATAAAGGTTTTATTCTTGTTATCAAATTGCTGACCTGTATGTTGTTGGTGACATTTGACCCAGCAGTGCCACAACCAACCAAACAAACACACACTGTGCAAAATATCCCCATGCATGCTTGTCAGCACAAGTTTCAAGCAAACGTTTGAACAACTGGGAACAGAATTCTACTTTACCGCAGAACAGGAGCAACAGCTGCGTCATCACGAATGCCGTCTGTGTCCAAATTTGCGTGGTCAATTTGTTGAAAAGAAGAGGATGTTAAGCCTGGGAGTCTTTCCTGAGAGACCTGGAAACGTCCGCACTGTCCCAACTGGTAGTTCAAAGTGAGAAGGGCAACAACTCTGCAACGCTTTTTTGGGATTGGCTCACAAGTGTTGTCTTTGACAGATGCGCTTTGAGATCTTCTTTCACCCCACCATACATCAAGTGTCAGGTATGACAGGCATGAAATACAGGTAAACCCCAGGGTACCTCAGGGGGTGAAGTACACTGTGGGGACACAGCGCGCTTTGCAGTGTCTGCAAAAACTGTGAGAGAACCAGGGTTTTAACAAAGATGACGCGGCATCAAAATTTTGACGCAACACCAGGAACAGACTGGACCATTTATTTGATGCTCTCCATTGGGCGTCATGTAAAATGTGATGCCTGCACGTCAAACTTTTGATACCAGCATCAAAAGTTCTGATGCCGCCCTGCCTGTGTGAAAACCCTTGATGGTCATACCGGACCAGCATCTCAATGGTTGACAACATGAAAGTTATTCTTTGCACTCTTTTTCGACAGCACCGTAGAAACTACGCTTCCAATGTTGACACAGGTGCAGTGAAAATAAACTCCAAATAATTGTCCCTTTACAGTGTAGATCTTTCTATATCATATCTTTTCACCAGCATCTACCTTAATTAAAAAAGTTTTTGAAAGCCAAGGAATGCTTTGATCTCACCGGCTCCTCAATCTCAAATCTTCGCCTTTCAAATTGACTGACGCAATCTAATTAGAATCTCAGCAGGGTGCACTCAGAAAGATTCAGCAAAAAATGTCTCCAACAAAAGTGATAACTTTCACTGGGATGCCCCCCTGTGGCCTTTTGCCATCAAACACAGACTTGACGGCACCACAGCAGAAACTTTCTTTGGAGCAGTTCGTGACTTCACTGTGAAACATCCACACCGAAAGTCTCAGAGTCAAGAGCATGTGCAACCTGTGTGTGTACATGTGTGTGTACATGTGTGTGTACATGTGTGTGTACATGTGTGTGTACATGTGTGTGTACATGTGTGTGTACATGTGTGTGTATGTGTATGTGTATGTGTGTGTGTGTACATGTGTGTACATGTGTATGTATGTGTGTACATGTGTATGTATGTGTGTGTCCATGTGTGTGCATGCATGTGTCCACGTTTTGTGTGTAAGTGTGTGTGTATCTGTCTCCATGTCTGTGTGCCTGTGTGTGCATGCTTGTGTGCATTTGTGTCTGTGTATGCATATTTGTGTGTATATATGTGTGCATTTGTGTCTCTGTAAGTGTATGTGTGTGAGTGTGTGTGTTTAGGTGTGCACAAGTTGACATGAATAACCCACCAACTCTATTGACAGCAATCTACACTGGACCCCATTGACTGCATCGCACAAAATTGTAACTGCCAACATATGGGCAAATGTTGGAAAACAACCATATTCAGACAACACACGGCTTTTCATCGAGCACAAATCATTACTGCTTCTTCTCACAGCACCATTGAAACCATGCATCCGATGCTGACACAGGTGCAGAAATATTAAAAGTTTTCTTTGCAGTGCAGCTGTTATCTGTTTTACGGGCATCCTTGAAAAGAAATTTTGTTGAATGGCTGAGGAATGCTTTGATCTAACCCGGTCCACTATCTCAAATTGTCGCCTTTCAAAATGACTGACGCTATCTCATTAAAATCTTGGCAGGGGTACTTTGCAAAGATCGGTGGTGGTTGCTTCGTGCCCACCTGGCCTGCCTCAGGCGTCAAAATTAATTTCTAATTACCCTCCTGTCAAAATGACAGATCACAAGTGAGATTGGTATCGGAGGTTTTCTTTGGTGCCGGTGCCTTCAGTAAAAATCTGTTCAATTTCTTGTCTTTTTTTGCTCGTTGTTGAGACTCGAAGAAAATCTGTTGGTGTTTTTTTTTCAAATTATCAAAGCTCGGAGGCACAGAAAGGTGATGTACTTCTCTCCTGCTGAAGTTTTGGATCCAAGTCAAGATTCAAGTTTTTGGACGCGAAGATACTTAGAAACAGGACTTGACCCCAGTCTGACCGTTCTAACATCCAACAAAGACTCAAAATTCAGTTGATACTTCCTCCATTTTTGTTCTTGTACTTGTTCTCCTGACGCCACAAAACAAAATGTTCAGAAAAATGAAGAGTAGGTGTTTGGCAGTACCTGGTATATTTTGACGCAAACAAAAACAGGACAGTTCAGATCAGAAAATATTCCAATAATTTCAGTTTCTCTCAATTAGTCTTAAATTGTTGTTACATTTCACTGTTCAATTGGAAAAGAATGTCTTCAGTTTGATACAAGTTTGCTTTCTTCTGCTTCTATTTGTTTTTGGTGATTTGCACCCAACCGCACAAAGCACATTTATAAGGCATTGCAGACAAGATTCTGTGGACAGCACTTTTCCCATGAGGATGTTGGTCAATTTCCTTCATATTTGGTCAGTTGATTTGGTTTAGTTCCAGGATGATGCTGCAGGAGCAATTTTGTTCAAAGTTCCTTCCTTTGGAATCTTGGTTGGTGATGGGCGATAATTGGGTGCAAATCACGCAAGCTCCCTGGAGCTATCAAAGAGTTTTAGATGCAACCTATGCGGGCCCCTCCGGTCCCATTTTATGTCTGGTGTGAGAAAACATGTCAGAATGTGGCAAAAACGTGGGACAACCCTCAGATATTCTCTTTTTTCACTCACTTAGAAAAGGCTGAAGTTCACAGTACTTTCACTGAGGATGCAGAAGGGTCCCACACACAAAATTCTCAAAATGGTTTGGTCATATTGTCATTCACAAAAGTGTGAGAATACCACGGAAAATGCTCCGTGGCAAGTTGAGTTGCCACGTAAAAATGGTGGTTTTCAGACCACACGTCGGACCGGGCGTCAGCTCACACGTGTTGCACCTAAAAATCCTCATTTTTCTATTGTGTGTCTGTGGTTCGGTAGAGCAATGACATATCAGCAATCCTAGCACATCGAAGACACTGCCTGAAACATTTTTAACAAGCTGATTGCACCAAAGTATATTACATAAATATTCACATGATCAGAGAGCAATGAAGCACAGTTCACAGCAACACAATTTTCAATCACCAATTTCAACATCAACATCAGCATGTTCATCTCCAAAATTCCAAAAATGACATGTCAACAAATAGACTCACCAACTCATTTTCATGGAATCAAGAAATCAAGAAGACATTCTGCATTCCTTATGGACATTCTTCAATGGGTTACAAAAACAGCACAATAAAATCAATCAGTTTTCTTCAACCAGCACTTTGCACAAAGAATAATTCAGTTGTCAATGACATGATAGAGATGGTCATCAATTCCAAAGGACACATTTTTATAAGGTTCAGCAGAAAATTCACGGACAGGTGTTGGTGCCTCATTGCCTGGTGAACTTGTAGAAACTGGTGGGAGATACTGTTTAGATGCTCTGGGGTCCTGAGCCTGATTGAGCGAAGTGGGTGTGCTGGGAGACATGTTGCTGAGGGGTGTGTAGCCTTCATTCTCTTGTTCCTCTGGTCCCGGTGCTAAATCAGTGGCTGTGGCCTGCGTCTGGTCTCTGTACACAAAAATTCATGTTTGACAGATGAACCAGCAGTTATCACAAAGCACCATGGAAATGTTATTCATGTTATGCAGAGATTCTGGTGAGCATTGCTGTCACATTTTTAGTTTTTCACTGACCTTTTCTTGCAATAAAAGACAATAAATGCTGCAGTGATGATGATCAGTGGAACTCCAAGTCCAATTCCAACCCAAACAGGAAGCAAATCTACAGTAAAATGAGGCAGAATCACCACCTTGTTTTGTGAAATTGGATTGAGTTTGGTGAAGAAGACATCATTCTTTGTGCATTATCTTTGCAGATGAAAGTCCATTTGCCGACACACTGGGAAATGTATTTTTGTTTTAACTTGAAAGAATCCTACCTTTTTGGTTGTCTTGTGGACTCTCATCAACAGGGGGAGTGGTGTCTCCATTGTTGTTTTCGGATGGTGATTCTGAAGCAAAACGTGAAGAACAGCGGGGAGGTGATGCACATAACTTTCAGGATGAGCAGCTTCGATTGAACGCAAGTACCCTCTTTCGATACAAACACTTTGATTTGCTTTGTTCGCATTTGACTCAAAGTGAACCAGCCTTTCTTCAGACAGAAGGAACATGCGATTATTGATCAGCTTCACCTGTCTGAACAGGCTTCCTCTGGGAAGGCGTTGTGAGTCCTTCCGGAGCAGGTGCATCTGAGCATGAACATGACAAAGTGTGATCAGTTTTCGTTGCAGTGAAGAAACAGAAATTTAGATGTATATGTTGACCAATATTTTTGACAGCTGAACTCTATTGGCAAGATTTGCACCAGACACTTCTGCTGTTCCGCTGGAAGTCCAAAAATATTGATCAGTGAGCCTGGTGGTTTCTCGGCGTCTTTGTTGTGTGGCAGATGAGACGCAATTACCTGGGCATGTGGGTTTTTGGGTCCAGTTCCCATTGCTCTGACAAGTGATGGTTCCAATTGTACCATCATAACATGTGTATGTCACCTGGGAACCTGGGTCGTAGGGTCCATTGCACTTGGTTCTTGTTGCAAAGGAGATACCTCCTGGTTCTGGACATACACCTCATGAATGAGAAAAACAAGACACAATTGCATTCAATATTGTTGATGGGATAAGATGAAATGTGCTCTTCTCTGAGCACTATAAAAAGCACAGAAATGTGCAACTGCAACCATTTTGGCTTCTCACACAAAAGGGTGTACCAAGACAGGGAAGCCAGAATACTTTCAACACTGTCAGATCAAAACAGGTAATTTTTGAGTCACACATCTGTGAAACAACAATGTGTTGTGAGGATCATAACATTCACCTTGGTTGGTTTTCTGACTTGGACAAGACAGCTCCTGACAAGATACAGAGAACCAGAAGGTTGACTTGACTCACCAGAGTTACCACACTGAAGAGAACTCCAGTCACCATCATTGATGCACCTGGGATGTGAAGGTCTGTTTCCCCATGTCACAGTTCCATGCTGCTCCTCGTGTTTCAACCAGCAGAGGGAGCTGCAGTCCCACCGATTGTGATATATTGGTGCAGTGTAGGTCAGTACCAGCTGCAGTGGTCTTCGAGGCAGGTTACAGAAAAGAAGAGGGCTCAATTTTGTCATTGCAATATTGTACAGTTGTACTTTCTCCAAGGACTGGAGTGAATCAAAGGCACCTTCTTCAATCATAGTTATTGAATTGTTGCCAATGTTAAGAAACCTCAGATTTTCCAGCCCTCTGAAAATATTTGACTGAATGGAAGAAATTTGGTTGTTATTCAACTGCAGATCTCTCAGATTGTTCAGTCCTGTAAAAACTCTGCGCTGCAGCCCAGCAATTTGATTGTAACTGAGTGATAGCTTCCTCAGCTTATTTAGTTCTGTAAAGAGGCCAGGCTGAAGAAGTGAAATCCTGTTGCCACTCAAGTGGAGTTCTTCCAGATTTATTAATTCTGTGAATATTTCTGGCTGAATTTGTGAAACCTGATTTGAACCCAAGTGTAGTTCCCTCAATCCATTCAGTCCTTTGAACATTCCAGACTGAAGAACAGAAATTTTGTTTCTGATCAAACCCAGCTTCCATAGAGACTCCAACCCACTGAAGACTCCTTCTTCAATGACAGAAAATTCATTACTTTCCAAAACAATTACTTCAAGGTTCTTCATGAATCTGAACATTCCTGGCTGTAGAACAGAGATTGGATTCCTGCTCAGGTAGAAAAATCTCAGGTAACTCAGCCGTCTGAACATTTCTGGTGTCACAACTGAAATTTGATTTTTTGAGAGGCCAAGAAATTTCAGCTTTGAAAGGCCTGTGAACAGTTCCACAGGGATAACTGAAATTCTGTTGTCAAATAAGCGCAGGTCCTCAAGAGAGTCCAATCCACTGAAGGCTTGTGCATCAATTGAAGAAATAATATTACTTTCCAGGTTCAGGTGAGTGCATTGGGTCAAATGACCAAAGACTCCAGCAGGAATGTTTTTGATAACATTACCATTCAGATAAACCTTCCGAGCCTCAGCAGGAATGTCAGATGGCACTTGAGTCAAGCCCCAGAGAGTTCTGTAAAACTCTCTAAATGGTGTGTACTCGTTTCTGCAACAGCTGATTCCCACACAGGTTGTGCTGGTGCAAGCAGCTTCTGTCCAAGAGGTTCCCACCACCAGCAGTAGCAGGCAGCCTGGAACACACAAGGAGGAACACTTTCTTCTGGTGCTCACTCTGCAGGACACTTCTGCTTTCAGTACAAGAATCAGAACTTGAACCATCATTGCAGAAGATGGGGACATCAGTGATATGCAGATTTTTGTAAACACCACAATGTCCATGCAAGCCATTTTTATGTGATCTGAAGAACCAGGGTTGTGATGTTCACTACAGGAAACCACACCCAAAGAAATAGCTTGACACAGATGTAGAACTGTCTTACATTCTCTTTGTTTTCCTGGTTTTTAGAGATTGTATGCTCCACAGCAAGACAGACAAGGCCTTGATTCAGATTTCAACTTTCTGAAACCAACCTGACTGGGCAAACATACAATTGTCCCACAAGCACTTCAAAGAAATCAATCGTGTGAGCACGCCTTCCATGTCAACGGTCTGTACTCTGAACAATCGGCTTGTTGAAAGCTTACCAGCCCAGAGCAGAAAGTGCTGAGTCATAGTCCTCCTGACTGTCTCCCCGGTTGCCGGCTGTTTTGCAGATTTGATTTTGTGTTGAAGAGGTGAGAGTGTTTGACTGCTGTTCGACGAGGTGAGTTGCACGTTGAGTGAATGTTCTCGCTTTGTGTCATGTACTGCTGTACGATTGAGACCTCACTCCACAGTTTGTCTTCACATTGTTTGAAGATCGTAGAAGCTCAAAGTTGTTGACTCTTCATCTTGTCCTTGTGTTTATCCCGCGAAACGTTGTTTCTTCTCGGGCGATTGTCCTTGAGCTGCCTTGCGTTTCCGTCTTCTCTTTACGAGTGTTCGTGTGAAAAAGACAGAGGATCCAACAGAACTGAACGCAAAGGCGTCTTTACCCTGAGGTACCCTCACACAAGATAAATCGCGCTGTTTACCTCTCACAAAAGATCCAACAATTTCTTGGCAACCCTCTTTTGATCATCTCCGCTGGCGGTCCTCTGTATGGCGCACAAAAGGATACTTCAACTCGCATTCCAAGGGTCGTGAGGTGAGGGGTAAAAAGCGATTATATAAATTACAGTTCAAATTACCTGTTGTCAAGTTGAGTGATGACTGTGTTTTGTACCTGCGATATTTCTTTTAGTTTTTTCTGCTCAGCTGAAAATGACCGAATGTCGCCTCATTTTCATATCCCCAAAGTTTTTAATGACCGGCTGTCAACATGAACGATACTCTGGCTGCTTCTCAAAGCTCCCAAACACCTGAACGACAATTCACACCAGTCACAAACGTTTGGATCCCTTTTGTGCGGAGTTCTGAGGTCTCACACTGTTTGTCCTTATCCGTTTTGTGACGTTAGTTGGTGATTTCCGCTGGGTACCGGTCGAGCGCAAAACACTAAATTGGCATCCAGAAAGCACTTTCGCCATGAAAATGGAGTTCAATTCTGTTCAAGTCAGTAGATTTATTCAATGTGCAGGATGATGTGGAAAAAAAATGATTTTGTCACAGGAAGTTTTCAAAAGTTGGCACTTGTCCGGACGACCGCAAATCACGCGAGGCCAGTCGGCCAATTTGTATCCGTTTTCATCCGTTGAACGGTTGCCAAACATTATTTCAATATTCCTCAGCAGAGGTGTCATCAAGTCTCACTTCATGCACCCGTTGCTCATGTGCGCAAAAGCAGCGTTGTTGTCGCCCAGTCGTGACAGGTGCCACGCCTTCGTGGAACACCAGGAGGACCTTTCCCATTTCAGTCGTATTTCAGTGTGTCCGAATATGCATTTGTAAATTGAACATGGCTACACTGCCTTCTACAAAGAACACGTGTTTCTGTTTACCCACAGATTAGTACGTAGCAGGTTCTGAAAACACACACAAATCATGACTCGAATTGAACTTGCCACTTCTTAAATTTCTGAGTACATCCCAAAGCAGCACAAACAGCAGAAGCCAGACGTTTGCACTTGTACCAAATCATGTACATCAAGCATCAAATCCATAAGAAATTA
>JAAUXT010052921.1_pt1 | contig 11755 bp, 11 predicted proteins | sample 7278171 | NCBI WGS metagenome assembly JAAUXT01 (sample SAMN14350112, study PRJNA611818) | marine sediment metagenome | isolation source: surface marine sediment (1.8m) | place: French Polynesia: Moorea | collected 2018-08
CCCTCCCTCAACTCCCTCCCTCCATGAGATTCATTACAATGTCTCTCTCTCTGATTCATTGGTCTCTCTCTCTGTCTCTCTCTCTCTCTGTCTCTCTCTCTCTGATTTTGTGTCCGCAATGCTCATAACCTGGCATTTAAACTTTCGTGCCTCGGACAGCAGCAAATGTCACAACACAACCACAAGTCATAATCAGAAAAATGGACCTCGGGGTCATTTCGTTTTGTTTGTCAAACAAAGAACACGCGTGTTGGACAAAAAGTGATTCGTGACCCAAACGTACGAGAAGCTTAGAACGCAAAGGTATGCCCGTATGCTTGCTGCAACCTGCTCGTAATCTTGTGCACACCGCTTTGAAGCAAAACGTGTTGAATTTCAACAGCCAGTTCAGGCAATAGCAGCCTCCTTATCTCATTCTTGTCACAAAGACTTCGAGGATGCTCAGGTAGTGGTTGTTTTCGTCTTCAGACCTTTTCACACTGGACGCATCGTACGCGCAAGCTGTGTGCATGAGTTCCAGAAAAAACGGCCCCCTCGCTTTGTCTCTGCCAAACCCAATTCTTCACACATAAGCAATTCTCTCTTTTTGTTGCCAATTACTTCCAAATGATAGGACTCTCACCCAAACGATGATTCACTCCAGAAGAACGTTTCCATGACCTGATGACGTATGGCAACAGAACCAGCATACTTTGTTGAGCCCAAAAAAAATTCAACCTGTTCCCCATTTGGTGCTTGTCCCCACGCAGTCCTCTCACCTTTCTCTTCGGGGAATCTATCGAAGACAAAATTACTACCTGCGATTCTCACCTGTTTGATCTTTTTGCAGGATCAAAGGGATTCGCCGCCAGGTGCTACAGGTGCTTCACCTGCACAACACAGAAAGTGCCAAGTCCAGCGAGGCTTACCTTTTTCCACCCTGCACAACCAACCACAGCCACCAAGCAGTTCCACGCAACTTGAGGGTTTCTTTGTTACACGTGAACGTTTGACATGAAATGTTGCGCACGTGTACTCTTTACGATTTTTTCTACTGGCATCTCAGGCCAGTTAAAGTGTTCTGCAGAATCGGATGATTGTTGAACCCGGTTGACTGGCTCACCACTGTTTGTCCCTTGAACGGTTGTGTAGTAGTTGATTAATGTCGGGTGGGATGAAGGATTCTGTTCATCGGAACAAGACTGCAACTTGAACAAGAACATCGTCGTGCCACATCACAGGAAAAACGCGTTCTGTGGGCAGGCTTCAGATCCTGCGTCCTGCTCTTGGTCGAGTCAATTTTCGCTTCCTTGTCTTCGAAAGGGGGTACCCATTGCCTTGCACAGGGACATTGAACGTGATGCATTGACTGTCAACAATTCAATTGTGTTCAGTTGAGGTTGGGTTGTTTGCGACTGATTTCTTGCAAGAGGAAGATTCAAAGTCAATGTTCAGCAAGGAGTGTATGAAGAAACCGGAGAGTCCTTCAAGAAATGTTTCTTGCACAAGAAAGTGACCGCACCTGCACATGTGGTTCCTGAAAACGCGCGCTTGTCATTTTCCATTGTTGCTAATGCTTTAATTGTCTCAGGTACCATGTTCATGTGAACCCCGCAGCTCTTTCCGAGTGATTGCGAAGCCTCGCACTTGAGTAAATGGATTGTGTAAATGCTTTCAGGCCGGGGACACGCTGGGAACGTTTTGCACGGTCTTAATTTCCATACGTGCGGTGCCCCAAGTGTCAGACCGCTTGTCCAGATGGAGACCAAATGTGCACTGAGAACCAATGAGAAGTGCCCTTTGGTATCTGTATCACTGACCTGACAATTGGCGCCCGTCGGGAAAGGACCGGACGTGTTTGCCTGACCTCCGTGTTGTGTGGACGCGTCGTGCGTTCCGTCGTGCACAGCCTCAGGACTCCACCTGCTGAAACAGATTTGGACACGCAACGCGCGGCGCATCCAGTGTGAATCAAGCCCGAGTGAGACTGTTTTCGTTTCATACTGCAGTGTGCAATGTTTACATCCCCATCAAGCAATCCATGCACGCCATTACCAAAATTGCACATTTTAAAAGCGGCAGGAACAATGAAGCTCCATTTGGGCAATGCATTGTTTTGAAGCACGCTAAATGAGCCATTGTTGTGTGAATCAGTTCCACCGCTGCACGGGACACCAGGAAAACGTGTTGTTTTGGAAACACAATCCCATTTGCTCCTCAGTATCAACAGTCATTTTTGGTGTATTTGGGGTCACCACACGAGTCGCCCATGTTCGACCAAATCTGAGCCCCACCCCTCAGCAACACAATTTTCATTTTCAAATCTACAAAACAAATTCACCCTGAAAATGACGGTTCGAGCAAATACAGTGTCTCTGGACTGGGACTCGGCAGGGCTGAGGCTCCACTGCGCGGGACATGGGTTGGACGGTGCTCAAGGTGCAGAGAACAATGTAAACTGAACGAAGCCGCCTGTTGCAGCGGATCCAGGCTCAAGGGCGTTCCATTCGCTCCAAGCTGCTTTGGTTTTGGTTAGGTCTGATTCACCCTTTGAACAAACTGTCTTCAGGGTAAGCATTTTGAAAGTGCCTCTACAATTGAACAGCAAAAACAAAGCAAGAATCAGGTTTTGGGCCGCGGCAAAATTTGGACAGAGCACTCCCTCTCTCAAGATATCTGTCTTCTCAAGGCACAGGTCCAAAGCAGCACAGAATGTCCGTCAGCAATGTACGGAACCAACGCCTGGCTTTAGGACAGGAAGCACGAGACGAGACAAACATCCTCGGTTCCCAGACGTCTGCTGACGCGTGGTTCGTGGGCCCTGCGCACGCAATCCTGGATCCCCGGACCCCACGAGGGAAACGACTCTGTAAACAGTGCACCACTTGGGTTAATAGGCTTGGCTCCCCGCTTCCCTACATGAATAGGAATGACACACAGTCGGCAAGAAAAACGCAATTGAGGCAACTGTCAACAACAATGCTCAACAGATTGCTTTCCAAGTTCGTTCCTCGTTTGTTTGCTCGAGATATTTTCCGCAATATTGCGAACGTCATTTCTCATTTTGCGTCTGCATATTGCTTCACTGGTTTCAGGACTGGTTGCAAAAATACATGTGAAACATACAGCGTCTTTCGCAGCGAAATTGCACTTTCTATTCCGGGACCCTTTGAAAGATTAAAATTTGTCGACTTTCTTTGTCTGTTTACGTCACACAGAATGGAATTCAATTTGATAAGCAAGACAAGTGCAGCCACTTGCAATTCTGTTCACGTCACAAAACCAAAGTCATCTTTGAAAATCGTTTTCTTTTTGATTCCCAAAGCTTGTTGCATTTCCGCTCTTTTCGACAGATTAACTTCGTACCTTTCATCATTGTGCGTGTGCGTGTGTGTTTCTGTGTGTGCTTGTGTTTATGTGTGTGTGTTTGAGTTTATCTGTTGATGTCCACGCAAAATGCAAGGACTGCAACACAACCGTGACCGAGGTACCGTTGCAGCTCGTGTGATGAATCAGGCCTACAACCTGCAGAGCCGTGGTGTGTGTGTGTGTGTGTGTGTGTGTGTGTGTGTGTGTGTGTGAGTGTGTGTTTGTTTGTGTGTGTGTGGCCACCTCGAGTCTTGAAATGCACATGACCCTTTTTCTAAATCACTTCGTGCCAAATGTTGGTGTGAAAATGAACGCGAAGAGTTTGTCTTTCATTGTCAGCCGAGTGATTTGCAGCCGTTGCAAGGATTTCGACATGAAATTTACGTGTGTTACAAAGTGACTTGGACGGCTCCATGTCTAGGGTGCTCCATAGAGCAACCCAAATGGTGCCATTGAAAACCTGGTGCACTCTCTGCGAGTCACAATTTGGGCACAATTTTGTGGTTCAATGGTTGTTTTGGTCCTGCACAAGACCTGAGGTGTTGAAAGAACAAACTATAGAGCCGTTCGAAGCAGGGGGTGGCTCTTAATACACAAGCAGGAACTGATGTCAAAGTTCTGGTCAGCAACAGATTATGGCAGGTCGGCACTGAATCCTGAAATTTTGGTTATTTTTTTCCAGCGCCGGCAAAATATCCTGGACGACAAATGGTCGTGTTTCTCAGGAACATCGAAGTCACCCCAGGGGCCTATTGTTTTTGTTTTTCTCGTTTCCGTGTGTGGAGTTTTGTAGTGGGTTGAATGATGTGACCGTTTTCTCACGTTAAATTTCTCACCTTTATAGCCTTCTGTAAATTGACAATGATGATGCAATCTTCAATTTTTTCACACAGACTGCACAACCAAATGTTTTTGTCCATTAGATGTGTCATCGTGGAGCAGGTTGATCTGCGAAATAAAATTCGACGTGCAATCCACAGGCGCGTTTGTCTTTTGTGCGACTTTGAAACAATTAGCTGTTTGGTTTTGCAACGATTTGCAAAGATGGAATTCCTGCTCCGTCCATTTCATAAAATTCAAGAGCTTGATAGATTATGAATTTTGAAATTGGGAAACAAGAAGAAGCCACAGGGGTTTCCGGGATTAGAAACTGGCTCAGGCAGGGCAGGGAAGAGGCTTGGGGTCGCTTCTTGAAGCTTTCTCTTCTCTTCGATGGAGGTTTGTTTTCGGAAAATGGGGTTGGAACAGCCATTTGAGGCTGCAATTCAGTCGAATGAAACCTCAATTTTGTCACTGCTGCCCACACACCGAAACTGGTCACAAATTTGCCTTTTCCCAGGCACGTGCAGAAACACTTTTATGGGCAGTTCAGTGCGCCAGTGGCGCGAATTTATTTGGAGCTCTTATTTGGAGCTCTTCAGCGGAGGGACAAAGTAGAATGTGGAGAGATTATCACCCAGTGGCCCAGGCCCTTCTGGGGACTTTATTCACATGGGGCCTCACTGCAGCGGGCAGTGCTCTCGTCTTCGTCTTTCAAAGTGGTCAGGTAAAGCGTCTGTTTCCTGTACTGCGTTACATTTCGTGTAGGAAGCCATTTTGCAGCTGTTGAAAGTGGGCGATGTTTGGGGAATCAGACGTGTTGGCACTGGATTCTGAGAACCTTCAGTCTGATTCTTGTTTACGACACAAGCCGACAAAGGACCTGTGTTCGACGTTTCAAAGCACTTCTTCTGGATCCGAATGTTGTGTCAGTCTGGCAAACAATGCTGTGGAGTTTCTTTGACAAGGGGGTCAAAATGTATTCTCAGTGTCTGTAAGGTCTTCGTTTGAGCCTTCCTTGTGATGCTTTGCAGAGGAAGATCCTCGATGGAAGTCTGGGCTTTGCAGCAGGGGTGAGTGTGGCATCGATGAGATTTATCTTTCACAACGCACACACACACACACACACGCACACACACACACGCAGATCAACTACAAACACGTGTATACCAGTCCACAGAAAAGACCACAGATGTGTTTCAACCTCCGTTCCTCAGCAATTCAACCCACGACAGGGCGTTAGAAATGCGTTTGGTGTGAAACAGGCTTTGGTCCTTTCCATCCCCCGTTTACGTTTCGCCATTTCTCGGACACACCTGACCCAGCGACCTCCACCAGGCAGCGCGACCTTTGGTGACGGTGAACAAAGTTCAACCCAGACACAACAGTCGTTCTTTCTCAAAGAATTCGAGTCTCCATGGTGTTTCCAGCACCATTCGACACTTGCACTGGAAGCGACGCGGTGTGACCTGACGCTTGTACCTGACCCACATCTGATGTTCACAGGTGATGACGGCGGCTTCTTACTGGTCGCTTCTGGCGCCTGCGATAGAGATGGCGGAGCAGTCGGGTTTCTATGGCGACCAGGGTCAGTGGGCGTTCGTGCCCGTTGCCGTGGGCTTCGCTCTTGGAGCGCTGTTTGTCTACGGAGCTGATGCTTTGATGCCCTACCTGGTGAGTTGGTGTGACGTCTGGATGCGACTGCACTGCGTCTGCACGCTAGTCAATGGTCACTGCGTCGCCAAGTCAACGGGTCGCTCGTTGACGTGTACTGGTGTGATCATAAAAGTCATGTCGCATCCACAAAGCGCGAACGCACCCGTACTTTCGCTGTTCAAGCACACGAAACGACGTGGCATTGTTGTTTACATTCGAACGTCGGGTGAGGGTTGCAGGTGAAAGGTGGTTCTTTTCATTGGGTTATGTTGCGTTGAACCAGAAGAAAAAACAACAAAACACTTCCAGTTGGCGACTTTCCAGAGAAGCAGAAAGGTTCTCTACCCATTGGAACTTTGCGCATGTGTTTGAAAAACGTCCATGTTGAAACATCAGACAAAATGAAGAGGAGTCAATAGGATTTATTGGTACAGACGAGGGTATTGGGATGATCTGTGGCAACAGCTGCAGCCAATGTGTTTTTCACGTGGCGTGTGCATATTTACTCATTATGAATGCAGTGATGCGAAGTCAATAAGCTGACACGTTGAATTGTCACGTACAGTGTTGACACTGGTGGAAGCGACAGAACGCACTTCGCAAAGTTTTGCCGGTTGCCGTTTTTGTCAAGGTCTGTTTGCTCACAGTTGTGCTGTTGTTTTTGCGCGACAACCACTCACGGATTCATCCAAAGTCAACATCATCGCCAGCAAGTCAACAAGCAACCAGGAACCAAAAATTGCCCTGGCCTTGTGTTTGGACGGACAAAATCTCTTTGGCTGGTTGCATAAATTTGACACATTGCATGACAGCAGTGACATAAAAAGCCACCAACCTCCATGAAAGTTTCTGCCCGACAAGTACGCATCGTTTGCGAGTAATTTTATGCCACAGAGGGTTCATTCATTCATTCATTCATTCATTCATTCATTCATTCATTCATTCGTTCATTCATTTGTCTACTCCACTGAACACCTGACCACCCATTCGTAACTGGCCCGCTCCACAACACCCGAGGCAGCATTCATTCATTCATTCATTCATTCATTCATTCATTCACTCATTCATTCATTCATTCACCCGACCATCTCTCCATCCCGCCGCAGGGTGTGACTGACCCGCAGCTGAGCCTCGCCCTCGCCTCGGGACCCAAACTCGACAAGGACTCGCTGCTTCGGGAGGACTCGGTCGAACTCGACGTCCCGGACGATGACGATGACACTGCCTTCAAGCAACGTGAGTCTCAAAAACGTGGATGAAATTCTTAGCAAATCTGCTTGGTTGCGAGCGGCCACTGTTTGACGTTGCCGTTTGGGAGTTGAGTACTGTTATATATATTTACCATGACCACCCCCTAAGGCTGCCATGGCCTTCCATCGCCACAGCAACAGCCACAACCAATCATATCATTCCCTAGATGGAGCCACTATCCTAAGCTGGGCACATGACCCAGACTGCCAACACACAATAGCTTGTGACACAACAGAGGAAGGTAGCCTAAACCACTGAGCTCCAACTCATACTCTACAATAAACTATACTACAACATCACTACTGGGGCTTCACGCATATATACAACAGCATCTTCGCGTCTTTCCAATGTTGGAATCTTGGCTGTTTTGAACAGATCCTGTGGTTTTCTACCCCCAAATTGCAACGCGATCTGTCTGTGTGGTTTCATTTGGTTCGATCGCTCTGCAACGAACCATCCCAGTGTCTGAAAAGATCTGCGTGTCATTTCTGGTGTTTTGCCCCAAGTCAGGAAAAGACTCACCTAACTCTCGACCTTCACGGTTCAGAACGTACATGTTCGCAATTCCAACCAAATTCAACAGGCAGTTTCAATGCAAACTGACTCTCACGGGCAGGTAGGTCGGCACAAACACAGCTGCGAAGTGGAAAATGCAAAAGTCGATTCGCTGTGAAAGCAAATTCCAGGTACTTGCAAGGTCACAGTTGGTACTGTGCGCGTTAGTTTGTGACTCGCAAATCATCTGAATCGAAAAAACAGGAGAGACTCATGTGGAACAATGGTTTGAGTCTGCAGACACTGCAGGTCGATCCAACACCAGTTTTCTTGGTTGCAAGAACATGTGGCTTTTGTCTTCAGGGTTTTCAGTTTCTTCGACAGCGGTGGACGTCTTGGATTGGAAAAAAATTGAAACCACTTTCGCACAGTCCACGACAAAACTGAATGAAACAGCCTTGGTTCACGCGCCAAACTGCTTTCAGCTGAAGTTATCAACTTGGCACAACACCGCCAATTCATCCCCTCTGGCCTGGCCCTGTAAACCAACAGCTGGGGATTGCAACAGCTTCAGACTGAGCGAGATCTCGAGTTGTGAATGCTTCGTTCCAGTCTGAAGCATCGGATGCCTCTCGCACACACCGGCGTGTCGAAGGAGTCACGCCTTCAAAGAGCGCGCACTTCAGCGCCAACGCACAAAATCCCCTCTCAGCGAAATCCTGAAGAGATTCAAAATTCCAGTGTTGTTCGACAAACAAGCAACTTTATATTTATCATGTGTGTTGACTTTCGACCTTGCCTTGTTTGAGTACAAAGACGGGGATTTCCCGTACTCATCTTGTATTATCCTGGCTTTTGAGCTGCGTCAGGGATCAACGTGTTAAAAAGCGGGTTGTCTTGGGACAAACAGATCACAACAGATTTCTCTTTTGGTCTGGTAACATGTTCTGAGTACAGTTTATCATGCAATGTGATGCCTCGGTGACCACACAACAATGGATATGTTGAAAAACGCAGGTGATCTTTTTGAAAGGAAACCACGCCAGCAAAGTTCCAAAGTTGATGTGCACAGGGACCACAGCCATGCATGCAGTGGGGAAAACTTTTCACGATTCCCATAAAAAATTCAAGGCTTGAAGGACAAGTTGAACTTGTGTAGTTTAGCGCCTCTTACCTTCTGTCGTGATCGTGCTCCTGTACATGATTCTGTTCCACGGAAGGGTTTCAACAGACTGAACCTCGTCTGCAAACCATGACTCAAATATTTTCTTCCCCAGGTAGATGTGATAAAGAAGAATTGTGACAGACAGGTTGGGGGAACACGTCTTGTATTGTTGTTTATTTGTTTGTTTGTAGTCTAACTTGTGACTTTTGTTTGCTGTGAGTACAGTTTCAGGGTCCCTGTTTTGTTTGCTGGTTCTCCCTCGTGGGTCTCCTCCCTCCCACTCGGGAACCACGCAAATATGTCGGGGCGGAACAACGAAACAAGCGCCCACGACACGACTATTTTCTGCTTCAGCAAGCAGCTTTGCTGACTTCACAAGACCTGCTGAATCTTTTAAGGTCTCAGTGTGATGCTCTTGTTTGCGCGCTCAGAAGAACAATCCGGCATGTGCGCCGGTGATGTCTGGTGTCGTACCTCTTAGTTGGAAGCTCACAGACGGACAAGGCGCATTCTTGTGCAGTTGTGTGGGTTTTCAGTACCGAGAGAAAACCTGTGACTGATGCATTGAATCGTGTTTGCATGAGTATCATCTGGCGGTTGAATGTAATGTTGACACATACCTTCGTCGTTCTCCATTTTGGCGCGCTTCACCCCTTCTACCCCCTCATCTCCGCTGTCTTCTTTTGAGATCCTCTCATCTTTTGCAACATTTACAGTTGCTTCATTTTGCTTCTCACCATCGTCTCTTTTTCGCTTTGTGCCTCGGCTGTTGTTTTCCGGCGAGACAGCCGAGACAAAGGCTTGGATTATATCCGACATAGCTCTCGGAGTCTGAGTGCAGTTGTTGTTTCAACCTGTGGAGCACAACTTTGTGTTTCGGCTCCAGAGGAAAAAAGGCAGCACCACCGCATTATTTGTTTAACTTTTTTCAATCTTGTTCATACATCTATGCTCTGTGCGAAGAAATCCAAATGCATGAATCAGTCATTTGAAAACTTTCTGCCTCATGTCAGTCAAACTGTGCTCAGTTTGTTTCTCAGTTTTCGGTTCAGTTTCGAGTCTTTTAGCCAGAGACTTTGCCTTAGTTTCTTTCTCCACAACTATTGTCTCTCCACTGGACCAGGGTCCCGTGGGGCGCACCAACGCAGGGCACGAGTGGTTATTTGACCACGGTTGATGTTGCGCTGTCCAACGGGATCCAGTGACACCTCCCATGTTTCAGTTACAAATAATTTATTGAAGATGGCGAAATACACTGCACCTTTCAAAACGTTTTGTTTCGGACAGTTGTCACCATCGCAAGGGACATGTGAATCTCACCCCTTGATGGCAACAGGGTTCTCACACTTGACCACAAACGGCTCCTGTGAACCCACACAACGACTTTTCGAGACCTTTGGTCAAGAAAAGAGTTGTGTGATTGAACAGGAACCAAATTTGTAAGGTGATAACCCATTGGTACAACGATGCGAGCACACATGACAGGTTTGGTTGTAGAATCTTGTTTCTTCAGAAAGAATTTTGCTTCTCGATCTTTTATATCTTACGGTAAAGCAGGAACTGAACTGACGGACAAACCTCAGGGATCCCTGTTCTTATGAAATGAAAAATTGACAAAATTCGAATGGCACCCTCCAAGGAGCAGCTGGTTTCTTTGGAACCAAGGGAACCGTTTCCTGGCTCTGCTCCTGGAATTCAACAAAATGCAACAGTCCGAACTTGATCCAAATTTCAACAATACAAAGAGCTCTGTGACAATGCAGTGGAGTCAAGTTGTTTGAGCCACAGCAAAGAATCTTCACCTCTTCCCCTTGCTGACATATCTTGTGTTCAAACCTGAAACAAGTCAGGACATTGATCTCCACTGTATCCAGGCGACAGCAGACGACGCAAACAGCTCTCACTTCCCCCCGACAGACGGGACTGTGAACAATCGCGCCTTGTCTTCACCTCTGTCGTTCCCAGTTCAAGGTAAAAAACGCAAATGATGACGTAAAATTACATCCACATAACCAACGAAAACAGCAAAAATGGCCCTTTGTATCACGAGCTGTGTCGTACCCGCTGTAGCCATTGTGCCCCAAGCAAGATATCGACAAGAGAAATCACACACGTGTATTTCACCTGGCGCTGCACACAATCGACTGCAAAGCGCTGATTTCCATTCACCCTCGGACACAGACACAGTTGCTTTTCGCAGGAAACGTTCAACGTTGTGCGAGGAAGCGAGTGTTCAGGCGACAAACCTTAGTGCTGTTTGTTTTCATGGTTCGAGCAACTCGGAGTTCTCCAAACTGCATTGAACCGAATGAGAAACGGGTCAAGCTCTGACTCGGGATCACGAAATACGAACGGCACCCCGAACCAGCCCAGCAAGACAAACTCCTGTCAGCGAGAGGCCCAATTAACACAGAAATCTCCCAAACCAGATCTGCAAGGTAATCCAGGAAAACAAACAGTGAGAACGTTCTTTACGCAAATTCACGAAAACATTTGCTTTCATGACAAAAAGCGTTTTGGTGCTTTGTTTCGTGCTCTACACTTGGATCCTTGCATGATTGGCTTGTCTCTTGTGTCTGCCTCTAACAAAGGGCACGACCTCATTCGTTGTCACCTTTGTCTTCGTTGTGTGCTCCAACAAAAAGCAGATATTTGTCATCGCACCTGCAAGAAACCAAAGGCTGAACGCTTCTTTTGAGAAAACTGCAGAACGTGTTTTTTGTGTGGAACATTGTTTTGAAGAAGGGCGGAACAGAAACATGTTTCAGTTCTTTTCATCAGGCTGAGAAGACAGGGATCTCACACCGCGACCGGTTTGAGAAGCGTGTTTCTGCCCACTGCATGCACGATAAAATGTTGCAGCGAGATGATCATCGAGATTGCAAAGCAATCAAGATGATCATCAAGCTAAAACAATTTTTGAGTGCACAGTGAGCAGAAACAAATTCTCAAACCAGTTGTGGTGTAAGATCCCATTTCTACAACATGATGGCAGGTCGGCTCACATGCAGTGTGAGAAGC
>JAAUXT010152645.1_pt1 | contig 11755 bp, 16 predicted proteins | sample 7278171 | NCBI WGS metagenome assembly JAAUXT01 (sample SAMN14350112, study PRJNA611818) | marine sediment metagenome | isolation source: surface marine sediment (1.8m) | place: French Polynesia: Moorea | collected 2018-08
ACTCTTTTCAGGTTGTACAAAATACTGGAGAAGTGTGCAACTTATATTTTATGAATTATTATCTCAAGGAAAGCTCTGAAATATTTCTCTTGAAATACTTAAAATGTACATTTTTATTGTTATTTCCCCAAAATCAGGAAAAAAAGCATTTCAAGGCCAAAAAAAAAAGCACAAAAAAGCACATAAAAAAGTGGCTGGTCAAAAAAAAGCACAAAAAAGCACATGTGCTTTTTAAAAGCACTCTGTGCGAGCACTGGACAAAACAATCATTTGCAGAAATCGCATTGAGCCGGCGTGCGCCTGAAAGGAATGTGCATGTACTTTGATTGGATATCAGTCCATATCCAGGCTTCGGGAAACTCCTGACGCACCCTGGCGACAGGCAGGAGAGGGCTGGTTTGCAGAGTGTTCCTGTTGCCACCACCCTGGGCAAAGCCATCAGAGGGGCCTTGTGCGGCAAGTGGAGGGGCGGTGGTCGTTGTGGTGGCAGCGGCGACAGTTGTAGCAGCAAATGTTGGCATTGGCAGAAATGTGGTCGTTTGCCGTGCGTCATGGTCCATTTCTGGGTAAAAGTAATATCCTGCAACAAATGACGAGTAAAAGCTGAGCAACCCATTCTTCGATTCCTGCGCGTCAGACACAAAACAAGTGCAGTGAGTTCAGCTTTCATGTTCTGCAATCACCCTGGACACAAAACCTGAAAATTGAGCCTGTCACAGGAAAACCGCCAACCACATTGTTTTCAAATCAGACGAGCAACACCGAAGGTTCGAACCGAATGTCAAGGAAACACCAAAACACGGACTCTTCTGGTCCGCCACTTCAACCCGTCGACACAACGTTCGTACGAATGATGAACAAACGAGACAAACATCTGCGAGGTTCCCTCCTGCCAAGAAACACCAATCCGACTGAACCACACGTTTCATCACGTGATGGTCTGTGCCACAAAAATTCTCTCTTCCATTGGGAATGGCTCCTCCTGTGCCAACAATGTGCGGCATCTTTGCGAAAACTCGCACGTACGTACAAGAAAATGTTGGGAAAGAGAAACTTGACCAAGCAGTTGCAAGCTGTTCCAATGAAACAGCCTGATTTGAACGTGAAATGCACCAGTCTGACTTTCTGTCACAGCTGGTTTTCAACGTTATCCAAAGTCACAAGACATCAGAAAGGTTTGAATGTTTCAACGATGTTTTGTGTAACATCAGCATTTCAGAAGAAACCACGAGCTGGAAGAAGTCAGATCAAAGATGCGCTCATGTACAGGTTTGCAAGGGGAACTACGACGGAAAGCGTGAAAACCAAAATTTTCGGGGACCAGGAAGTCTCCAAACATCCTAATGCAGACACGAAAAGTACAACAAAGGACAGGGGACCATGTGTACACAAAACGTAAAAATCTACCCGACAGATGAGTCCATCCAAATCCACGCCTCGGGAAATTCCTGCCGAACACGTGCCACAGGGGCGAGGCTCGGGGGCTGCTGGGGCGCCGTGGCCACGCCGCCGGGGAACCCCTGCGGCCCCATGAAAGCACCGTCAGCGTTTGCGGGGCCAGCGGGCCCAGCGGGCGCGGGAACTGGACCGCCACGCCCAGACTCCGCGACTCCACCCCGCGCCCCGGGCACTCCGAATGACGCGTACCCGCCATAGTAGAAATCTGACAACAAAAGGACCGTCTGTGATTTGAACTTTCGAATATTTTGATCATCACAAGTGGACCTGGAACAGAAGATTTGGCATTCGTGGAACATGGCTGAAAACAAAAGGAGACAATCCGGAATGGCTCAGATCGACCTGTCCGAAGAATCGGTGAACACATTTTATCCTGTCCCCCCAGAGGATCTGACAGCAGATCCAACAACGCTGTCTGGGGACGACTCTAAAATTGTCATCCGATCGGCAGAGTAGGTTCTTGCCTTTCGACGATGCATTTGCTGCAGTTGAACTGTGTTTTGCTGCCACTGTTATCAAGTATTGGTCAAAATTGATCTGTGATCTCACATATTATTTCACCCGTGAAACAAATTTTTGCAGGAAACCAGAATAGATTCGCAAAATACGAGGTGTAGATCTCTGTCCAATTAATAATGGCAGGAACTTCGGGCGGAGCCTTGTGACCGGAGAGAGAGAGAGAGCTTGACCTGTCTGCGCCGGATACAGCCGACCGCATGGCTCCCACACATCCGCTTCGTCCTGGGCCTTCCGCCTTCAAGACATGGCAGGACAAACTCGCACGCTGTGAAGTTAAACGGACATGTGAAGTGCGAACAGAGGCCAATGAGACACAGCAACACAAGACAGGATTAATGTATGCGGCGTACGCACCTACTCTCATTTGGGGAAAGTTGAAAGTGTCTGGTCTGAATGTTTTTCAAGGCAAAACCATCCCCTTTGTTGCGATGTTGTCGACAAAAAGTCATCAGGTGCTCAATTTCTTCGTGGGTTCAAGAAGACCATAGCTTCCTCACACCGATGCAACAAAGCTCAATCAGACCGAGCGTTCTTGTCTCTTGTTCTTGTCTTGTGTTGCGCCACGCACCTTTGTTCCACACTGAAACAAACTGAGCACGTCGACCATCCAGAAACTGCGCACGAGAACCACGTTGTTCGAAGTCTTTGGCTTTTGTAGCCATTCAAAGCAAGGAGTCGAAAAGTGGTCACAAGGCGCTCGCTCCACTCCAGGCTCAGCGAAGGAATCCAACACAAACCTCGACTGCAATTCGTGACAGATGAGTAAAAACCAGTCAGAGCGCACGAGGGCACGAATTTCCCGCTGCATCGCGAAGGTGGTTTCAGTGTCGACGACCAGCGGACAGCCCTCGTACAAGTCTCAAGACACAATGGATCCAATCCAACCAGACGAATTCCAACCAACAATCCAACTGACCGAAACAACTGAAGTATGCACCACAAATTACCAACGACCAGTTGAGAAAACGAAACAAAACACTCTGCAAAAGTTAAGTTTGGGGTCACGTACGTGGACATGTGTTCGTCCGTTTGTCACATGTTAGTGAACCAAAGCCCGTGCTGAACAAGACAAACTAGTGCATTTCCTTTCACCATTGCGTTGAACGACAGCTAGGTGAATCAATTGTTTGTCAGAAAGATCTTTTTAAGTACTCAGTTTGGGTCTCAGTCCAGATCCAGGCTTCAGGGAACTCCTGGCGGACCCTGGCGACAGGAGTGAGTGGAGCCGGGGCGGGCGCACCGGGCTCTCCACGTTCGCCTGCAGGGCCGCCAGAGGGGCCGGGCGCGCCAGGTCCGGCTGGACCAGCCGGGGCTCTGGCAACAGCTCCATCATCAAAAGCTGCCTCAATGCCCGGCTCTCCTCGGGGGCCCGCAAACCCACGGACGCCTGGTCCACCAGGGCCATACAAATATCCTGAAGTTACAAAGAACAAAGCACTTACTTGGTTTCCAGATTTGTCTTTGTGCAAACAGCCAATGTCAGCAAGCTAGAATGTGCAAACAGGCAACACACAATACAGGGCACTCCGAAACAGACTGGTTGTTGCTCCTGGTCTTTGCTTTGTCCACGCTGTTCCCAGAGTGACAAAGAACGAAGAACGCCACAAAGACAAAGAAATAACGTTGACGTCGTCTTCAGAGAAGATTGTTCGCAGATTTAAAGGTTTCACATTTGGCGACCATGGTGCACAAAGTTAGTGCAGTGTCTTGTGTTCTGGTTCAGCATGCCATCAGCAGCATACAGATAGATTTTCTGTTCCTGGATGATCAATCCTTTTGCGATGAACAATTTTCAGTTCACTGTTTTTGTTGAGAAAGATTCATAAACAAGCCAAAGATATCTCGTGGAACTGGTGTCTGATCTTCTGAATCGTTCGGTGCAACGTGAAGACAACAAATCAAATAGACAACACATTTGATTTCCTGAAAGTGCAGAGGTGCGTGTCAACCCGACATGAATCGACGAGTGTACGTATTTACTCAGACTGTACTTCAGTCCAGATCCAGGCCTCTGGGAACTCGACGCGAACTCGCACTGGAGGTTGCAAACTTCCGGCTTCAGGCACCGAACTGCACCTTCCTCCCCTGCAAGCTCCCGACGGGGGTGTCAACGCCACTGAGGGAGTTCGGGGAGCCCCGGTGATGGGCCTGACGGCGGTGGCCGTTTGGAAAGGTCCTGGGCGCGTGGTGAACCTTTGAGGTCTCACAGTTGTCGGGTTTTCCCTTCGAAATGCTGCAAGTGAGTTCCACCAGAGTGAGTGAAATATTTCTGCATCCAAAAACCTAAGCACCAATCTCAAAATCGAAGGTGTATCTTCAAGGTCCAAAAATATGAAACTGGGACGACCACAACGAACATGGCAGCCAAGGCTGGCCTCAGAATTGGATTGACTCCAGCGGACCACTGCCGAATTTCTGGAGAACCTGAGCCTTCTTCAGAAACTTGCAGGTCAACGCCTTCGACTCTTATGTCACGTGCATCTCTTTCAGTTTGTCGGAAAAAAACTTAACTATAGCTTTGGCCTGTACATATTGAACACCCTTAAATTCCAGGTGGTTAATTTGCAACAAAGCAATTGAAATTTTCAACGAGTGCGACAGGTACTCTGTGTACGATTCGGTCCAGATCCAGGCCTCGGGAAAATCCTGACGAACTCGGGTGACGGGTTCAACGCCCGCACCCACATCGTCGGGTTGAAGATTGCCGTCCGAGGGAGGCGGGGCGTTCGCAGGTGCAGGGGCGGCCAGCGGCGGCCCTGCCTCCCCCATTGCCCCCGTCCGGCCCCGAGGAGCAAGTCTGAAGAACACCCTGGCTGTAAAGAAATACCACGTTACAAATCAATATGAGGGTCATTGAAGTTTAAGCATTGACGAAAAATGTGTTCCCTGCTTTTGTTCGGATGCTGAATGGAACCAGTGGAAACCAGCAGGAATGGTGACTTTCACACTGTGTTCGGAGCCAACATCGTCCGAGTCACAACAAGTTCCAACTTTTGACCTCAAATGTGTTTTTTTTTCTTGGGGGGGGGGGGGGTGACCTCCACTTGCATACAATTAAGGAAATTTTCAAAACACAGTGCTTTTTTTCGTGAATCACACTGTCGGCCTGCAAGCCCTGGATCCAGTCCAGAGATCCCTCGCAAGAGGCACACAATTACCAAGAGATCAAAGGTCAACGAACCCACGGCACCGTCCAGCAACCATTGTGCTCAAAACACGAATTGCTCCAGCAAACAGGTCATGGCTGCCTGCCAGCCAGGAAATGTTGCTTTGCCCAAATCAACCATTGGTTACTTTATCAGAGGGCACAAAGCAACGGTTGGTTGCATTCCCCGCTCCAGTAAGGTGAACCAACACTTTGTTGAGGTGAAACAATGGTTCCTGACAGGCAGGCAGTCTGGCTTGTGTGCTGGAACAATGAGTTATGAGCACAATTTGGCGGGAGCGAAAGTAATCAACCACTGGTTTGCCCCCTTCCGGAAAACTGATGGTCCGCACACAAACATACATACAAACACACACACATACACACACACACAAACACACACACACCAGACAGAACAACACCATCGTGAGTGCACTTTAGCCGCGAGTTCACGGAATACCGCAGGCTGAAAAACCTGGGGATAAAAATCCAGTTGTGTTGTCAACGAACAATGGCACTGCCTTTCCTTCAAAAAGTCCATTCTCGTGTGATACTCAGTGGTGACTCCAAATGCTCGAACGCAAGGTTCACGTCTGTTTTCCGATTTTCATGTTCTTCCAGGGAGCAGGATACAGAGTCCCAGGTTCTGAAAGCTTGGACAAGCTGGAGACGATCAAGGAAACTTGACTTTTAACTCACCCAATGCCCAGAAATATTGCACCAACGCAATTCAGTTGTTTCAATGTCTGCACTGAAACTTTGAATTGCAAGTCACTTACTTTCTAACCTGCAACTTGCACGCGAACAAGCACCAATTTCTGTGTCGTCTGCAGAATATCAAATCTGCTTCGCACAACGCGCAAACCTCAACGTTGTTTTGCATAAATGACAGCCGCAGAGCGCATTGAGCTGAAAGTCTACATTTGCAGCGCTCGATGAACAGAAAATAGCTTTTTTTGTTCTTGCAAACGACAGTCTGCGATCACGTTCACTGCAGACAATGTCCATTTCACACCAGGTCTTTGCGGCTGTAACTCGAGTTTCAACTCATTGCACTCTGGACGTTCAACCCGCAAGCTCTCTACCCTATGACGTCATCAATCCAGATCCAGGCCTCTGGAAATTTCCTGCGCACTCGCGACACTGCCGCCAGCGGGCGCTGGGGACCCGGCGCTGTTGCCATGCCGCCGGGAAGGAAATATGCAACGCCGGGGGCAGCCTGCACCCCTCTGAATGCGTTGTTTCCTGAACTAAACAATCCTCCGACGCCGCTGTAGTAGGCTCCTGAGTACATGTGGCTAGCTGGAGGGGGAGAGGTGCGATTTCAACACAGGTAATTCCATGTCAGTCACAAGAAACATTTACATGGCTACAAATGAAAAACATGAAACGACATCATTTGGAGAAGAACACTGCGAGCCAGAATCGCTTGGTTTATCACTACGCGCAGCAGGTCACTTCAACATCGCTACTCGGCGACATCGTTACTTCTTTCATTTGCTTGTACCTTTGTGCGCAGGAACATTGCACGGTCATCTCCCATTGAGCTGTTGTGCCTCAGAACAAGTTTCTCAAGAGTTTCACTCGCTCGACCTGCTGTGCGGAGTTGAAGCAGAAGCGAGAAACGGAAAGACTCACTCTCTTGGGGCTTCTGGTAGAGCGGGCAGGACGAGTACACCACGGCGCCCGCGTTCTGCAAACAAATGACGACGCGGGTCAACCGGTGGGTTTAACCCTCCACAAGGCGACACTGGTGATGACAGTCTCAAAAACACGAGGGAGGTGTGGATAGGTGTCAGCGTCAGAATGAGCGAGAGAGTGGTTAAAACAGTGGGGAAACTCAGAATTGAGTGGATGAGTGGGGTTTGCAATGGAATGTGTGTGTGTGTGTGTGTGTGTGTGTGTGTGTGTGTGTGTGAGGGTAACTCACGTCCAAGACTTTGGCGGGATCGGTTCCTCCACGGCTCCACGATCCGCACCAGAAGCAGAAGGGGGGGCTGGAACGTTTGCCGCGGTAGTAGTAGGGGTAGCCGCCCAGGCTGTCCAGACTCGCCACGTAATTCTCCACCTGAAGAACCAGAGAGAGGCGACATTTTTGTTGTCGAGTTCCGTTTTGTGTGTGCAACAGGTTCACGTGTTACGACACTCATAATTTTGGGATGACAAAACATGAGTTTTGCAGTAATTGAACCAGAGATACGTCGTTTGTCATGTGTGTGTTTGACAGTCCGTTTTCCATTCTGTTGTCGCTCTCAAAACCCAGGCCGGATTTCAACAAAATTACGTCCACTGGAATTCGCTTCTTCGAGTGGAAATCTGCACATGTGACCTGTGGTCTCACGTCACTGTTCCATCTGACGAAATCTCCTGCGAGCAACGCCACTTGAATCTCACAGAAAAATCTTTCTACCTCAAAACCCATCAGGTTCGCATTCCGCCAGCACTCACGTCGCGGTAGGTGAGGTCGTTTTCATTTCCTCCGTACAGGATCATGGCCTGGTCCATGGCGAGCAGCCAGACGTGCGACTCGGGGTCCGTGTCCACGTGCAGAACCACGTCCTTTCCGGGCTGAGTCTCGTTGGTGCCCTCGTTGGAGGCGAACCGCAGGTTCAACTGCAACGGAAGAACAAGTTGAATGAGGCCCGCTTGAGTCCCGGAGAAAAACACTGATCTATGTACTCCCACAAACACTCAGTCACTGCTGAGATTCTTTTCGCAATGAGTGCGAAACTTGTCAGGGCTACACACGTGGTTGGCCATGAAACCATCGACGCTGAAGTCGAGCGACGCGGCGAGCATCTCCTCCGTGCCGTCGGCGCCGCGGATACAGGCGAGCACCAGGATGCGCCCGTTCGGAGCCAGCTGCAAGGGACACAACAGTTTGAGTCAGGGAAAAAATGTGCATGTCACGGGTGTGCGCAGCCGAAAGGGTGGAATCAAGCTGCTTTTGTTTGAACCAACAGTTTTCCAAAATGACAGTGATCCACACATAGACCCGCACGAGAGATGGTCCTGCCTACCTTCTGCGCGAGCTCAGGGGTCAGTTCGATGCGCAGCGTGTGGCGCATCGGGTTGTTGGGCAGATCGAGCACGTCCTGCTGCGCCACTTGACCCTTCCCCATCAGCTGCAACAAACAAGAAAATGCGCATAAAGGACATGATTGAGCATTCACCCCAACAGCTCCAAGCCCAAAATCAACAGTTTGTCCGCTGCCACCGTCAGTTGAGTTTGAACAGTTGATGGTTCTTGAAAGAAAGATTTTCGCTTCGTGCTGACCAAAAAACGCACAGCCAAAGTCAGTGTCCTGGTCCGTCCCGTCCAACACAATCCTCAGGGCTCTGCTGCCGCCTGATCACAAGCCAAGCGTCCACAATTTTGCACCAAGTTTGCAAAATCATCAGGTTTTGATGTCGATCTCTCTCCCAGCAGAACGGCAGAGACGGGATTTCGTGGCTCAAACCCGTAAGACCAACTTTCTTCTGGACGTTGTGAAAAAATCCTGTCGAGTTGTTCCTCATGTGTCCGGCCGAAACTGTCCTGAAATTCTGAAATACTTCCAGGACCATCTGAGGAAAACGCAGCAATGTACAGTTTTGCTTTGGAGTGGTTTGCACAGCAAATGGTACCCACACACTTGTGGTGCTGCTGTCCTTGTCCGAAAAACAATTGTGCAAATCAAGAACCGGGACAAAAATGCTCTCATAGGAAATGACGTTCCCAGGAGTTCGTTGCGATTTGCTTTGACCGCTCTTCGCGACGAACACTGGAAGCTCAACCAAGTCAAGCTGACCCTTCGTTGCATTGAGGCCTTCTATCTGTCGGCTTCATCCGGATTTCATCGCAGATTCTCGGTGAATTTCCCAATCAATCACGAAAAGAAGACGGCATGTTGTCCTGGGCTTCTGAGTTTGATCCGTAGTTGATACGTCTTGATGCAACCTCGTTGAGGAACAGCAGCTTCAAAGTGCTTGGTTTGCAAGATAAAAGCGACACGAAAGTTGGAAGAAAGACGTTGGACAGCACCCCAAGTGGAACTTGCAGACAAACACATGTATGACCACAAACGGAAGTGTTTTCAAGTTGTCCGAATTTCCATTCTGCGCCATTCTTTCCCCATTGAGTACAACGCCCTTCACAGGAAAACCTCACCAGCAGTAAACCAGCACATAATTTTCGCAACAAAAGCACCTTTTCCCTGAACAAAAGGAGACAAGATGGGGAATAAAGCGGCAGGGAAGTCTTTTGAGTCGGTGGAGAAGCCATTAGGAGGCAAGAAGCAAATCCTCTTCCACAGAGAAAGGCCGCTTAACCAATCTCATTCCACTTCTGATAGGACAGTATTTTCTCAAGGACAGTCTCGTTAGGGGTTTAAATGGGCGCGGAAAATTACTCACAGTAATGAGTTCTGATTCTCCTCCACAACACACCGCACTGTTGCGTGTGTCGAGGCCTGGGAGTTCCGAATGCGCACAATTCGCAAGTGTCTCTCTCACGAAAGCTCGCGAGCGCAACTTCCAAAGGCAATGTACGCAGATCCAGGTCTTCACGATTCTTCTTTGCCTTGAAACTTTCGCCTTTCACGTTCGTCAGTCAGTGCTTCTTCACTCTCCCGACCGTGAAGCCAAAAAAGAAGCATTGAGATAAGCTTTTCTGGAGCAATACGTACCACTTCGCTTTTTTCACCGAAAGAAACAAACAAAACGGCAGCTAAATTCCTTTCAAGAACATTGGTGATTGGTGATTTGATTTTGTTGAACACAATGAGATTGGTTCCGTCGTGAAGGATAGAAACTCAGGAGAAAACCTGTCATAACACACAAGGTCATCACTGGCCGAATGTTCTGTTGGCCGTGAAACTTCTGTGTTGAGGTAGGTCATCAGGAGTGTGTTTTGAGCTCCAATTTTGTGTGAAGACCCCTGGCGTGAACACGCTGAGAAAGTCGCCGGCCAAAAAATACATTTCCAGCGAAGGCCAATTTCCTTTGGGAGGAACAAACTTGAGCAGAATGTCGTGTGCAAAGCAGGTCAAGTGCAGTCAATGTCCTCAACAACGCTTCATTTCACAGAAAGCCGGTCTGCAAATAGACCTGCAGCTGCCACTGTAGACACCTTTCACGCCGGACAGCCTTTTTACGTCAGGCCGAGCACAGGATCAGTTTTGGTGACATCAAATCCTAATTTGTGACGAGTGGCGAAGGAGAACTCATCTGCGAACATTCGGCTTTGCTTTCCAGGCGCAGTTCCGAATCAGGCTGTGGAACCGCGATCAGTGGCGGGCGAGGCAGCGAGGAGCAACGCTCCCGCCACTCTGCTGATTGGGAAGAGAAGTCCTCGACTTCTTCCGAGTGCAGAAAAAACAGCTGTTTCGTTCGCAAAGTTTTTTTATGCATATGGAAAGAAAATGGAAAAGACTACCACAGCTCATTTTTGGTGCGGTCACATTTTGGATTTCATTCTCAACAACATTCGTTACGTTTTGGAGAAATAGTTCATGCAGATACTGTGAAATCAGAAACAAACAGTCGTGTGTGACCCACGTTTTGCGAGGGAGAAAATGCCTCCTGAATAGCGTCACAACTTCTTCCTGATAAACATCAGAAAGGAAGGCATTTTCTTTTCTCAGCACAATGTAAATCCTCTGCAGACTCTTGTTACATCAGTCTGTGACACAAGGGAGCCTTTAACCTAGTTGCTGAGAAGGAAGGCAAAAGGATTTGTTTATTTTTTGATGTCAGACTTCATTCATCGACTGGTTCCTCAGGTATTGCAAAGAACATGGTGCATTTTGAAAGACGATTCCTTTCAACACAAGCAAAGCAGGCATCTGACAATGCCCAAATCCAGAATTAGTTGTTTGTACGACGAACTGGACCTGAGAAGGGCCACATTCGATATTTCCACTGGCAGAGGAAACACCTTGTCGTCCCGATTTCACGAAAATGCAACAGTTCCGCCCAATCAGACTTCTGTTTGATTCCTCTTCTCCAAAACCTATGTTGGTCCGTCCGGCCCGTTTTGTGTCTTTGGAAAAGAACCTGTCATCCATCCAAGTCACGAAATTACTTCAACTCGACTCTCACTCACCTTGATGAATCCCCCTCAGTGGTGCCGCCGCTAACAAGCCGCTTTGCAACTTTCAAGCCAAGAGCCTCGATTCCCTTCTCTTCGTTGGATATCTGTGTCATGTCTCAGTAAACTTACAGCGTCTGTGGGTCCAATCACCTTTTCAGGAGAACAAAGGCGTGAAGTCATAAGACCAGACCTTGGCTTCAGACACAACCTCGACAATATCCAAAGTACAATTTCTGCTTCAAAGGGAACTTGTCCCTGATGCAGACGAAGTCAAGATTACAAGAATGAAAAGCGTTTTGTGTCTGGCAATCATTCCAAAATTTCTTTGTTCCTTTGTACCAACCAAACTGATTCCGTGAAAATCGAAAGCATCACTTGAGTTCTTTTTCTCTTTCTTTCAACCCTTGGATTACACTGTGTAACAAATTTTCACTTTTTTCTTGTTCCTGGCTTGAAACCATTATTTCCCAGTTTGTTGTGAACAAACAAAATAGAAAATGACAAAGATTGCCCCAGAACTTTGGTTTTGTAATCAGGACATTGAATTTCCAAATTTGCAT
>JAAUXT010022703.1_pt1 | contig 11754 bp, 10 predicted proteins | sample 7278171 | NCBI WGS metagenome assembly JAAUXT01 (sample SAMN14350112, study PRJNA611818) | marine sediment metagenome | isolation source: surface marine sediment (1.8m) | place: French Polynesia: Moorea | collected 2018-08
CATTTAACAAATGTCTTCAATGTACAAAAATGGTTCCAAACTTGGAACAAAAATACAACTCATGCCACCCAACTGCAGCGGTCTCTTTTGAAGACCCCCTCGTATGTGGTGTCCAACACGTGTGCGTCTTTTGAGAGTGGGAAGTAACTAGTGTGCAAACCACCGACACCCGACTGTCCTTTCACTGTTTGACCGTCTTGTTACTGTGGTGAAAAAGAGCCTGAGTTCTGCCCACCAAGACAATTTATGCCAACCTTTTCGCTCTTCACCGTTTTGCTCTTTCCTGGGTTGAAAGTGATTATCTCGGCGGATGAGGCTCATCGAGGCTGCGCGGCTCCTCGGATCGTGTGGAGGTCGTGACCCGACTCCGCCCCGGACACGAGCGCCGCGCCCAGCATCATGCAAATGTGGCTTAATTAGGACATTGAAGGGAATTTGTCCAGGAGTGGACTGTGCATTTCAGATATGTGACAGGCATATGAGAGATTCCAGGTGACCCTGTGATATTCTCATCACACTGGATGCAGGCCACGCTGTGAAGCCGTTTGTTGGGCTTCTTTGCATCGGAGCTGCTTGGCACCACTTTACACAGTTCTTTTCGAGTCCTCACACTGAAACGCGCGGAAGATCAACAATGAACCTGACAGAAACTACTGTGTGTGCGTGTGTGCGTGTGTGCGTGTGTGCGTGTGTGCGTGTGTGCGTGTGTGCGTGTGTGCGTGTGTGCGTGTGTGCGTGTGTGTTGGGGGAGCGGTCCTCAAGAGAGTTGTTCAAACATCATGCAACTTTTCACGTCTTGAATTGCGGACTCGATTTGTTGTTCAAGTTCAAAGCCAGAGGTGATGATTTGCCATCGTCTTGTCCTTTGAAGCTGCCCAGGAGTGCGCGCGTTGAAGTCATCTTCAACTGTTCTCCAGAACCTTCCTCCGGCGAGGACAACTGGAATCAACGCCAAAGTTGAGAGTCAGAAGTGACAGACTTTTCACAGTGGTCATTCCGAGCTCGTCCCTCTTTTCGATACTTCCCAAAGGCAATTGCCCTTGCAATATGAAGGCTGTAAATTCTGAGAGATTTTATCAAGTGATGCATTTATGGCAAGCAGCGGCACACACCAAGTCGCACTTCAGTCGTGGTGCCATTTCGTCCCATGTTCACGTGGGCCTCACCGGCGAAGCACACCAAGTGACTTTGAACAGGATCCCTTGGAATCGAAACAAACACCTTTGTGTCCGGTTTGGTCGATTCGTATCCCTGATGGCTGCTTTTCGTGGCTGAAACACGTTTCTGCAGGCAGGTTGTCACTTTTTCTGGATGCACGTGTGTGGTCATTGGCTCGTGTGATTAAAATGTCTTCCAACTCAGTGACCTTGTCAGTGTGTCCAATTCCAGAGCTGAAATGGGGGCAAGTTTCGCTCGTTTCCCACTGACGGACTCGCCTTATCTCAGCTAATGGACTGAACTCACGGAGATCTCGTGCAGTGCGGACTGTACCCGGGACAGCTGCGTTAATGATTCAGAGGTGGGTTGTGCGCCGGTGGCGCCCCGCAGGGACAGGGGACACAAGGTTACCCTGTAAATCGTCATACATCAAACCGAACATCATCTGGAAACTGCCGTTGGCAGCGGAACAGTGGAGGAACCAGAAAGAGAGACGACACAGGGCGGTTGGATGCAGAACACACACCTTCTGCAGTGGATTTGTGAAGCGACACAATCCTTGAAACCAAAGGAGTCTTGACGGACTGACTGAGAGACATGGAGGCCGAAAGACTCCTCACAGTCTGACTCTGATCAACAGAATTACTCTGCTGCCTCTTGGTCGTGATTTCCTCACCCTGCGAGGCACTGTGCTGTTGTCTTTGAGCGTTCCTCATCCGCCACTTTCTGAGAGTAAATATGACTCAATTTCACTGGATGTCCATATTTTATTCATGTCGCTTTGTGCCTGAACCCAGATGTAGTGCATTAAGGGAGCCACCGACTCCGGCGCAGCTACACACCTAATTACGTTACTCACGGAAACAGCGCCACTGTGGAAACGCTCGGCGCTTTCTGTCGGCTCTGAAGAAAGCCGACGAGACTCCGCCGAGACGTGCTGAAATCCTGTCCGTCCTCGACGTGTATCACTCGAAGTAGGTACCTGTGGTTTTGTGTCTCGGGCTCAAGCACGGTCCGGTGTGTGAAGGTGTCCCTCTGCGCGTGCTGCGGACACCAGCAACAGAAGGTCAAACGCCAGAGCACGGATAGATGAGAGTATCATCAGCAGACACACGTTGCGGAATTGTCAACTTAACTTGCATCAGAAGTCTGCCAGCACTGCCGACAGTGTTGCTCTCTGTTTTCCACTGTACCCTTGGGTGAAGTCATATTTCTCTGATCATAAAGTTTCCGCCGTTGTGCAGATGCAGCGGTAAAATGATGAATCACACGTGTGGAGTCTTGTCTCTGCAGTTGTCTTGCGTTTCGTGGATAATTCATTGGAGCCTGACTCCTGGAGCCTTGGCTCTTCTCGATGACTACGACTACGTTGGTTTTCGTTCGTAAGGGTGATCCTCCCAACGGAGATTGACGAGCACGTATTGACGAAGGGTTTGAGCAAATGAACCAGATTGCAATGAAAGAATACATGTGGAAGATACAACGAAGAAACAGGTTTTAGAGTCAGGTCGGGTAGTTCCAGGGCTGGTCTGGTGCACGGGAAGTCAGCTTCACAACTCCTGCGTGTGCTGCACCGGCTTCTTGTACACTGCAGACAGTGCTTCCTTTCTTGCCAACACGCTCCAAGAGACGAGAATCCATTTTGTACTCCGGACCTGACTTCTAGCCTGCTGCTCATGATCTGTCCTCCAACAGGCCGAGTCGTGGGATATGGGTTCACGATGGTGGCGGAAATGTAGATGCATTCCGCCTTGAAACTGTTCGTGTGCAAGTGGCAGAAAATTGATGACTCGTTCTTGAGATGGATGTGGTCGTGGCCAGGCACACCCATTGTACCTGCTGGAGTTGAAATTTCGGTCATTTCCAGTTGACTGTTTGTTCTGTTTGAAACAACTGTGAAGTTCAACAACTGATTTCAGGGGTCGCATCTGAGGACCTCTGTGATGACATTCGCGGGGTCCTTGACCCTTCGTCTGTCCAAGCAGCAAGTACGAGCATGATTACATTCCTGATGTTGAGTCCTGCAAGTGGACCAGTTCATGGGAAGAGTCAAGGGGAACAAAGGTAAACAAGCTGATTGGGTGAGAAGCTCTTGTGAGAATCAAGACTTTCTCCAGTGTGGCGGTCATGTAGTGAAGAAATTGTACAACAGTTGGGTTTGACTTGTTGCATTTTTGATCGTGCAAATGCGACAGATCTGACGCAAATCCACCCAGTGTATCGTGTCAACTTTAGCCGCCACGGGGAACAACAATCAGAGACCGGCTTCGTGAGCCGAGACTGACGTGATGTACGTCTTCTGGGATTGAGGTGGGTCTCATTCGTCCACGAATGGCGATCTTCGAGTGCGTGGACAAAGAAAGAAAAGGCTTCAGAGAGTGAGGATGCTTGAGAGAAAACAAGCAGGAGAACCCCGAGCTGAGTTGTGCAGACGTGTTCTGACAGCGTTGTGGGAGTATTGAATGGCGCAACTGCAGCAGAAGAGACGTGCGCTGTCCTCCAGCCCACTTGATCAGTTTATTTCTATTTGCACAGATCCTATAACCAGGGAGGTCCCCACGCTTGATCCCGCTCCCCGAGGTCTGCACTCCAACATTTGCCACACCAACATTTCTCTTGCAACTTCCCTAAAAGTCTGTGCCCCTGCAAGGATCGTTCTATCGTTCAGATTGACATGTGCGCAAGTTGGTAGAATGCCCCTGGTTGGTTGAACCTGCTCTTGACATGTATTGGCCCCGTGAGCTGTGTTCACTCTTTGACCAGCACCCTGGGCAGCGGTATGATTTTTTCATGGAGCTGTCTCTGCCTGAACCCAATCAGAGATGACAGAGCTGCTGCACATGTTATTGCCTCGTGCTTTTGCCGAAGATAGCAAGTTTCGGGTGCACTTTGGGCCCTATTTGATTCAAGTGGGCATAAAATCTGTTGGGATCCAGAATGAATTGCAGGTCAAACCAATCACTCAAAGGACTCTTCAGGTGTTTGCTGTATACGAAAGCGCTGTGAGGGTGTTGCGTGCGTTCATCCAGTCGCACAAACTGGTTCGTTGCACATTGTGGCAAAGAAGACCGTGTCACCTGTTGTGAGGTGTGAGCGTCTCGCAGCACGTGTTGGTGGAGAAAAGTACAGAACAACGGTCAGAAGGAGGGTGTTGGACGCCTCGCGCCAGGCAGAATCGTGCGTGGCGCACACTGCTGTCACGCATTTTGTCACAACCCAGGGAGACGTGGGTTCATCAACAAACTGAAACGCCCGCAAGATCCACCAACACATGTTCGTGTCGGGATTACACGGGACACGCTGGGCGTGATTTAATGCGATGTGGACAAATTCGACTCTTGTGGCACGGCCGTCATAAATAGGGCTTACGGTGTCAGTGAGCATGTCCAATGCGCCTGAATATTCATCCGGCGCTGATCCATCTAATTATTGCACAAACAACGGGTGCGCATTCCTAATGAAGGCTGGCAACATCACTCTTCCCAATGACTGATTGCTGAAACAAAGCAGGTGAGACAATGCCGTCGTTGTGTCGCATACGGAGAGAAGCCAGCATCAGAGCGACGCAACGCACAGAATCAGTCTCCAGGGACAGTGCGCCTCGGGTAGGCCACGAAGACTCGTGAAGAGTACGTGTGTTGTGCGGTGCATGGAACCTGCCTGATGAAAAGTGGGAGAAGAATTCCGAGGAAGGGTCACATTGCCTCCTTTTTACGGCTGTTGCTCCCCAACCTTTGATGCCCTCACCAGCATTGCTTATTCATGCCTCTGGTCACAAGAACCAAGGACGGAAAATTCCAGCTGGAATCAAGGTGCTTTTTGCTCAGGTCCGCAACTCAGATATCTCCCCCAACTTTGCACCCCCCAGAAAGATGACTCCGTCTGTGGTCTGATATCTCTGTATTTACTTCCCTAATTGAGCATTGTAATGCAATAAGCCGTTAACAATGTTCTTGAGCATCCCAAGGAAGCAATGTTTGCAGGAAACATTTTGTTCTCGGAGAAACTTGAGTGGTTTTATTTTCCCCGTGATGGCAGCGGGAAGCAGCTTTTAAACACAGGCAAATCTAATTGAGAGGGTCCCTAACCGCCCCGAAATGAAATTATCCACAGTCTTGGTGCTGTGTCGCATTCGAAATGCACTGCGCTTGTGTTGTACAAACCAAACTCATCCGAGAGCCATTTTTCTTCAAACATGCGATCACAGAACCCGTCGTGTGTGCTTGCATCAAGAGAAATGGGTTGTCACCTTGCAAAACGTGGTTCCTGTTCAATCACACAACTCTTTTCTCGACCAAATGCCTCGACAAGTGGTTGTGTGATTTCATAGGAACTATGTGAGAGCCCTGTGGTTTTGTCAGTGAGACACAGAAGCGAATACAGTTTCTTCCGTTGTCCATTCTTTCATTCTTTCATGAACAAACATTTCTCATTCATTCGTTCAACTCATTCATTCATTGACAAACTCGTTGATCAATCGATTCACTAATTCACGCGTGTCGTCAGTCAGTCACTCATTCACTCACTCACTTGCTTGGTCACTCACTCGCTCACTCACTCTTACGCGCTCACTTACTCAGTCTTTTTCACTCTCTCACTCCCCCAATACTGCCTGGTGGGCTTTTTGTCGCCTGTTTTGAAGAGCCTGTGTACAAAAGCTTTCTTTAGCGTGTCCGCCGACTTTCCGGAGGGAAGAGTCTTTGCCTGAAAAAAAAAGTGTTGTTCATTGACCTCAGCAAAGACAGATTTGAACACAACGGAGCGCGGTCAGTGGCTCCGAGTCCGAGCTCTGGCCGTTCCGAAAGCAATCTGGGAGGCACAAGCACCGGGCGCAGTGATGGCTGTGGAGAGATTATGACCAGCGCTGTTTGAGTCCAGCGCGAAGGCGTGAACGTGGTTGTTGCGCCTTTGAGGCGGCGGCGCGCTGCCCGCACCTGATAAGACCCGGCACAGGCGGCACGCGGCGGCGGCAGCGGTCGGGGAATTCACCCTGACGCTGGAACAATGCGTCCTGCCAGAGATCTACAGGCCCATTTACCAGAGGCAGCTGTGCACAAATTAAGCATCAATCAAGAAACTCTCCCGGTTCTCCCGACACCAGAACTGTGAAAGGAAGTCCTTTGGGTAATTTCACTGTGAACAACCACTGAAACTTTCGCATCTGGCCAGGCTGTACTCGCGCAACACCGTTGGTCTGTTCCTCTTGCATTTTCTATTTTCTGTTTGCGTCCGAAACTAACAAACCCTGAGAAGAACCTCGGCTTGCGTGGCGAGAAGAATTTGGGTTCGTACGTACTCAAGCATTACGAAACAAGAGGATGTGGTTTTGTGTGTACAAAATCCGGACACCTTCCAGCTGATGAAGCAACCGGCGCGACGAGGCTTCGCGGTCTCAGCGTCCTTCGTGACTGCGGCTCCTGATGGCGCTCTTTGTTCACGAAACTTGAAAGAACCGACCGGGTTCTTCCGAGTGCTCGCAGCTGAGACCCTGATACACTGGTCGTTTGTTTTCCCGCACTGGTTCGGAAACTCTCCGCCGACCTCTTTTCAGAGCGGAAAGTTCCTTGGACTTCAGGATCAGAACCTGTAATCACCGGAAGTGCAGCCTCACGAATTTCTCTGACGTTTTGTTCTTGGACGTCATTGACGAAAAAACAAATTCGCTCAAGAAATGCGGCATGAAAATATTTCTTGACCCACACATCTTTTCGGAGCAGACTTCGAGGCATCAAGGACCATCGTGGGCTTCACGTGGTGTGGTGTTTGTGGACGAACGTCTCAGGCTCCACGGCCGCGATGGATGACACGCAATGCGTGTTTTGTGCTTCTCTGGTTTATCTCCCTTTGATGCAGTTCAACACAGCAGCAACAAAGGGACTGGGACATATTTGACGAGGGATCCTTCTTCTCCAACCGTGATTTGTTGTTCGTATGTCCACGTTCTGGTTGCAAGCACAATACCTTCAACAAAAGAGCGTCGTGAAATGCACCCAAAGCCGTTCATCTCAGGTTGTTCTCGTGGAACCTTCGACAGCTCACACAAGGCCTTTCCTTGAAAAAACACGCGCCACAGTTTCTCGCATTCGGCGTTGTGACTGAACGTTGTTGGCTGTTTGTCGGGTCCCCGAGGCGCAGTCGCAGCGTCTCTGGTCGGACGGACGGACGCTGCTCAGGTAATTGAAGGCGACGCTGCGGGGAGTCGCCGCGTCTCTGCGCAGATCAAAGCAATAGGTCTGAAGGCGCGCGGCGCTCCGCGGGATGCGGAGACACACGCGCCAAATCCACATTTGGCAATGGCAACAACTACTGTGTCGGAGAAGTGCAGGTTTCAGTTGAGAAAATTTGGTTTTGAACTCCCCTCGAACGTGTTTTGTCTTGATGAACCTTGTTTCAAACGTCTCGCTTGGTGGTTATTGAACGCTCGCGACATTCTATTTTTGTTGGTTACTTGTTATCGTTCAACAAAACACACAAGATATATCAGCACGCAGGCAGCAATTACTTTTGGTTGTGGTGTGAAACAAAAGTTCACCTTCGCTCACGTCGAGTTTGCAAAGAGAAGCGTGAATTGTGAAGTGTGAAGAGCAAAATGTGAAATTCCTGGAGCCTTACGAGTGCTTACTTTGTCTGATAGGAATGCAAAGCCAAAAGTATTTTGCGTGTGTGGAAGGGTGAATACTGCACGAGAGTGGGCTGTAAAGTCTCGGGGACATCCGTTAGCTTGTTTGGCTGCAGGTTTTTACGGCTCTCAGGTGCGGAATAACGCGGCTGTTACCAGCGAGTAAATCTAATTGCGGCGCCGCATCGGCAGCAGCGCAGCTCCCGCGCCCGCGCGGACGACGGTGCGCCGTTCTGCAGACCCAGAACAGGAAGGAAGCCACACCCGGAGCCTGTCCGACTCTGGGGTGAGGAGCTCGGGGCACTGAGACCCAACTCCAAGTGCGAGATTCTGTGAATCGTGAAGTGCGAAGGCGAATCGTTCTCTCTCTGGCCACCCACGCCGGACCGCCGCTGTCAACAACAAAATCCCTTCTCAGGATGACTCACTCCCCGAGGTTCGCAGTAACACTTGTACAACTTTGACTCGAAGTCACATCACGATTCCAGCTTCAGATTGAATTTGACTGTTTGTGAGACTGCTGTTGCAAACAATCGACCCTCCAGGTGTTCGTAGTGTTTTCCCCTTGCTTCCAGTGAGCAACAAGTTTCTTTCTTCTTCAGACATACATGTTCTTTGTTGAGAAAAGCATTCCACGTTCTTAAGACACCTTTATCGTCAACAGATCAACATCAGCTGAGCTCCCTGGTTCACGATTTTCTTTCTGTGATGAAATTTCTGTTTGGTTCTGTGGGATCTCTTTGGCCGTGGACTTCAGTTGCAAGGCAAGGAGTGCTATCTTTGAGGCACAGACATTGAGTGCTTGACTCTATGACACCGACAAAATGAGTTCAAAAATCTTGGACAAAGAATCGAGCGGCATAAAAACCTGACGTTGACACGCACTGTACAATTCCAGACAAGTTTGAGTGATTAACAGTCTGTTCCTCGCAGCTCTCCACGAATTCCAGCTGATTTCCTCTCGTCTCGAATTGAAGTCGATTACAACAATTTGTTCGCAAGATTTAAGTCAATTACACTGCCGTCTTGACAATGAGCAGAGAAGGAATCTTCACTGCAAGAGCAGAAATAAATGTCGTGTGAACCATCCAGGGAGACAAGAAATAAGTGAATCAGTGTGTTGCGCCGGTGTGTTAATATCTCGTGCATTTTGAATGAGATCAGCCAGTGTGCTGTGTGTCACTCCAAATGAAGATGAAACACGCGGATTTATCTTTCATGAACACACTGTGCACTGAGATGATCACTTCATTTGCACAAGAGTGAAGTTGACGTGATTCATCCCACACGCAATGCAGAATGAGTTTGAACTTTTGACACGACAGTCTCTGACACTTTTCCCCACAGCCCTTTGGTTTTTGAAATTTTCATCACAGCAGCCCTTGTGCAGACAAAGAGAACGTATTTTCTGGAAGAGCTGGCCTGTTAGAATTGGCCTCAGCGTTTGTGCATGCCCCGATTCACACGGGGAGATGAGCCCAAAACTTCCAAAAGTGTCTGCAACTCTTTACTGCCAACAAAGTCCGTGATCGCGAGACTGTTTGTCATCAGGAACAAATCAGGTTTTGCTCCCACTGAGGTTCCAGCGATGAGATTCGGTTTTTGCAAGGGAAACCGAACTGTTGTTGGAAGCAAAAGATTGTTCCGCGCACGGAGCATTCAGCAGAGATATTATGCGTAAGGTTGTCAGAAACTCACGCTGTGAGAACGGAATCCAACGTTGAATTTCGTCGATTCCTGCTTTGTACAGAATGTTGTTTTGTCACCTCATTGCGAACCTTTCTTCTCTGTTGCATTGAGGTGCGTTTCGGTTCACTAAAGTGAGCCTCGAAGACAAAGAATACACTTTCTTACTGCTGCTCTGATCCGAGTGGAAAACTGGAGTTCAAGACAAACGGACACGGTGAAAGGAACCAGAAGGTCTGAGTTCTCTGTTGAGGGTGAGGCTCACCCAGACCCGTCACACCAGACCATGATGCTGGAGGTGAAACACGCAGATGGGGTGGTTTGGTCACACTACCTGTCCTGCAGGTGTGGATCGACTCCACCCTGCGTTGGAGCTTTGTTCCCACAAAACAAGAGGAAATTAAGACAAGCCAACTGTATCAAGATCGGGAATTCGGAAGAACATTATACGTACACGTTACAAAAGCAAAAGAGCCTATTTTGGTAAGATTTGGTTGGGTCAATCTGTGACAAGTCAAGGCTCACGGGCAAGCACAAAACGACCAGATCTACGTTGCTTCAATGTTTCACACTGTACGAGCGTGTCACAATATTTCAAAAATGCACCCTTGATTTATTTGTTTTTGAGGCCCAACTGTGGCTCATAATCATACAAATTCGAAGCTGATTGCTCCTGTTTCCACCACGGAAGAGCAGCTCAAGCAATTTGCATGCTTCCGAGAAAGCGCTCTCACACCACATCACCTTGGTTGATGTTTGCTCTTTGTCTGTTGAGTATAGTGTGTGCGTGTGTGCGTGTGTGCGTGTGTGCGTGTGTGCGTGTGTGCGTGTGTGCGTGTGTGCGTGTGTGCGTGTTTGTTCATTTTTCAGTTGTGTTCTGTCGTCTGTCGTCGTGTAGTCGAGAGTGGGTTTGAAGCAATGCCATATCTTGAAATTAAATCACGGGACCAGTGGACATCAGTTTTGACTTCATTTTCATGACTTTGAATTTGTCACGTGTGTCATAGTACTGAGCGCGTACTCGCCTTTCGCCAGGCCACAAAATCACAGTGAAGAGTCGCTTTCTCTTGTCCCGTGAATTTTGTGCACTGAGAAGGACGAAAGCAGTCTGATAAACGAGCGATATCTTTGTTTATGGCTCATTGAAAGAATGAGTTTCAAGTGCATATCTTAATTATTATTCCTTCAGCTTATGCATCGATGAACGTCTTCATAATCACTCCTCTCTGTTGCTCCGTTCACACAAGTGCACTTCCGTCTGGAAGAAAGTCCGCCGAGGAAAGTGGAACTCTCAGAAAGTGCCTGTTGAAGAGACTCACAGACAAGATAACTTAGAACGAGGCGTTTTGCTTGAAGTGTTCAGCATTTACACAATTCCAGATTCACTCATCGTTGTGCCTGACATCTGTCTCATCGGCCAGGGAAAACAAGAATCTCACACAATTTTATTTGCTTTCATTCTTTTTCATTCACATGCCTCTTTCTGCCATGCTGCTCGTACGTCTGTTTTTGTGGGGTGCTTCATTTGAAAGTTTTTGTTTCAAAATCCAGCTCATTTTATGGGTGAAACAAGAGGAGAAACGATCACTTTGAGAGCGCAGCGCGTTCAGCGGGTTTGGAGCGATTACAACTGATGCAGTAAATTAGCGTCGCCAGATGACAAGGAATATTGACAACATGAAATCATCTGGAAACGAACGCACTCTGCGAAATCAAGCCAACGAGAAAGCTGTTTCGACGCTCGTTTTTTACCAGTCGTCCGTCCCTCGGCGGAGACGTCGCGCGCCTTGCGTCTCCGATCCGCTGCCACTGGTGCCCCGCCCTCGCACCTGTCCCTCGTGAAAAGAATGCGTTTTTGTCGTTCTGTCACCGCTGAACGAAAGGGTAAATTGATTTGGTCGTTTCGCGACAAGTATCTATCTCGGACAGGGGGATTGACGTGATGAAATCATCTGGAAGCGCCTGTACATCTCAGAGCTTCTCGAGTGTTCAGCCATCACCAGATAACTTCATAAGATGAATTCTGCTGTTGAGATGTGTCAATGGATCCTGCTCGTACACCAGGGGGTGGCACTACTGGCGAGGAAATCCTGCAGGACACTTTTAGGTACGAACTTTGCAGTGCCATCCATTGTGACCAGATTGTGGGCTTCACTGGTGAAAGAAGCGCACTGATTCCTGGAGAGAAGAGCCCCCCACTATGGGGCAGAGATAATGAGGGCGGGAAGGCCTCTGATTGGTCTAGAATTCAAAATCCAGCCCTCTGATTGGTCCAGAGGCCAAGTGCCCCA
>JAAUXT010023641.1_pt1 | contig 11753 bp, 12 predicted proteins | sample 7278171 | NCBI WGS metagenome assembly JAAUXT01 (sample SAMN14350112, study PRJNA611818) | marine sediment metagenome | isolation source: surface marine sediment (1.8m) | place: French Polynesia: Moorea | collected 2018-08
ACGTCGGGGTTTTGATGTGTGAGTGCATGCGGAGGGAATTGAATGTTCAGTGTGTGTGTGTGTGTGTGTGTGTGTGTGTGTGTGTGTGTGTGTGTGTGTGTGCGGGTGTGCATGTGTGTGGATGTTGCTGTGTGCTGGTGTAGCGCGGCATGATCTTTCAAAAAGTAGCCAGGATCGTTTTTCGTCACAACATGGCCTCCTCGTGCTACGAGTTGACAAAAAATCCATTTCGTTCCTGTTGACTCCTGTCAAGCTGTTCTCAACAGACACAAACACGGAATTTCATTTTGCTTTTCAGTTTTATTTTCCCTGGTACAGTGAAATAGAGTAAACAGTCGTTATGTACAAACCGATCAACAATCCGCTTGCTCCATGGCAACGGCCTCCGTTGCCATTTACCAGTCACAACAAGGAAAAGTGTGATTTGTGACGCGAAGACAGAAAGACGTGTGACAATGGAAGATTTTGATGAGAGAAAGGACATTCAGAGTGACTGAATACACGGGTTAAATACGTGTGTTTTAGTTCCTTCGAAGAACATTGGATCCACGGTTTTTCCTCCCAGGACGTCATCAAAATTGTGACATTGTAGATCTGCTTTGTTTTGATACAATTGGAGTGAGGGAAAGGAATTCACAATGACACGTCAGCTTACACATAAAAGTGTCGCCGCACCTTACAGTTCTTGCAGAGAAGTCTCGAACAGACCAGTCCAAGATGATTTCTTGATCGCAACCGTGAGATCACACAAACAATGCAGCCACAGCAAGACTGCAGCTTTTGTGGCCTGTCTGCGACAATTTCATTCTCAGTTTTCGGACTCGGAAGCAAATTTCACCAGTGCTGGATTCTATGTACATTTCTGTTTTTTATTTTTTGGCATGACAATGGCAAAGACACCAGTGATTGACGCGTCGTTCTGTGAGAAGCAAAATGGACAAAGTTCTGGCTGCAAGGCTCGCAGCTTCGGTCTCCCTCTGTTGTCATGTGATGCACCTGGTAACCGCCAGAAATCATGTCCAAAATGTCATTTTTGTGACAAACGCCTTTTGAACAATTTGGAGAAGACAGGGTTTGAGAGCTTTGGTCAAGAAAGGAGTTGTGTGATTGAACAGGGACCCTTTGTAAGGTGAGGACCCATTTCTACCACGATGCGAGCACATGCGACAGGATTTGTGATCGCAGAGAAAAGATGTGTCCGTAATGTGAGTTTGTTTGAAACAACGAGCAACATTGCTCTTCAGTTCTGGACAAAAAGAAAGAACATTGGTTCTTCCTCGACCAGCCGTGAGCGCCTTGCAGCGGGAACCGTCCCGCGTGATGCGACGTATGTACAGAATCTTTGGTAAATGTATGAACCTTCGAGTGGGATGCAGAACCTCAATCAAACTTCTTCTCTCCAGACATAACAATTGCAAGTACATTGTACAAATTTGGCAAGATAAACGATTCACACACCAAGAAACATGGCTGTGTGCAAGAAACACGCAAACAAATCCATTTTCATTTTCAGATTTTCCCGACAAAAAATAATTTATTGCAAGAGGAATTTCCTGATTTCATTTCATGAAAAGGACAATTCCTGAACTGCTGACGCCCAATGAAGCTTTCCCCACATCGCGTAAAGCTGACTCTCCGACCTTCCAACCCACTCACCGTGCGGAGGAAACTCTGACCACGTGACCAAGGCCTGTTGAGTCTGCAACATCATTCAGACTCTTTCTGGCGTTCGGTGCTGCAATGTGTTGGTGTACCCATGTGTGCGGTGAGGACTTGCAGCAACCTGGGTGTGTGATTGAGCCTGACCTTATCAGAGCCTCTCCACACACACCTCTGTGGAAGTACGTGTCTTTGGTTGAAGGTTGAAGCCGCAATGTCCGTCTCTCCTCCAGGTGGCGCAGCTGACTGAACTGCAGTTCCCGAGTCGGGATCATGTCCACCAGTCTGACCTCAAAAATCATTGGATTTGAACATATCAACGAGTAGTCTTTCGATGGGGATGTTCCCTATGGTTTTCCTGAAGAAGAGTTCTTCTATGGTGGAGGGAGAGATGGAGCGGAGGGAGGGCAAGGTCAGCAGCAGCTTGCCGAAGCGGAACGGTTGCGTTGGATACGCCGTTGCTATGTACTTGCTGAGCGTCATCTGCGCCTGGTCCTGCAGTGACGTCACGGTGTGGAAATCCCGCAGAGACTTCATGTCGTTGGAGGAAGTCGCGAAAACTGCAACGGAAAATCAAAATGGTTGAAGAATGTTGGTTTTGAAAACACTGCCACAATGCAGCTTGGGATGACTGTAAGTGAGCACGAAACCAGCACGAATGTGAGAGAGAAAAGAGAGAAGAGCGTGAGTGAGCGACAGAGAGAGAGAGAGAAAAAGAGAGTGAGAGAGAGAGAGAGTGAGAGAGAGAGTGAGTGAGTGAGTGAGTGAGTGAGTGAGTGAGTGAGTGAGTGAGTGAGACAGAGAAAGAGAGAACAAGAGGGAGAGTGAGAGTGAGTGTATGTGGGAGAGACAGATTGAGAGAGGGAATGAGAGGGACAGACAAACAAACAAACAGACAGACAGACAGACAGACAGACAGACGCTCACCAGTTTTGAAGATGACGATGCCCTTGAGGCAGGCGTACTCGGTCGGGTCAACCTGCATCTCCTTGAACTTGGAGATGATTTCCTGCAGTGAGCGGATCTCCGTCATCATCCCGACCACCTTCTCCGCCGGAGACTTGTCTGTCGAGATGCCTGCAATCAAGAAACGTCCACGTGCAGTTACGGACCCCTCCAGTGTCACCAGTAAGTTGGATCCTGTACTTGCAGGTGACGTCACGCATGCTGGCACTGACTGGCGAGTTTTAGCAAGCCTTACATTTCACACGAGCATTGCCCCAATGGTCATATCAGTTACACATGATACCGAACCAGGTTTTCAAGTTTTCTCTGAGAGCCAATGACAAGTGGCCAAATGGTTTCTGTGTCACCATCTGGTAATTGGGACACATTGAAAACAGAGCAGACGTATTCCCCAGACTTCCGTACTGTGTCATGATTCAAACGCAGAACACAAATTTTTGCAAAGTGGGAAACACAACAATTCTGCGTTCCCGGGCTGGGGGGACGGGCATTTTCGATTTTTTGTTTCAGAAGTACAGGTTGGAGTCTGACTCACCAGCTGCGGACAGCAGCGGCCCGGCCTCGATGGGCATCTGGAACTGCGCGGCGCCGAGCACGAACAGCTCGCGCCAGCCCTCCTCGAGCAGCAGCGCCTGGTCTCGGAACGGGAGGCTCAGGAACGCCGGGACGTTCTTCGCCCACTTGACGGACATGAAGAGGAGGCGCGCCGCGGCCTCGCAGATGGTCTCCGGGTTGTTGAAGTGCGACACTGTCAACTCGTGTGGGTACTGCAAAGACACGGGGAGGGTGAACACCAAGGCAAAACAATTTTTTTGAATTGAAGGAAGACAGAGCCCTCGTTGCATTTGAGGGTGAACACTAAGGCAAAAACAATTTTGAAATTGAAGACAGAGCTTTCTTTGCATTTGGGTCCTCAGCTCGTCAACTCACGAGTGCGGATTGAAGATCCATTTGGATCCAGGTATGATTTTGCAAACAGATCCACAAGGAAGAACCTCAGAGGCTGTGCAACGCTGCCTGACCCAGCCCACCCAGTGTTCCCCCGCAGAGCTGGTCTCGGTGATGTTCGATTCCCCAACCCCACATCCAGGACCCACAAGAGAAGAACGCGCTCCAAATCCTGCTCACCTTTGGTGTGGGCTGGATGAGGACTCCGTTGGGGATCCCGGGGAGGGGCTCGAGGCTGCCTCCCCCGGGGCTGGGCAGCGACACCGGGGCGGCTCCGCCCGGCCCGCCCGGGGGCACGGCGCCCGCCGGCAGGAAGGGCCCGACGCCGCGGAAGTGCGGCGGCAGCATGCCGGCGGCGGCGGCGGCGACGGCGCTCAGCTCCGTCGACTCCTTCAGGTACATGGCCACCTGGCGGCGGATGGTGGAGTTGCGAGGCCCGCGTTCGTGCTGCACAGCTGAGGGGAGAGAAAAAAAGTGGACATCTTTATTGAATGATTCTGTGAATTGCAGTGTGTACAGACTCAAACTTATTTTCTTCCTTGGGGTCAGTTTCACGAACGCCTTGTGTCGTGCAGGGACTCCACGATTGGTGCTTGAGAAAAGCCTTGTGATCTTGTATGAAAATTCCAATGTCAGGCTCCCCGATTCACAAATCGCTCTTTGAGATGGACGTGCATCGCTGGAATGCGGATGAAGTCACCAGAACACGCACTAGGGCAAACGTGACCCAAAACTGGTTCACTCGCTTGTTGTGTTGATGTTTCATTGTTTTTGGTCTTTTGTGCGATCAACCAAACCTCAATCATTGCCCAGCAGGAGTTTAGTTTTTGTCTCGTTTCTTTCTCTGACGATGTGTGATGTAGTTTCTGGCTCAGGTTCATCAAAATGATCGAAAACTTTTTTGGTCCAAAAATATTCCTGTGTTGCCTGCCTCACCAACATCGCCTGAATTCAAAACTGAGATTCTCTCAAAAAATGGACTCAATCAAAACTATAATTTCCTCCGATTTCACAATTGACCTTTTGCCTCGAGAAAATTCTGAGTGCCTTCACGGGGAAAAAATCACAGTAAAAATGCAATTCAATTTCTGTTTCCTTCAAAAGCTACTTTGACCTTTGAAAATCAGCAGAAATTTACTTTTGATTCTGGTGGCATGTTTCCCCCAGTTGATATGACAGCTGTTCTATTCCCGTCTCGACACCGCAAAAATTGGCGCTTTCAATAGGGGGAACCTCGGGTCATATCGTGTTGCAAAGACACACCTCGCAACTAAACTTTTGCCATTTGAGAACCAGCACTCTTGTTTACACCTGAAAATTCCACTTTCAAAAGCTTGCAAAAAAATGAGAAAATGACAGCGAAAGTATCCACAAATTGGCAACAGGATGGTATCTGTGGAGAACTTGGCATCTCTGAAACTCGAAACACGCATGTGTGGAGGGCTCCGCACGCAACTCTGGAACTGTGAACAGCGCTCAGTCTCCCAGCCCCGCCTTTTGACTTGACTTCTGCTCCACTGAGGCACATTCAGCGCCCAAACTGCTCTCACCTTGCGGGATGTTGAGGAGAGTGCGAGTAAAACACGCGTCAAGTGTGCAAAATGACTTGTTGACACAATCTGTGTCGGAGGCATCTGATAACTTCATCGGTTCAAACTTCCATTTCCACCATGCACTTTTTTGAAATGTGAGCTTCTTGCAGGTCATTCAAACAAAATTTCCAGACTGTGGCCACGAATGGCTGACGATGAACCCAAGGTTCCATACGTTTGGTCACTTCTCTGGTCTCCCGTTGCTTGGACTTGCTCGCCTTTGTTGAAGCAATTGGGTCCACAGTAGCTGTAGGTGGATCCACCATGCTTCACAGAGCGGGGCAGTCACCCTGCAGTGGGATCACTCCTGAGCTGTGAGTGGCACCAGATCACCGCAATGTGTCCCGCACGGCCCCTCTGGACCCTGCAGACAGACCACTGTTGATGCACAGATCCAGCCCTGAAGGCTTTTCGCGGACTTTTGTCCCAACTGTTTGAGGGAAAAAAGGAATCGCTTTCGGTTCCACTGAAGATGCACTGAGTCACCACTTGTTGACTGTCATTTCATGGGAAAAATCTCGACATGAGTAAGTTACTCACAAATCTATGACATATTCCTCTCTAAAGAAGCGATTAGGCGTGCGAGGCGGTGAGTGCACTCAGTCGGACGCGTGTGGTTTGGAACGGAGAACAGGGGCAGGAGATGAGACGCGATGGTTCGGAAAAACGCCTTCCTGTCACGCTACTGACTTCTGTGCGTCTACACTCCCTCCCGGGGATGGAGCCAAGAGTCGGGGGCCGGTGCAACGAAATGACCAGACACGAAACCAGGACGCACGGGGTGAGGGCCTGTGCCAATGGCCAGGCAGATCTGACTGTAGGTTCTTTGCCCCTCACCTCATACTTCCTTGTTTCAACTTATACACTGGACATCAGTTGACACTGCCACTCGGAGATTGTTCACATGTCTTGCCACTTCAAGTCAACTGAAATAGCCAGACACCCATGCCTCCTCATTTGGGGTGTCTGGCTATTTCATTACACCGGGGCCGATTCTAGCGGCCGATCCCACCTTTGATAAGATGATGGTTCTTTTGTTTTCGGGGAGAAAATTGTGTTTTCAGGTGTTGGGGGAGGGAAGGTTCCCTTGTTGTCGTCTTGGATCATAACTGCACCCCAGTCGTCTGAGTTCACCTTCAACAAGCACAGAAATCACCGCCTTCTGCCTCTCAGTGTGTGAAATGCTTCAAAGTGAACGAGAAAATCCGAATTGAGAGTTTGTTCCTGGACCCGAGGTTCTCTGGGGCTCAATTTTGAATGGAACTTTGATTTATGGGGTGCTTTGTTGCATTCTGAAGTGTTGAAGAGAACAACATGTAATTTTGCAGGGAGGCTGACATGTTTTGACGTTTGTGGTGTTTGTACGCATGTCACGCTCATTCTTCTCCAGTCTCTGCGATCCTTCCAGGAACAACAACCAAAACTGTTTTTGCTGTCGGGTTTCTGACAGATGGGTGGATTTTCCTGCGGTATTTTCGTTGGGAAATGTTGAAAAGGTCACTTTGTATCCAACAGGAAATTTAACAGAACAGGCCAGGGTTTGCGAACACTTCCAAAACATTCCACCCAGATCTTTGCCAATCCCTCAATGTTTCCAAAGATCATCATCGCATGTTGTGTTTCTCTCACTGTTGACTGCGTTTCTGAGCTCAACGTGATTCCTCAGCGCAAGATCAAAGCCACATCTTCTGCTTCAGAGTCAACACCCGAAGTTGACAGGAGCTCAGGCTCTGCCGTACCCCAGAACATACCTCTGGGTACCCAAGGCTTGTAGGGTATTGAGGTCTCGGGCAGGATGTGTGTTGACACTCACTTAATGTGGCTTGTAAAGGCATTCCCGGGATCACACAGCTCAGTCAGCAGGAAAATCCCATTTCCTGTCGCAGCAGCGGGGCATACCTCGACTCTTGGGGATAAACACCCCATCGGGGGTCAGACGCACCCCGCCAACCCAAACACTGACGCATCAGGTGAAAGGGGTGCGACTTTGTGAAGGATAGAACTCAGATATCTGCTTCATCGTCGTGGTTCTACTTTCAGGGAATCATCAGATCTCCCTTTCTGAATTGGCTTCTTACTGTTCATTAAATGCCTGAAACTCGTCTCTCTGGAGTTGGTTTGATACTTACAGACCAGATCTTGATTCCCATTGTCTCTTCTGCGAGGCAGAATTTGAATGCGTGTCTGTTCGAGTCATTCTCAGAAACCCAATTCAGCACGACTCTTGTTCTGGGCAGCAATCTGGGTGCCAGTTGGTCGCCCCCGCCGTGCGCTGCGGAGATACCCATCTCTGTGGCGAACCAGCCCCACGGGGACCCCGGGGTCCTGGGCCAGTCTGGCCCCACCCCTCAGGACTGCTATCTCTGCAGATATCATCTCAAGATCTCAAGGCCGACTCGGGATTCATGCCCAGAATTTGGCATTTTCTGATGCAGAATCAGAAGGAAACCAGAAGACTGGTTGGCATGTCCAAACCAAAGTTGCTTGGTAGCTTCTATTCTTGTTTCAATAAACTTGGCTCATTCGGCCCCGAACCTCTCCATGTGCATCAGCAGTTATCTCGCACACACAGATCCAGTGTGACTAATAGCTTAATGACGACTCACACCCCGCCAATCTGCACCCCAGTCATTACCCACTGCAACCCGTGCACGGCAGCTCTGCGCCATACCCAGGCCCCCTGACGATTAACCCATAGAGCATAGTCTCACCACCGGTGATTAGAACAGTGGGCCAACAGGTTGCTTGATGAAATGGGTCCTGACAGAAAAGCGTGAAGCAATGAGAAGGGGAGGGCTCGGAAACAGTGAGGGGTGAGATATGGCGGTGAAGTCCAGGATGCTGACAAGAGTGAGTGAATCTTATCAAAACAAAAGGAAGGATTCTCGGAATGTGTGGGAGTCAACGGGCCAAATCATCTCCCAAAATGTTGAACTTCGGTGGCCACTGACGCCACTGACTGCCTGTTGCCAAGTGTGACGCACTCTTTACCAATCTCCAAAAAAATGTGTTTTGACATCTCAGCTTTGCACAGGAAACACATTTATGACTGTCTCTTCAAATTACAAAGCCAACCCAAATCCCTGAGAAAGGAAAGCGTGACTTCTAAGCTTCTGCTAATAAAGACGCCATGGCTGCACTCGGAGCCATCACTGCGGTCGGGACCGTTTAGTCCCCGTGAATGGCGGCCTCCCATCCCCTCGCGGACCCCTGTGTGCGGCCCTCTCAGTTCCCTCCCGGCCCCCTGGGTCGGGGCGCCCAGCAGGAAGGGTAACAGGAGCCCCTAATGTGTGTAATTACGGGGGCTGAATGCCTTCACTGGAGATGGAACCGAACAGGCGTGACTCGCTGCGGTTCTGGCCCCGTGCTTATCAGGAGCGGTGCGGCTGGTGAGGGAAGGTTGAGGAGACTGAGGGAGGTGGAGGCCACAGCCTCATCTACTGCGAGGACAACTTGATGACTTTCCACTTTTACCACCATGTAAATTTTGAGCCAATTTGTGTCAGGGAAACAAGTTCTGAAAGGGAGAAACCCCAGCCTCTGAGTGTGTGTTGTGATCAACGAGTCCTTGATTCGATTCAGGATACTTCTTTCAAATCCTCCCTTTCCAAATCGGTCACATTCTGACGCAGTAAAAGTCTGTGTTCTTTCATATCCGGCTGTTGTTCAGAGAGATTCATCTCAATTGACACAAGTCCAAGCGTAAAATCCCCCTTTGTCCTGTCTCTTGATTCATCATTTCGGGCTTGAAGCCCAATGCTACGAACGAGACGAAACTTCAATCAAAACACGAGTTTTAGTTTCCCCCAAACCAGGGCGAAATCAGGATTTGGAGTGCATCCGATTTTGGCAGCCGCAATTGTTTTGTCTGCTGCAAAAAAATAATTCCGTCGTGACAGACGAAGCGTCACTCCACTTTGGGGGCGCAATCACAAAGGATAAATTTGGGAAAATGAGTGAATTTGAGTGTTTTGGCACCTGAAGCTAAAAGAGAGTTGATTCCTCATGGAGCATTACACCCAGATGTCGACACACATGTGGGATCAGGGGTGAGCGACTCAGTGTGCACGGCTTAACTCTGACTACCGCGCCCTCTCAGAACCCCAGGCCATTTTCAATGAAGAAAAAACAGGCCTGTTTTCATTTTTAAACCTCAAAAATGCAAGGCCTTATTGGGCTGAGTTTAGCCAGTTTTTTTACTGTGTTCGTGCAGCCCAAAGCACAACTATCAAAGTACATTACACCCTTGTTCCTTCCAGTCACCCCATTACTACATCAAAGCGTTCTGCCTCCACCGGTCCGATGTCAGGAGCGTATCTGCCTCACAGCACACGGCTCGGGGTTCACAAATGTTTGGGTACAAAGTGACGGCGTTTCTTCAGGCAACCACGGAGAAACTGAGGAAGATTTTGGAAATTCGTGCAGTTCTCATGTGACGTTTTTCCTAAAGATGCCAAACCAATTCAAGGCAATTTTCCAGTTAGGCCACGCCCACAGAGCGCAAAAGATCATCAAGTTTTATTCCCGAAAGTTCGTTCCAGTCCCTCTGCTTTTGCATTGTCTTTCTCTGACGGATGCACTTTTTTCTCTTCTCTCTTCAGCAAAAAAGTCAAGTGAATCTCTGTGTGTCTCGCATATCTCAGAAACTGTCAAACTCAAAACGGTAAAAAATCTTTTTGGCAGGATTTTGAGCATTTGTTGACAGCAGAACGTATTCGTGTGTGGAAACAGTCCCATCTGTCGTCCTGGGCAACAGACAGATTAAAATAACACAGTTGCCTCACTTCAGGTCACTGAGTAATGTAGTGCTGCCCTCACAACTGTCAATCACGTGCATAATTGGAGCCCAAATATCAAAAACTACCTTTGTGAGACTTCAAGTGGAAAATTTCCAAAAAAATGCTAAAAATCAAAAAATCGGTCAATGGAAATTAGCTACATATCCCGTAATTCGAGGTGATGTGTTGACTCGAAGGTCGGGGAGGGCAGACGGGAGCAATTAGGACAGCGCTGAATGGGATGTTCCCAGGGAAATGTGTCTCGTGGATCCAGGGAAGGGGACACAGGAGTCAGAATACTGTGTGTTTGAGTTCATTTGATCCAGAATGCTCACGAAAATGCACACTTTGAGAAACTAGTTGCTCTTGAGTCAAGCTCACTGATTTGTGGTGTGGAATGAACAAACTTTTCCCCAGCGACAGGTGACTATCTCTTTGGTCTGCATTTTCGAATTTAAATCAGGGGGGAACTGACATTGATCTCACAACAAAGGAACTCTACGGAAATGGGAGACCACCTCAGGTGAAACTTTTTTACAGTACTGGATGGGCAAAAAGTCAATTTAACGGTTACAAACTGCGATGTGTCTGTCACACTGTGAAATCACTCCGGTGCAATACTGACTCACAGTACTCTCCACAAGAAGGGAAACAAATTCAGGAGGGGGGGGGGGTTCTTTTGCAACCTTTGCGCAGGTTCTTACATTCCGCCCCCAATATGAACGTGGCCAGAGATCAACCTTGTGATCAACAATCTTCTTCTCAATAGGAGAGCACAGCGGCTGAAAAGCACATCATAGAAGAGAAGGTTTTGAGAGGAATGCAAATGGGAGGTTGGAATAGGAAAGTCATTGCAAAGGAATTACACGCACAAAGGCCTGTGAATAGTGAAGGTTCAATACCGAACCTGGGCTCCGTGGTGTTAAGTAGAAGACCAGTAAGTGACTTGTGCTTCTCAAACTGACAACAGCCAACAACCCCCGTCTCCCTGACAACAAAAGGGTTCCGTGGATACCAGGGGAGATGTGTCTGTGAATTCAATGTGCATTAAGAAATGTGAAAAGCACGGGACTGAAAGGGGGTAAAGGGGTGTAAGGGGATTACACAGAGGGTAAATGGTAAAAAGGGTTGGAAAATGAACTTGTCGACAAATTGGTGGCGAGTTCAATTGAGTCTGAATTGGAAAGAAATGACAAAGACGTCAACGCGGAGATGTTGAATTTTCATCTCTGCACATCAACCGACAAGTCAAATTCTTTTCTGAAAAAAAGTCACAAACAATTTTGATGCAAGAGTTTTCAACTGAAAGTTTGCTTCATATTTGGCATCCAATTTTTGCCTCAATTGTTTCATCAACGCCTCGAGCAGAGATGACCTGGAGACTCAGTAGCGTTGGCACCGTGACCAGAACAAAGGATGAGGCAAAGGAACTGAACAATGCAGAGGAATCAACAAGGACTCGAGAACAAAGACGTGAGACAGAAACAAGGAGAAGAGTGACAAAAGACAAAAAACAAAGTTTCAAATCAAAGCCAAATTTTCATTCTGAGAAGAAGAGACATTTTCACACAGACCTTGAGTGAGAATGCTCCCATGCACTTGCGCAAATTTGGTGAAGACATGAGTTTCAGCGCAATTTGCTCCAATTCAAGTGAAAGTCTCCATTCTATCCCAACAAGAAGTTGGAGAAAATCAGTGTTCACTTTTTTCCGCGGGAGCAACAGGTGTTGCTACGCGTCCATTCTCGCCGCGCAATGATCCGCGAAACTTTCCGCGCTGCTCCCCCCCCCCCAATCTGCCCAAATTAATG
>JAAUXT010031581.1_pt1 | contig 11752 bp, 15 predicted proteins | sample 7278171 | NCBI WGS metagenome assembly JAAUXT01 (sample SAMN14350112, study PRJNA611818) | marine sediment metagenome | isolation source: surface marine sediment (1.8m) | place: French Polynesia: Moorea | collected 2018-08
AGGATAGTGGCTCCATCTAGGGGAATGATATGATTGGCTGTGGCTGTTGCTGTGGCTATGGAAGGCCATGGCAGTACTTAGGGGGTGGTCATGGTAAATATATATAACACAGGACGCCTCTGTCAACCCACTGTGACACTTCAACTCGTTTATGTCATGGGTCACGCCTTCTTTACGCGAGATGTGTAAAGCTTTGGCTCCTTGTACAACTCAACGAGCTCTCGGGACGCAGAGTCCGTTGACTGAAACAGGGAGAGAACGTGCAACGCATGGAATGTGCGGCAGGCCTTACCGCGTGCGGCCGGCGTGGGTGACGGCGCTCTCGGCACGATCGGTCCGTCAGGGTCATCGTTACCTCCGCGCCCCGGCTCTCCGGCCGTTCCACCTGCTTTCTCTGCCACAGATAAGAATCCAACATTAGTGACGCAAAACGCAAGCCTAAATCCTGGTGTGGAAGGGTCCTTTAAAGTGCAAAAACAGAACAACGGTGTTCAGTTTCTGAAGTCTACTCCCGAAGTTCAGAGCACCTTCCCCAGGCAATGAGCTCCGTCAATCAAGTTCCGAACCTTGGAGCAGCTCCAGTTCTTGGAGTTTTTCTGCCAGAGCAGTCGCATCCCGCGCCACCTTCAGGAGACACCAGTCCGAGTACTGGTAGCTGTAGTCGTGCTTCACAAGGCAAACGTACTTCCCTTCGTCTTCACACCTGGAAACGCAGTGAGCGTGTCGTAAGACGATGCTTGTCAGCCTTGCATGCTACTTACACGTCTTGTTCAGAAGGAAGTTCCCAAAGGCAACCTCACTGACCGGACACACGGTATGACGAGTTCGCTTTGAATCCGAGTTGGATTGCCAAAGTTTTCGACTTCCTCTTGACCCTGGAACTTGTGCCAGTTGAATCTGAGAACAAAACAGTTGATGTCCGAGAAAAATCAGAAATGTGCGCAAACATGGCAAAGCTCGTGATGAGCACTTCTTCACCTCGGTGACGGAAAGCCGGTGGCAGCACATCGTATGATCACAGAGTCCCCTTCTCGCACGTATTGGCTCTCGGGCTGCAAGGTGATATGAACCGGCTCTGGGAGAAAAAAGAAAACAGTGGCGTCACAAAAGTGACACTTTATGCATAAAATCCGGGCAAGACCTGCACTTCTGAACTCACCGGGAGGCTTCAGGAGTCGGAGTTCCTGTTCCCAGCCGAGGACCTCGAGCCAAGCGATGAGCTGCGCGACCGTCATCCCGCGGCTCCCGAGTTCATACAGTGTCTTCCTCGCCGCGTCATTCCCTGCCAGCTCCAAACTGTCTACGTCCTGCACACTGAAACATTGAGGAACAGGTCATGTCTCCGACATGGTCGGTACACACTGTCAGTGTGCACGGTCAAAACTCTTGCTTTCCTGCAGTGCACCACTGCACATTCTTCGTAGAATTTCACCCAGAAGTTCAAAACGATTCCACACTGCAATCTCCTTGCGGAAACTGAAGCCACCAGTACTGAAGAACATGGAGGCACTTTTCGTGAAAAATTCCATCTGATACTGGAACACAACAATGTTATGCTTTCTACAGCTTACCTGAATTCGAAATCTGGCCATTGACCTGGAGCGTTGAGAGAGGCCAGCAGCTCCTTCCATCTCTCACTCAGCTGAAGCAGTCTACTCAGTTCCGACGCTACGCCGCTCGGCAGGACGCACAGATTTGTGTTTGAATCCACAAAACCCGCCTCAAGTCTCATGGCTGCATCTGGAAAGCAAATCGGAAAAAGAGATCCACATCAACATGGGATTTTCCTTTCGACAAGGAAGAAAAATTGTGAGGATCCTTGATATCAATCCTCAAATTATCGCCCGCTTGGCTCGTCGTTTGTGCCCAATAACGTTGCTGAACGGAGATGTCATCTTACCTAGAGAAGATAGCGACAAACTAAATTCTTCTGGCTTTCATTTGATACATTATATTCATCTTCTGACACCCTCTTTTAACGAAATAATCCAATAAGGAAGCTTTTGCACAAAAATCATAAACCGGAAATTCCCGCGGAACCCGTCAAAGAGAACCGGGAACCAGTTCATACTGTTCCCGCTTTTTGTTTGTCTTCCACTAGAAAGGTGAATTGAGTGCTCAATTCGTTTACAGTTCACTTCAAAAACTGCCAGAACTCTGACCAGTGATCAGTGCATCATGTTAGAAATGATTTGTGCGAGAACAGGGAAATCTGACGTCGATTCCTGCAAACTGAAGTTGCTGGTCTTCAGACAGGGTCAGATCAAACAGAATCTGGATCTGCAGGTCAAGATTCTATTCTGACAGATCTGGTCAATGCTGGTCCCATTTTTCGATGGTGCATGTCGTCATTAGATCTACTTCAGATGGCTGAGCAGGCGGATTTGGAGAGGGACACTGACGAAGGTTCTGACCTGATCTCCAAAAGAGCGGAGCTGTTCAGGTGGAAGCTGCTCACACACTTCCAGCTGCTGGACAGGTTCACGGACAATGGTTACCAGAAGGATCGCGGTGTTGTTTTCAACCCGAATGACATCATTGGTACGGAGGACGGGTCATCCAGGATCTGATCAAGTGGGCCCTTTGGGGACCGATTGATAGACTATCACTAAAGGATGCAACAGTGACATTGCTCCACAACAATTCCTTCGGAAGTTTAGGATCTCCCACTATCTATTTCTGGATCTGCCCCTGAGTGAGACCAGACTTTCTCAGCAGGGTGTGCCGCCAATTTTGAACGATATTTTCAAAATAGGTTGAGGGAGTGACCCCGTACAGTCTTCAACTCCACGTCGAATCTGAGAGGAAAAGCTTCAGCTGAAGAAGAAGAAAGGCTCAAGAACTGTTGATCTGGTTTGGACTCCTGATGTTCGACTTCAATTGCATTTTGTTCCAGACGAGAAGAAGGCGAGGGCGATTCTGTTGGAGGAGCCGGACGGACTCGTGGGCTTCCAGCCATCCAGGCCGCGACCCAAGGTGACGGAGGACCGCCGGTTGAAGCGTCTCGCCGCCAAAACCTCCAAGTTTCCCCCGCTCTATTTGTGGGCGCACTGGATTGTCGAGAGTATCCTTTCAAAAACTTTCACGAATGAGATGGAGTGCAGTGTTACCCAGGGGTGGCTCCAGTATCTGGCCCTGGTCCCTCTCGGTACAAGTTCTGTTTGAATTTTGAAGCTTTTTTGAAGAATTTGACAAGTGAAAAGGAAACAATTTTTGTGACCCAGACGTCGTTTTGCGGTGACAGAACAGTCGCCTGCTGCATGCATCTCGTTCCTTGACTGATCTCAGGCCCAGGATTTCAGAAGGGTATTTTGGCTTTGCTGGTGCTGAACGGAATCGCTTTGGGCGTCCATGCAGGTATATATACGAGGATTTATCATTTAAATCTAAGACTGTTCGGGTCTTTGCGGTCGAGCGGAATGTGTAGTCTGTGAGGTAATCGCAACAGAGAAGGAATTGCGCTGACCGATCGAAAGAACATGAAGAATCTAACATTTAAATGATAGATCCTCGTAATTCCATCTCTTGTTTTGTGATGGCATTGTGTAGAGGTTGAGTGCCCATTTGGTGAAGACAAACCAAAATGGTCGCAATCGTTCAAACGCGTCTTGTAGATGTTTGTGGAAACGTGTGTGTGTGTTTCGTGTGTGTGTGTGTGTTTCATTGAACCTGTGTGCGTGTGTGTGTGTGTTCAGAGCTGGAGACCGTGGTCGAGCCGTGGGTGGACCGCGTGAAGCTCGCTATGGACGTGTTGGACCTCCTCTGCCTCGTGCTCTACATCACCGAAATCGTGCTCAAGTGGATCGACAGCTGTGCGGACTTCTGGAGGGCCCCCTGGAACATCTTCGACTTCGTTGTCACCTTTGCGGTGAGGAACAAATGGCATAGCTTTCGTGGCGGGCCTTCACCCGCCAGTGGTTCAAGGGACAGCTTTAAACTGCAGTGGTTTCCATGACCACGGAGCCTTCCATGTTCCCCAACCCCACGGTTTTTTAATTACCACGTTCAAACCGTGCCAGAACAGGTGAGGGTACAATCGGAAACTTCAAGTGGAACGAGGTATTTCGTGCTGTGGTTTCAGTTTCTGATCCCGGAGGTGATGGTGTGGTCGAGCGGGGAGTTTTTCGTGCGGAGCCCCCGCCGCCGCTTCACTGTCGTCGCCAACGCGCTGCGCGCCTTCCGCATCCTCAAGCTGCTCAAGGTCATCCCGCGCATCCAGCGCATGCGCCTCATCACCATGGCCGTCACCAGGGTCTTCCAGGTCAGACTGAGTTTGCCCTGCATGGGACTGGGTCACCCCGCAGGAGATCCGTTGGAGGAGTCATTTCCAGAGGTTCTGGTGGGAAGGGTCACAACGGGGAACGGTCACTTCGGATTCAGGAGGTTATTGGGCCTGCCTGGCTCCCAGACCCCCAACAAACCGGCCCCCCTCCCCGGACTTCATTTGACCACGGATCTACTGGAGTCACAGTTCGATCATTTGGTGAAGGTCAACCGGGATGAGCAGGTCCCATCGACTCGAACACAGCGACAAGAATCACGTGTGCGATACACGACAGATCCTGGGAGGTCGGGTCCAGCATGTTTGGTGGTGTTGTCCGCAGTACCTGGTGTTCATCGCGGTACTGCTTCTCGCCGTCGCCTACGTCTTCGCCATCGTCGGCGTCGCGTTCTACCGCGAAGAGTACAGCCGCGAGGACGTGACGGCGCTCAACTATCCGAACAGCTTCAGGTGCGTGTGTGGGTGAGCAGGTATGCGTGCTTTCATGTCTGTCAGTTACTGAACTTTTCAAACAGTTTCAGGTTGTGCGTACGTGTTTGGATTGCGTGTGAAAACCATCACCCCAAATTCAGTTCGACTATGACCTGCACAAAGTGAGGCTTTCGTGTCGTTGCAGCGGGTTGGGCCACGCGCTGATCACGCTCTTCCAGCTGTTCACGTTCGACCACTTCCTGGACGTGTACGACGACATGCGGCTCGTCGGCAGCGGCGCCTTCTGCGTCGCCTACATCGTCGTCTGGATCCTCCTCGTCGCCTTCATCTTCTCTAGGATCTTCGTCGGCATCATGGGTGCGTATTCGCTGCAGCAGCCGCTTTCTTGGGAGGTCGAGTTCGTCCACATGCGTGCACAGGGCCATTTGTAGCGCTCATGGTTGTAGCCAACGGACGCTACAGCATGCGTTGGCGCTCTATTTCTTTTGTTGCATGCAGGCGTGTCAGATACGGCGCACCCGGACAGATAGACAATCATGTTGACGTTTTCTCGTTCAATTCCTTCCGCCATTGCAATGGTTGCATCAAATTTGTTGAAATTTACGATGCTGTGAACGTTCGGCGCTAACTGCCACGCAATGATGTTTCAGTCTTTCCTTCGCGAACATTTTTCGACTTTTCTGCCATTTCAGTGAACAACTTTCAGGCGATTCACGCGGAACTGAACAAAGAAATTCAGGTCATGCAAGAGAAACGCGAGACAGAAAACCGAATTCAGGAGCTCGCGCGCTACCTCGACAAAAAGCGTCGGTGAGCGCAACACCTGAAGAAATGCAAATGTCTTCTTTTTTTTTTTTTTACAACATCGTCCCAGCACATTCGTTCTTTGAGTTGCCTCCAGACCACCACACAGAACCGCGCCAGCGGTTGCGTGCATGTGATGGGTTTCGCTTTGCGATGCGCGCAGGGAGAAGGAGCAGCAGCGCGAACTGGCAGAGACGGGTGGGAGGCGGAGGGCGGGCGGCGTGGAAACGGGCGACACCGGGGCCGAGGCGGACGGCGCCGGGGAGGAGGCGCGGGGCACCGGGGAGGAGAAGCAGCCGCCCCTGAGCCAGACGGATGAGGAGGAGATGGCCGGTAAACACATGAAGCCTGTTTGACAGTGAATGCGCCGTGCGTGACATATCTGCACAACTGAACGAAGCGTTGCACATTCGTCGAAGTGCCCATTGACTTCGACGCATTGAACATTGTGCATGCGCGGTCCAGTGAACGAGACAAATTTCGCACCACGGGACGTAATGTTCGTGAAACGGGCGTGCCTGCTTCAGTCCCCTGTGTTATATATATTTACCATGACCACCCCCTAAGTACTGCCACAGCCACAGCATGGCCACAGCCAATCATGTCATTACCCTTGATGGAGCCACTATCCTTAGCTGGGCACATGACCCAGACTGCCAACACACAATAGCTTGTGGCACCATAGAGGAAGGTAGCCTAAACCACTGAGCTCCAACTCATACTCTACAATAAACTATACTACAACATCACTACTGGGGCTTCACTCTCATATATAACAACGTGAACGTGGGATGGAGCGCGGTTGATTTCTGACAGCTTGTCGTTTTGAACGAATCAGCATTGTATGAGAATGTTTTTTTTTCGGTTGCAGATGGCATTCCAAGAAGATTGGCAAGATCGCATTTGGTCATTCGGATGGCACGATATCGATATTCTGTCCGGGTACGCAGGTCACATGGTGATGTCACTTCCGGTTTCCTTCCAATGCGTTCTGAGCGTCCGTCTAACGCCGTTTCGTTTGTGTCGTGCAGGAGAGCGAAGCAAGAGACACGTGTTCAACCCAGCGACCGAGGACGGGGAGCAGGACGGGAAGGCGCCGCCACCGCCCCCTGGTGGAGGCGAGGCGGCCGACGGCGACGGCGTCACGGCGCTCGAGTGGGACCCACTGTCGACGGACTACCTGCTGCTGGCGCGAGGCGGCGGCGGCGTCGGGGAGGGCGCGGCGGCGGGCGGCGGCGTCCGCCTCGTGGACACGGAGAGCCTCACGACCATCACGCGCTTTTCGCTGCCGAGCGCCGCCGCCGCCGTGCGCGCCCTCTCGTGGATCCCCAGCGCGCCCGGCATGTTCGCCACCGGAGGTGCGATTTTCACCGTTGCGTCAACCGTCAGTATTTGCACACTGAAAATTGTGTGTTGCGAATGGTCAGTCAGTCACACAGTGGAAGCGACAAATCTTGTTGATCTGGGTTCATCCACGTGACCTCAATAGCGTTCCCAAACTGACCATCAAAAGCGCAACCTGATTTCTCAGTCCACCTTCGCTACAGTGGATGAACCTGTTACAATGTTCAGCTGTATTAAGTCTCGGGTCCCTTTGCCTGCACATGATGATCGGGTGTGTTGTCCCGCAGACGTGCACAGCGGCGTACTGCGCATCTGGACGGTGTCCCGCGCGTCGCCCGTGGAGAACCTGCGCCTCAAGAGGACCGGCTTCCACGCGCTGCACGTGTTGGCGGCGGCGCCGAGCCTCGCAGCGCCGTCGCCGCACCCCGAGCTCAACCCGCACCAAGATCTGTCCGCACTCAGGTGGGTCACTGAACTTCAGTGTCGCGAAGAAAGGAAGGAGGAAGTTTGCCAAGGTGGTTCTGGTAATTTGGGTGGTGGGGGAAGGGTGAAAGAGGGACTGGCGAACGCAAGTTGACCCGCTGCAACGTCGTGTTTCAGTATCTCGAGCAGCAGCGTGCTGTCCCCTCGCGGCGGGAAGCAGCAGCAGCAGCAGCGCCCTCAGGCGGCGGGCGGCGCCTTCACGCTGCCCCCGGGCCACGCCCTCTGCACGTTCCTCGACGGCGGCGTCGGGCTCTACGACCTGGGAAAGCGCAAGTGGGACTTCCTCAGGGATCACGTGAGTGGACCTTTCTCTGTCTGTCTGTCTGTCTGTCTGTCTGTCTGTCTGTCTGTCTGTCTGTCTGTCTGTCTGTCTGTGGTGTGTTTGTGTTTGTGTGTGTGTTAGCATGTGTGTGTGTTTGCGTGTGTGTGGTGTGGTGTGTGCGATCATGGGCATCTTGGTGGTGTTGTGGAATCTGTTCTGTGTTGCTGGCATCAGAGTTGGAATCGAAGTTGTTGGAACTGAGCAGATGTTTGAGACAGAAGCTCAGGGGATTGCAGCGTTTGTGCTCCACTGTTCGCTGATCTTATTTGAGCTGTCTTTTGCACGGCTATCAGTGTGAGTCCGTAACGGTAGTTTCTGGACGCCTCCAGCAACTCGGCACGAACTTCGTTGAAGGTTGATTGGCAAACAAATGTGTTGCTCTCACTTGGTTTGGTCATTGTCTTGTGTGCCATGCTGGTGAAACAACTTGGAAGAAAGGAGCCGTTTGGCTGCGGAAGCCTGAGACCTCCCGCTCAGTGCTGAGCGACCGTTGTGTTCGGTACATCTCCGTGTTGTGGTGTCAGGTGGCAATGGTCGCTTCGCATGACAAACCCAATGTAGGTTCCTTTCGTGCAGCTTTTGTACGTTGGCATGTTTTCCGCAAAACAGAAAGTGAAAGGAAAAAATATACAAGACTTTTGGGAGTCAATTTCCACAAATGATGCGCACGCACATTTTGTTGGAACCAATACACTTGACGAACCGTGAAAAAGGAGTTGTTCTGAAGACGTTCTGCGAAGAAGACATCTTGGCGGTTTTGCTGCCTGTTCAATAAAACGAAACTTCAGGTGAAAATTACGGATCTGCATAGCGGACTGGCGTTGCTTTGTTTGCACTGATTGACGAATGAAAGTTGCTCAGATCAAAGCTGCGTCGCTGCGTCGCGGAAGGACATCAAAGGGACGGGCGGCGCCGCGGGAACCCGATCTGCTGACGGGTCCCCGGGGGGATTTACTCGGCCGCGTCACGTGGTGCTCAGTGCACGTTGTTTCATGGTCAGACGGACGCAGGGTCTGCGGCAGCTGTGCAGTCTGTGCGATGGTTCCTTAGATGTCGCTTGAGGCCTGTTTGGTTTGTTTGCCACAAAGTCTCAGCCGCTTGATCCAAGGCAAACGCACCTGTGTTCAAAGGTCTGTGTTCTTGTTTGTTTTGAAGGGTCACATCGAGACAATATTTGACTGCAAGTTCAAGCCGGACAACGCGAACCAGTTGGCGACGGCGAGTTTCGACGGCACCATCAAAGTGTGGGACGTCAACACGCTGGAGGCGGTGAGTCTTGTTTTCCTGTCCCTGGCATTGTTCCAACTTCCGGTTTCTGCGGTGTAATGCCACCCACACCACACCCCTGGTTCCTCTTTGTTTTCTCGCGCTGTTGTTTCACGTTTTGTCGCTCTTCTTCGTGGAGCGAGGAGTTTCCCAATGAAACACGTGATGTGTGCACGTGTTGCAGGTCTGCACGTCGCCAGGCAACGAGGGCGTCATCTACTGCTTGTCGTGGGCGCCGGCGGACCTGGACTGCATCGCGGCGTCCACGTCTCGGAACGGAGCCTTCATCTGGGACCTCGGCAGGGATAAGGTCATCAAGAGGTTCACCGAGGTGCGTCCGGCAGGGGGCGGTGCAGCTTCGAATCGCTTTGCTTCGAGTGGAAATGCATCCCTGTATTTGAATGTGTAACTCAGAGTCAAAATGCCTCTCCTCAGAGCGAAAATGCCTCTCTTTGGAGCACAAATGCCTCTCCTTGGTGAAAATGCCTCTCCTCAGGGTTGACCTGAGATTGTACACATCTGTCTCAAGGAGACCTGTGTTGGTCCTGTATGGTGTGCTGTTTTGTCCCCAATCATTGGGAGGCATTTTGACTCGGGGCATTCTGATCCCGCCAACACCGGCCTCCCCCCCCCCCAACAAGCTGTGATCGAGGTCAGGCCCCCTCCGGCGCAGTCCTGCAGTGCTTGGTATCACGGTGTTGTTTGTCTTCGCTCTGCAGCACGGCAAGTCAGCGGTCTTCTCCGTGGCGTGGAACCAGAAGGACTCGCGCAAAATCGCCACCTGTGGAGGAGACGGATACTGGTGAGTCTCCTCCTGGATCAGTCCTCTGAGATCAGCAACATTCGTATCTTGTGCGTCTGGTCTTGTTTCTTTGTTCTTCCGATGCGGTCAAGTTTGGGCTGTCCCTTGTACAGACAAAATTCGTCAACACCTGATGTACAGGTTTTCGTGAACTGTGCAAGAACGCTGCCGTGTGGAGACATAACTGCAATAGTTCCGTGCACGAAAACACGATTCTTTTTTCTGGGTCACGTACAGCAGGACTTGAAAGATTCACACAGGTGCGTCTGGTCTGCACATTTGAGAGTTTTAGCACAACGTTCTGTGGCCAGAAAACATACACGCAGTACGTTGCCTATGGATGCAACTCCCCTGTTATGGAAGGGTCCACAATAACTTTTGCAAACAGTTCTGGAATCAGGCACTTCAAGTGTTTCTCTACACATTGACAAGATATTTTGTTTCATCAGAGCTTATAAACCCCAGAATTATGTCTTGGAAATATCATCTATTTGATCTGTTTCATATCTGTGGACTCTTCCAAAAAAGGGGAGTTGCATCAACAAGCTACGTGCTACATGTACGGGTTATGTCTGCGGAGCATTTTGCTGAAACTCTCTGTTGTTTGCAGCATCGTGCGACAGGTGGACGGACAGGTGCTGATGCGCTACAAACACCCGGGCCCCGTCTACGGCTGCGACTGGAACCCCAACAACAAGTGAGTCAGCTGCGCGCGCAGGGGCTGAAAAGGGACCTTCAGTTGCAATACGTGCCACGCCCCCGTGTCACGCGCGACGTGGCATTACAGGCTGGAAATCAGTTTCAGTCTTTATAAAATTTTGAAAACAATATTCTCCTTCTCAGAAATGAACTTCCTTTCATTGATAGTTTCTCTCATGTAACAAATCTATTCCCACAGAAAAACAAAACAGAAATAGTTCAGCACAGATTTTCCAGGGTGAAATGCCACGTTATACGTCGCACAGGGGCGTCGGATGTGTTGCAACTTAAGGTCCCTAAAGTCTTGGCTTCCAGAGGGAGAAGCTGCATTGTAATTCTGGAGAAAGTGCAAAGGCAGCGCGGCTTGCGTGATGCTTTCTTCTCAAGCCAGGCTCGAGGTAGATTGATTTTCTGGCCTCTTATTGACTGCTTGGCGTGAGTTGGCAAAGGAAACAGTCAATCCCCATCAGCTTTGTTCTCTTGTCCAACTGGCCCCGTAGTCGTCAAAATTAGCTTTGTCAAAGCGTGGTCGATCTGCTTCCACGTGTTGCGCATCTGTTTCATGTCTTGTTTGAGCTTCACGTCTCGTTTGTTCTCGTTTGTAGTGAGATTCTCGCGACAGGCTGTGAGGACAAGTGCGTCCGAATCTATTACCTGGCAACGAACGCTGACCAGCCACTCAAAGTTTTCTCAGGTGAGGGCGTCGGAGTTCTCGTCAAACATTGAGACCTTTGCGGCAAAACTTTTCGTGCACGGTTCTTGACTTGTGGGCGTGTCTTGTTTTGCAGGTCACAGTGCGAAAGTGTTTCAGGTGAAATGGTCCCCACTGCGAGACGGGATCCTCTGCAGTGGATCCGACGACGGGTGAGTAGCTCCCAACATTCACCTACGTTGCTGCCAGTTTCTTCGAGGTGCGGCTGGAGAATTGCTCCATTTCTACCAGTTGTAAAGTTTGGCTCCAACTGGTGGCGCCATCTTTGGAAGTGATAGTGTGGTGCTTGCGCATCTCACTCTGTGGAAAGTTCAGCAGAGCCTTGCAGGGGTGTGGGTGCCAGTGCTTCACAATCTTGCTGCGTCAAGGGAAAGTTGAGCAGAGCTGTGCGGTTGTATGGTTGGCAGTGCATTGTTGGCGGGTCAGACGTACGAGGTTTGTCCTCTAATATTCCGGTTTTTTTGCGATGGCGTCTGACACGGTCGACACAGGGATGAAGCAGCAACACAGATTGGAAGGCAAGAACTTGTATTTCAAGCTGTGCACATGCAAATCTAAACATAAAAAGTTTTCATGCCAAAAATTGAACTTCAAAACTTGAACTCG
>JAAUXT010056702.1_pt1 | contig 11752 bp, 10 predicted proteins | sample 7278171 | NCBI WGS metagenome assembly JAAUXT01 (sample SAMN14350112, study PRJNA611818) | marine sediment metagenome | isolation source: surface marine sediment (1.8m) | place: French Polynesia: Moorea | collected 2018-08
CTGGGGGGGTTGGGGGTGGGGGGGTCTGGCCAGGGGGGTTGGGGGTGGGGGGGGTTGGGGGTGGGGGGGTTCGGGGGGGTCTGGGGGGGCAGGGGACATTTTGGTCCAGCTGCCATATACTGCATTACCACATGGTGCTTCGCCCTAAAGGGACTTCGCACAATTATTGGTTTGACTCACTGCAGAAATATCACGGAGTGGAATACTCAGACGACAAAGTTGATCGTGTTCAGGGTCAGGTTGACGAACTCAAGGGCATCATGGTCAGAAACATTGGTAAGAATGAGCGGTGCTTCAGTCTGAGATGCAGAGATCGATGGTCGGAACCAACTTCTATCCTCTGCTCGAGTCTTGCGGTGTGGACGGTTTTGTGCTCATTTGTTGCAGACACATTGGCCACTCGTGGAGAGAAACTTGAGCTACTCATCGACAAGACTGATGATTTGAGTGCAAATGTAAGAATCGATTCTTCTACAACGACGTATTCCACGCATTTTGGGTGCAGATTGGGTCTGATTCATTCGAGAGATGTGCACAGTTTGACTTTTCTTTTCAAGTCCGTGACATTCAAGACGACGAGCAGAAACCTGGCGCGTTCTATGTGGTGGAAGAACATAAAACTCACCATCATCATCGTTGTGATCTGTATTGTAAGTGAATGAAGCTAGAAAACTTGTTCTCAAAATGTCATTTGCAAACCCTGTGGATGTTCCATTGACGTGAAATTGCATTTTGTTGCAGATTGTTCTGTACTTTATTGTGTCCATCGCCTGCGGCGGCCTTGCATGGCAGAAGTGCACTTGAATCAAGTTGGATTCTCAAGTTGGACTGCCACCCATCCACGACGAAAGGATCTTTTTCGACGAATTGTTCGCTTCTTGTGTTCTTCCTTCACAGGTAGAAACGTTTCAACAAACTGGATACGATTTTTCCAGACGATGAAACTGGTGCGCAAGCATCTCTGAAGGGTAAAAATCCTTTCTTTCGAGTTCGTTGGCAAAAGTTTTGTTTGGGTTCTGTGATACATGCACTGCATGAAAGTGTCAAATCAATGTGATAGCTTATCAGCGCTGCGTTTTTTCCGGGACATCCAATACAGGGACGTCTGCGAATTGCAAAAGCAATTTTTGCCTCTGAGGTCCCTTGAATCCGCAGTTTATCCGGACAATCAGTCATCTAAGGAACGCTGTCGTCAGACTTCAATGAAACTGGACCAAAGTCTAACTTCGTTCGCAAGAGCTCTTTGTCGTGACTGAATCGTTGAGGCAGAGTCCAGACAAGGACAGCAACTTTAGGCGAAGTTCGATACACGCTTGACACGATGAAGTAAGTGCATTTGTCTCCAATCGTGTTGAATAAAAAGTGTTTTTTGTTTCGTGCAACCTGTACCAGAGCGAAACACACAAATGAACGTTGTAAAATGACCGTTTGTACATATTAGCGTATTTAAAAAGATAATATAAACAGTATGAAAATGTTTTGATTCAATTTATTTGTTCACTGAATCATAATCGCAGACTTCTTTGGCAACCGTCCAGGTCAACATATTATCTCTTCTTGTAAAAACATGGTGCCAAATCGAACTCCGGCAACTTATCCTTCAAGTCCCCAGTTTTCTTCAATTCAAACCACAAGAACATCTTGTTCTGAGGATCCTGCAAGACAGAATGTGAATCTTGTTGTGCGGTACAAAGGACACATCTCCAAAATGTGACAATCGGAAAAACTGGACATCTACAAAACACTGACAAACGTAAATTTGTACCTGACTGAGAAGGGTAAAGCCCATCCGCTCCAATTTCCGAAGGAATTTCTTCACACTGGTGAAACGACTCGCAACTTCGGCGACGAGCAGGTTCCCTCTGCGGAGCACAGATAAAATGGGCCTGTCAATTTGTCACCTGATCAAGTAGATTGAAGGTACAAACGTACGTAGATCTACTCTTGAGCAGGAGACGATCCTTCCTGATCGTGTCACAAACTAATTCGAGGGAAGAAAGTTTTACTCACCCCTTTTTCAGCACTCTGTGGGCTTCGGCCAGGAAATCACCCAGGTTGGTTCCCATGAGAGACAAACAGAACACAGCAATGTCGACACTCTCGGCCTGAAGTGAAACCTGTAAAACGACACGAGTCATTGATGATCAATGAAACAGGTCTTTGTTCTTGTTGCTATGACTTCTTTCGGCAAACAGGTAACAAGGTCCCTGCAGCACAACTCACGTGGGCCATGTCGCAAGGAGTGACAAACTCGTTCAAAGCCACAAGATCGAACGAGTGCACCTTGTTGGAAACACTTTGAGCTATTTTGGCATCTCCGCATCCAAAATCAGCAACGGTGTGTCCTGGTCTGAAAGATAACAAGCAGATATTCAAGCAACGTACAACAAACAAGACGAACCGGTGGTGACACGTGCCTTTGAGATGCGGCCAACGCGAAGAAAGAACTCTGAAAGCAACTTTATCCATGGTAGCAGCGTGTCAACAATTATGCAACAAAATCCTGTAAAGTTTCTCTCGGGAAGGGGAGGGGGAGGTCTGGAATGTTTTGCTTTTTTTTCAATTTGGATGTCACCGGTAGTTGACCTCTGCCGCCCGACCCTCAGTTGTCCATGTGAATTGATCGGTACCGTACCGTCTCGTGTATACGAGGGGCTTTCAACTTCTGCCTTCCGAAATGTAGTCATGATACCATTGAAATCAAATGGTATCATGACCATTTTTCGGACGGCAGAAGTTGAAAGCCCTATGTAAGACGCACTCTTTTGCCCCAAAATCAGACATCAAAAGAATCTTAAATGTTTTGAAATACAAAGGGAGAAAGAACAATTTAGTAGAGCAAAAAAAGATTGTTCTTTCTTTGATGAGCTCCAAATATATTTTGAAACCAAACTAGCAGAAGAGGAAGAAGTTCTATCTGAGACCTTGAAGTGGGATACAGATAAAAGACTTACTGAGGAAGAGTAGAAAAAAATATTTGGAGTAAAAAATAATAATTCTATAAAAATTCTAAATTTCAGTGATTTTGAGTCAAGTTGATGAATTTTGAAAATAACTTGTGAAAGCTAGACTTTTTCACTTGCGAACACCACAAGAGTTCTCTGACAAGAAAGAGACGAGCATTCTTTCAGAAAAACAACGGACGGGTTTCCTGCACGCTTTCATACCTCTTCTTGATGTACGCAATCATCCGACCGACCGGATTCTGAGGCCATTTGTTCACCTGCTGCTGAAAACCCTGGTGGTAAACAGTGAACGCAGACTGGTCTTCTTGCATCAGTTTCAACGCCTGCAACACAAATCACATTTTCAAAAACACTCCTGAATATTGGTTGCAGTATTCCGAAGCAGGATGAGCGCCAAAATAGTGAGCCAAATCAAACAACTTGCCTCTCCTCCTGAGATTGTGTACAACTGCTGGTTCAGAAAACGAAACCTCGCAGCAGTCAGTTTCTCTTCCATTTTTTCCCGCAGAGACACAACTTTCTTTTTGGATTTTGTGGAAACGTCGGACAGCGTTGGCTGCTCCTTGTTCAATGCAGCCTTCAGAGAATGCGTGTCAAAAGAAGTTTTCTTGGGACTTTTGTGTCCTTTTTCACTTTTGTTGTTTTCATAATTGTCCTCGTTGGGATTGTTCACTTTTTGTTTGTTCACTCTGTCGGCTTCGTTCTCCACACTTGAACTCTTTTTCCGTTTGTGGGAACTATCGCTCTTTTGTGGCATTTTCTGTTTTCCAGATTTGATTCTCTTTGCCTTTGGACAACTGAACAAATCAGGTGCGGTGACAGCTGCTGGATCAGAGTTCTCAGGCTCCTTGACTTTGGATTTCAAGCAGTTTGCATTGACCTTGACACTGCTGTCAATGTCCAGTTTCGAGGGTCCGCTGACAGACTCATTTTGTAACCTGTGCATCTCATCCAAGTGCTTGTATTTATTCTTCTTGCTTGACTTCTTGCGTTTTCGCTTCAAAACACCTTTACCCGCTTTCCCTGTTGACTCTTCGTTTGTAGCGACGCAACTTTCTCCTAGAGGCGTCTCTTGTGCTTCTGACTTCCTGCTGGAACTTGCAAGTGGCCGCTTTTTGCGTTTGAGTTCCTGGGTTGCCTGCTGACCGCCAGTTGAGTTGGTAGTGTCCTCAGATAGCCTTCGTTTCCGCTTTTGGTTTCGCCCCGTCTGTTCACCGAGTACCGTTCTGTCCTGTTTTCTTGCAGTCGCGTTGGAAGGCTGCAATGAAAACGAAGTTCGATTGAAGCAAACCAGTTTTGCCAACACACAATGCGAGTGGACTCTATTTGAGAAGTATTCAAGTTTCGCGTCACAGACAAACACAACTCGTACCTTCTTCCTTGAAGTCTCAAATGTTCCACGCCTTGGAGCTTTGTTTTTGCCGAAAAGCCGGGAGTTCAGGTCATCTGTGTCTCTGTCTGACGTCCACGAATCAACAGTGAAAAGATCCATTCTATCGTCGAGGTTGTGCCTTGTCCACCGTCCAGAGGCAAGCCAATGCCAGGGCACTCCAACTGCATTGACTTCCCCAGTAAACTTGTTCGATGATTGAGTTGATACAAATACACAATTTCTGACTACCAAACTTATTTTACTCACACACAGGCAACAAAGATACAATTTTTCTTGTTTGGCTGAGCGCTCCACACGTTTTGCAGGGCGCAGCCACATTGAATGCTGCATTGTGGGAGCCTCTTGTCCGGAGTCGAGACGAACCTGACACAGCGCCGCAACCCGGGCAATCAAACTAGGTCACAGCCAACAGATGAGTGCGGACATTGTAACTTATTTGGCATAATAACTCCGAAAGTGGGACAAAGTTGCGGTAAACAATACCAAAGACAACAAGCCAAACCCCTGGAGCACGTGGAGGAAAAGCAAAAATGGATTAAGTCGCTGAGCTGAAGCTGCAAAAGTGGTGCAAAGTTGTTGTAGAAATCTATTTTTAGATCAAAAGGGAACTGCTGAAGACTCCACCATGATCCACGTTTGTTGACCTGGAAGATTCAGGATTTGTACGAAATGGAAGATATCTTTTCGCACGTGCGTGAAGGAAACGCCTTCCAAGTGAGGATTTGGTTGGACAACACGGAGAATGACCTCAATCAGGGGTAAGAACAAGCACAGCAAGGGTTGCAGAAGTGACGGCCTGCGTCAGTCGATTCAGATCCTTGATTCAGATTCACATGCAAAATGCTTTTCAGAGACGACCACAGGTTCAGCCTGCTGCACTGGGCGAGTCGCGAGGGTCGAACAAACATCGTGGACATGTTGATTCAGCGCGGCGCGCGCATCAACGCCACTAACATGGGCGACGACACGGCGCTGCACCTCGCCGCTAGCCACGGCCACAGAGACATCCTGCTCATGGTGAGTCGCGCAGCCGGACAACCGCGTCCTTCACAACCGTGGTGCGTTTCGTACCCCTCACTTGGTTGCCTCTGGAGAGTTTTCCGGAAACGTGAAACACTCAGAAGTCCAGTTGAGGTCGCAGTTGAAGGTGCTTCGAAACTGCACGGAGACACCAGAATTCGACCTGATGACACACCGGTGGTTGAGTTTTGTGACAGTGTGCCAGAGGTGCATGATGACATGACCCCATCGAGCTCAGGAGGCCGAGTTTACCTCCCCACGGGATGATGCCTGAAACCACAGCTTGTGGTCACTCAGAAAATGAAGGGACTTTGAGAATGCATCACACTCGTGATGTGTTGCTTTGTTCATACGCTTTGACGTTCCAAAAAACACCGAATTACTTGTCCCAACTGAACAATGCCTGTCAACGCTAAATGGTCTCTTATGTCTGTGTGCCTCTTGTCTTTTTCTGGTGAACAGAAAACCCATTATTTGCTGTTTATCCACAGTGTCCTCCAAAGTCGGTTGTCACCGCTGTTCTCGTACGAGCTCGTGAAATTTCGAGTGGGTATCGATGTCTCTATTCGGAGGCACACTCAGAGAGACGCACGCGGGACAACTGCTTGCTACCAACGTACGCGGGTTCTGCCAAGAACGAAAGTCTGGCCCAAGGGCTGTCGTGGTGACAGTATCCTTCAACATCAAATGTTGAACGACGACCAGGGAGCGAGCTCATTTGTATGCAGTGCACGAGCGTGGAGATTTGACAAGTGTTTAGATCAACAGAACCGCTCGCTTGGATGTGTTCCGGTGGGTGTTGTGCCTGACTTATTGTGACACGTGATATCACGAATGCCATCACGAATGTCCCTTGAAATCCTTTCCTTGTCTTCTATTCTGAAGGAATGCCAATGATTTTTTGCCGTCCTTTTTGTGTGCCTTTTCTTGTGATTTTTTAGTCTGTTCGTCTTTGACTGGATGTTGCTTTCCAGAAGACACTGGAAAAGAAAATTGACTCGAGTTGTGTTGCTCCACACAAAACTGTCCGTACCAGAACAAACAAAACTGTTTCCACCTTTTTCTGCAAGATTGCGAGAAAGTTTCAAAAACCAGAAGCCCAGCGCTGCAGCTGAGTTGTGTGTTTCGACAGGTGACTATTGCCGTCATCGATCTTGCACATAACTGCGCTGCTTACACAAGGAAATTTGTTACTTTCACCACAATCTGTGCGCAGTGTATTCTCCACTGTCTAACTGATTTGTATCATTTCCAACTTCGACGTGTTGTGCTCGGTCTGCAACCAGGTTAGACTGCGCTGTCGTCGGCAATCAAGCCTGCACCGGCGTCGGGAAACGTTCTGATATTCCATGGGTGTAGTGAACTCATTCGTTGCAGATGTTCTGGCAAGGCAAATAGTTCTACCAGGAGTCTCATTGAAAGCTTGTTGGTGCCACATGACCGGCCCACGCGCACTCCACTTGAAGGGGTCACGTCATTCTCGGAACGTTCTGCGCAAGCTGGATCGACCTCCCGTGGATGCGTGCAAATAGAAAGGGAATGGAAAAGAGAAACAGTTTTACAGTCGCTGATGCAGTGGTTGCGGAGAATTGAGTGCAGACAGCAAGCAGTGTGTGTGAAACAGCAGTTGTTAGTCCGTCGACTGCCATGTCCATCTGCAGCGAAGCTGCGGGAGAAACAGCGGGGGCAGAATCCGCCTAATCTCTGATCAACGCCAACAATACACGCAATGCTGTGTACTCGTGTAAACATCGCTCGCTGGGATCCCGAACATTGTGGGCATTCACACAGCCAACCCCACAACATGTAAGAATGCAAAACATCAGCAAAATTCACGTGTCCCAAGTGCATTGGAGTCGTTTGCTGCGTTTGCAATGTGTACGAGCTTCCTTTCAGAGATGTTTGAGATGCAGCAAGTGGTCCTTCTCACATTTCTAGTGGGGTGCATCTTTCTGTAGCAGTACTGTACGTACTGTGCTCTTTGTGCATCGATGCAATCTCTCCTCGTCCACCTCGTTCCCATCCCCGTTTCAAGAACATTGACAGCAGGTTGAGTAACGCTTGATTGGCCTTGTCTTTGACGTCGTCCAAGGGCAGTGCCGGAAGGTTGGTCCAGTTCATGAGGTGGATTGCGACGAGTACTCAATTAGAGCAGCACTGAATCAACTGGCTGGAATTTGGCAGTGTGGTGGAATGTTTGCCGATGCTGGACTCGTGTTTGCTTTCGTTCCGTTGTCAGACTGCCAGACGAAAAGGCTGGCCAATTGCGTTCGCAGTGTACATGCACCGGTGGATCCTTTGATGCGAACGTGGTGCGAAAACATTTCATGTGGCAGTTCTCGCAGCACACGTTCCTTTGCTGCTGTTTTTAAGTTGCTGCACAGTTGCAGTGTTTCCTATGTTGTTTCTCCGAAGTTGGCTTGTTGAAGTCGAGTTAGGTGTAAATTTTGACGCAGAAACTCCCAGGTTCTCGCCAATTGATCTCAATTCTCTTTCCTCCCCGATTGGCCCTTAAAACTCGGACGTCGCACAGTTGATACGAGTATTCTCCAAAAGGCGAGTTCGCCAAAACACCAGACCCTTTCTGGAGAAAGATTCTCTGAAGTTTCGTTGTCATGATAACTGACAAAAGCTTGCAACGATTTTGGTGACACTGACAGGTGTTTGTTGTTTTCAGCTGCTGCACAACAAGGCGAACATCAACGCCATCAACGAGCACGGCAACACTCCGCTGCACTACGCCTGCTTCTGGAACCACTCGCAGATCGCAGAGGTGAGGAGGGAGCAGACGCAGACGGGCATCGCCAAACTGTGGCGATGGCAGGACGCCAAAAAGAGGAAGAGGACACCTGTTCATTTTGATGGTCACACTGCGCTTTTGGGCGCGCATTTGTGACCAAATGTATCAAAAACGAATCTGTTGTGCAGGAACCTTTGTTTCGTACAGTAGGATCCCATCTGTCTGCCGTTTTCATTGTATTCAAGGACGGTGTTACAAATTGGTTGTTGTTTCCCAAAACTGAAGGTCAAAAGACATTGTTGAACCATTGGTGTTTACTCTTGTCCACGTTTCCACAGGACCTGGTGAATAATGGAGCGTTGGTAGCGATTTCGAACAAGAACAACGAGACGCCACTGGACAAGGCGAAGCCGTACCTCAGCAACACGCTCAGAGGTGAAGAGGCAAAACCAGTCCGTGACCCACAGTTAACAGCTTCGAGCGACGTTCGTTTTCCATGTCGTTCGAAAAACGCTTGCGATTCACTTTCCTTCACAATTTTGCTATTGCGTGGCTGAATTGCAGAGAGGGCAGCTGCCTTGGGACAGGACCTTGAGACAACGGTGCCTTTCCGTGACCGTAGTTGGCTCGGATACAAAACCAGAAGCAGTGAGTGTCATTCGGTGACGTTTTCATCCAACGCGCACCCACACACACGCACACACACACACACACACACACACACACACGTTTGTGTGTTTGTTGTTGATCTTTCCACAGCGACAAGGTTGTTCATGCCACTGTACCAGGATTTCGAATGTGCCGCAAAGAGCGTGTCAAAACTGAAAGAAAGCCGTTTGCTTTGCAGGAGATGCCACGCTGTCCCGTCACTCTGGTATCGACGTGTCGCAGTTGGCCCTGCAGGGGCGAATCGCTGCGAACCACTCAGGAGAGGTACTGAATAAAAACCTGGCCACTCCCAAAGCAAGTCTGACAAAAGTACATGTTCGTGTGCTTAGTATTCAGGTCTTTGTGAACAACGCTCGTGTGCCTCATTGCAGATCTGGAGAGGTTCGTGGCAGGGAAATGACATCGTCGCCAAACTATTGGCACTGAGAGAATGCACGATCAGAAATTCGCGAGACTTCAAAGAGGAATATCCAAGACTGAGGTAACCCAGTTACTTTCGGTTTTTGATAGAAGTCACCCTGAAAAAAATATTGTCTGCTCTTGGACTTGTAGCGTCAATCTTTGGTCATTTGGGAAGTTGCTGTTACTTTGAAGCTGCTTCGTTTTTCTTGCGTCACGGACCGCAGTGATAGTGAGCGCTCTTTCTCTCTGTTGCAGGATCTTCAACCACCCGAACATCCTGCCGGTTCTGGGTGCCTGTAACCAGCCGCCCAACCTGATCGTCATCAGTCAGTTCATGCCGTTCGGCTCCCTATACGACGTGCTGCACGGAGAAACGGGTACGGTGTTAAAAACTGACAACATGCCGGCACCTTGACGCGTTCGCGCCAATAGACCTGGACGCACGAAGACCACCTCAAATGCAGCAGAAAAGAGAGCTGATGTTACAGCGTGTTCAAGTGATGTTTTCTGACCAGTTACGCTTCATGGCGATATTTTCTGGTCATTTATGGTTGCCAGGATCTCCTGATGGCCACAAGGACAAGTGCAGGCCGTGACTGTGAAAGCATTTTGCGTTTCGCTCACTGTGCGTCTCTTGCAGGGATCGTGGTGGACCAGAACCAGGCGCTGCGCTTCGCCCTCGACATCGCGCGAGGCATGGAGTTCCTGCACTCGATGGAGCCGCTCATCCCGAACCTCTGTCTCTCCAGCAAACACGTCATGGTACGGTCTGCGACGTCGGCAACTTGTCGATAAAATAGTCTCATAACTGTGATTCACTTTTCAGTCCAAGCGATTCAGCAGACTTGTTTTGATTTCACGTATCACTGTTTCTTTTTGGTGTAATTTTCGTCATCCTTTCTCATGATTTCAAATAAGTTTGTGATGGTGTTTTGATTTTTGTGGCGACCACGTCTTTCAGTTGATTTTCTTTTTTCGTTGTTTTGTGCAATTTGCAAGTTCGATTACAGATTGATGAGGACTTGGCCAAGATAAACGTGGATGATCCCAAGTACCAGATCAAGCAGCAGGAGGGCACCCTGGTCAACGGGGTATGATCTCTGACGTGTGCGGCTTGGCTTGGCGTGCAGACAGGGAATGTCATCACACTAACACTCACCGCTTTTTGCATGCGGCAGAAATTGCGCCTTGAAAAGCTAACTTGAGGTTCCCAAGAGAAACTTACTGGATGAAGTTGTCACATGGTTGTTTTATGTTCTGACGAAAGAACACGAATTGAAAAAAGTTTGCTTGAAAGTTTGACAATTTGACAACCCCTGTGACATTTCTTTCACACACCAGGTATCAGTCCTGCCGTTGTGCAAGCATTCAGGAATTGGGCTATCTTCTTTGCTGGAGGCTTTTCCCACATGAGCTTTGTGCTTCTCAATTTCCGAGTTTCAGAACTTCTTTGGCAGGAAAGAAACGTCAACTTGGAGATCACTGGAACGCATTTCTATTCAACTGAATGATTTCGTGTGACATGCTCTAATGTGCTTGGGGAACAAACAGGCTTGTAGCACGGCATGGTGCATGTCGGCTTCACTTTGCAATCTGTTTACGCAAGAAAGTGAGACGTGGTTGGATGTTTCTTGCAACGAATTGCAGTCGACGTTGCTGCTTTCGTGTTGCAGCCTTTTGCCCAGGGACGCATCTCAATATGATCAACAGAGGTGTACGCACGCACACACACACACACACACACGCGTGTGTGTGTGTGTGTGTGTGGAGACCCGCAAAAACACTGCAGGTGTCTGAAAGGAAGAATCCAACTCATTTCTTGACTGGGAAAAACATGTCCAAGGGTCCGTGTGTATCAAAACAGAGGACCCAGAACATTCAGCGTTCCGCGAATTTTTGTGCATGAAAACCCACCCTGATGTTTTCTTCTCCGAAGGCAAAATCTTTTGTCTTCTTTTCAGATTGAAGAAGACTTGACTGCTCGTATCAATATGGCTGATTACAAGTTCTCGTTCCACGAAAAGGGGAAAGAATACAATCCTGCTTCTATCGCACCTGAAGGTAAGCATTCCTTGCGAAGCAGAAGAAACAGACGAAATTTCGTTTGCCTTTGTTCTGTATACTGGTATGTTGGATGGCAATGAGGGTTTGGATGCAAAGAGCGTGTTCCAAAACAAGATTTTGCAAGCAGTCACCACTTTATTTTCGTGGGGAGGTGACGCCAAAACAAATTCAGATTGCCCGTAGTTCGTTTTTGTTCACCACGTCAGCCGCGCGTTGGCTGCCGTGTGTGGACAAGTTGCTTTCCTGGGGGGGGGGGGGGGATGCTGAAGCAACCTGGTTTGGTTTCCTCCTGGCAGTGCTCGTACAGATTGCTTTTTAAAATCACTTGTGCTTTTTTGTGCTTTTTTTTGACCAGCTGCTTTTTTATGTGCCTTTTTGTGGTTTTTTTTGGCCTTTAAGTGCTTTTTTTTTTTCCTGATTTTGGGGAAATAACGATAAAAATGGTAATTTTTGTACATTTTAAGTATTTCAAGAGAAATATTTCAGAGCTTTCCTTGA
>JAAUXT010121163.1_pt1 | contig 11752 bp, 12 predicted proteins | sample 7278171 | NCBI WGS metagenome assembly JAAUXT01 (sample SAMN14350112, study PRJNA611818) | marine sediment metagenome | isolation source: surface marine sediment (1.8m) | place: French Polynesia: Moorea | collected 2018-08
AAAAAAAAGAAAAAATTTTTCCACAAGGGGGCCTCACCCCGGGGGGGGGGCGGGGGCTGGACCCACTTTGGGAAAAATGGTCAGTGACCATCACTGATCATTTTGAAAAAAAAAATTTTTGAAAGCGGGTCTTACCCAGGGGGGGGAGGGTTGGACCCACTTTGGGAAAAATGGCCAGAAATGATCAGTGATGTTCACTTACCATTTTTTACAAATGGGGGTCCAACCCCCCCCCCCTGGTGAGACCCGCTTTACACACACAGATGGACACACATACAGACTGATGGTGATTACATTAAGAGTGTGGTACACGGCCCTCCGGGCGACCACACGCTTAAAAATTGCAAGAGACTTTGTACCCACCCGGTATGAAAGCAGCAGATCTAGAAACAAAGTCAACTCTTCCACAACTCCTTCCTCTTCCCTGCTTGCCTGAACACAAAACAACATGATGTTGGTTTGTAGTTCCAGTTTCAAATCCATGCATCTGAATTTGATTGTCTTCCTTTCGAAATGCCTCACCTGTGATCCCGCTTTGTCTGACAAGGTGGCAAATTCGACAGAGAGACCTTTGAAGCCCCGTTTCAGCTGCCCCCAAGTATCGCTCTGTCCGCACGCCCACGCCGACATCGGTGTCACGTCTTTGCTCATGTCACTGGCGACAAGAAAGAACCAGGCTGTTTCATCCCTCGCGTGATCATTTCTCCAAGCAGTCGTACATTATTGTGTGTGTTCCATTTTTACTATGGCCAAGGCCTGGATGATGCGGAATGAAGGGAAAAGCACAGCTCACCTGAGTTCCTTTCCGATGTGCACCATGTCAGCAGAATACTGGCGGGCTCGCTGCACCATGCGCTCCGCGGCGTCACGCACCTTCGACACGCTCGCCGTTAGCGACTTGAGGTGCTCTTTGCTGTTTGCAAATTGCGTCTGCGTGTCCATCGGTACCAAATCCTGGTGACAAAAAGAGTCGCCCATTGTATGACGATCCCAAGAAAGTGTCAAATCAGTGTGCTTCGTGAGTATTTATGGACCGTAGGTGTTGTTCTTACTTTGGCTGTAAGTGCCAAGTCACTTGTCATGAACTCATCTGGTACCCCACGAAAGTGTTCCTTGATTTTGTGGTGCATGTCCTACAAGAACGAAACAGCTGGTCACGAAAACATCTGTCCACAAGCACTCACACATTGAAAGCAGGATTTCCTTCTTAGAGAGGCGTCAGCTCTCTACTTACCGACCCGGTGAATGTGAGGAAATACTTGACGATTTGATCTTCCACCAGCACGGGATGGCGAACGACGAGAGCAAGAAACCGCTTCAATGCTCTTCTCCTCAACTCAATGAACTCTCGGTCAGCTGAAACCATCAAGCGCAGCGATGAATTTCCCCGATGGATTATTTCCTGTAGCCATCACAAAGAGAAAAACCATCCACAACCTGTCACGAAGACTGACGATCTTACCTCCCATCAGCTTTTTTGGTGGTAGTCGAGGGATCATCCTGTAAGGATATCTCAACAGCAGCATCTCTTGGAAAGCATAGAAGTCATTGTACCTTCTCAGCACCGTGTTTTTGTACCTCTGCAAAATAAACAATCGACTGCTGATACACAGCCAACACACACAATAATTCTAACTTTGGATCAGAAAGGGTCTGCAAAGCGCTGTACCTGACTAGTAACTTCATACTCCACGTGTTTCAGAATGAGGCCTTTTTTCTCTGGGACTAATTCTACTTTGACAGAGTCGAGGTCATTCAGCTCATCGTACGTGAATCCAAGAACGTTTGGCGTCCGTTCTCTTCGTACTCGGATGCAAAACGCTTTGAAATCAGAAAGATCCCCAAGCGAAGGTCTTGGCAATTCTGCAGAAGAGTGATCACAGGTGAGGCCAAAATTTCCAGCTGTACATCAGGACAAAAAACATTCGATATGTGAACAGCGAAACCACTCAATCTTTGTTTTGATTCGTCGATACCTTGATCTGAATACGACTCCAGGATTTTGTCATTGATGGATTTTCCTTGTTGGGCCAAGGCCGCCAATGCCAAAGCCTTGTATAATCCTGTTCGTGTCAAGTAACCTTGAGGATTGTCCACAGCTTCCCAAATCTGTCGAAAGTAGAGATGCATATCAGTCATGAACAACTTCAAGTGAGAATGTCAAGAGATTTTACGGCAGATACACTGTAGCATCTGTGGCAACTCGTCTGTCCCAAAAGCGTCTAGAAACGCCCACTTTTCCAGTTGTTGGCTGGCATCCAATCATTGTTTGTTTTGGCAAAAATCGACTCAAAGCTTATTTTTCACCACTGCTAGGCGTGAAAAAAGTCCAAGGGTGACACAGCAGAACAACAAGTTACCTGAGACAAAGTTGTCTTCGGCAAACTGGATTTCAACATCAATTTCAAAAACATGTCGTGGTCAACATGCTCTTGGTTTGGGCAAATTATGTCGTACACTTCTCTGTAAAAAGGCGGAACCGACCCTGCAAGCATCAGAAATGAACATCCAATGATAAAGATGAAAGCAATTTGCCATCTCATACAAGACAATGGAAGAAATCGACGAAAACATGCAAAATGTGCAAGAGAAACACCCACCGAAAGCGAGATCGGTCGCCATCTTTGCTTGTGGTCACATGACTCGCCTGTTGGCTTCAGATCCCTGTCATGTGAGCAAATATTGTGATCAAAATTTTGGGCTCCTCATTTGGTGTCATGCTCCGAATTTGTCACCTTGTTGACAAAATGTACAGTATCTATTCCGCAGAGCAGCCACTGTGGTAGTTTTACCTTGGAACACTCAGAAATAGGGCTGCTACGGAACACATTTCTGCGAGAAATTTTGCCCGGGATTAAGCTGTTCGCAGGTGCGAAACAGCAACGCGGAACAGTAAATCGGACAAGTGATTCAAAGGAGAAAAGACGAGAGGATGCCACAGTTTGTTTACAGCAGTGCTAGGAGATACCTGCTTGTGCATGCTTGATCTGTTTTGCGGGTTTTTACTGGATTAGAAGCCTCGAACATTCAATCGAAATGTATATTTTGTGCTTGGGCAATGCTTTGGGCACCCTGAAAGTCATAAGTTGACAGCAAGAGGCCAAACTCACGAAGAGGCAGAAAGTGCAGGTGTTTGGACAGCGGACTCCAGAGTCTCATCAACCTTTCCAAACAAACTTCTCTTGCACAGAAGTCGAATTGACCATTTCCACGAGAGTCAGTGGCAGTGATTACAAAATTTGTGCACGAATTATGACGGGACTGTGAGGTGACATGGCCTCAGCCAGTGAGGTATGTGTGAAGCAGCAAGTATAGATCTAGATCAATTGGTCCAGACACTGGCGCAACAACCGGGCAGTTCACAAAATTGTTTCAAAACTGTGTAAATTACACTTTCCAGGAGGAATATTCTGACGACTACAATTCTGATGATTCCGATGGAGAGAAGGTACAGGTTCATGCAGATCGCTGTTTTTCACCATCGATCACATGTGTGGCGACCTGGTGTTTCTAACTCTTGCGACCTGGTGTTTCTTTATCATTTGCCTTTGTCGTTTTCAGAAAGACGAATCTCCCCGTGCAAATTCGCCAAGAAATTCGAAAGGTGATGAACTGTTTGGTGCCAACTGACAAAAATTCGCAATGCCTGACTTTCATGTTGTCGTCCCCGTGCAAAACTTCAAACTTTGTTTTTACCTCTCAGGTTTATCAGTGAAGGTTCCGTCTGGCCGGAGGTCAGGAAGACGATCGAGTAAGTTTCTTGTGAACTCAAAAGGCGGAATTTCAAAGTGTGTGTGTGTGTGTGTGTGTGTGTGTGTGTGTGTGTGTGTGTGTGCGTACGTGCGTGTGCGCGCGCAAGGCGTCTTTCTGACAGAAAACCAAACACCTCATCCAGTGCGGCTTGTGTGTTCGCTTGCCACGTGTGCTGTTTACTGACAGGTTCCCCAAGGAGGTCAAGGCCGTCAAGTGGTTCCACAGGAGCAACTTCGTCGTACTCAGGGAGGAAATCAGCTGAGCCTTGGAGCAGGAAGAAGCCGAGGAGCGCAGGTCTGTCAGACTTTGGTTCTATGGTCTCTGTTTTCGGTTCTGTGGCTATTATCGTTGACTTGATATCATTTCACTGATTTCTCAGGTGCAGCCACTGGGCCAAGAAAAAACGTAAAAGGCCGCAGTGCAGTGGAAGCGTGGGGCGAACATTTGCGTCGGTCTGGAACCGGAATTTCTACGGAAAGCAAAGGCAACACGATGACGGGATTGAGCAAAAGCAAGGCAAAGGACATGTCGTATTCGTCCACATCTCACTACCTCCGACAACTCGTGGGGACGGAGAAGAACAGGGGTCACAAAGTGGACCCAGCTTGTAAGTTGATCTCTGTTTGCTTCGTCGCCCAGGTTATCATTTCCCACTGCTACACGATTTCTGAACCGCGCACTGTTTGTTCAGTTCGTGCCGCACCTGGAACGCCTGCATACAAGTCTCCAGAAGAATACTACGATGAAATTATGGACTTGAAAAAGGTACACTTTCCAGTGACATGAAGTCAAAACAGGAAAATCTTTGAATTGGAAGGCGTGAAGAATTGTTCTGAACGTTTGCATTGCAGACCGTGGCTGTTTTGCATGCCGAGCAGTCCACGACGCGATCGAAGATGAGAAGACTTGAAGAGGACAATCTCAAGAAGGCTCGTTGATGTGATTTGCGCAGTGAACAACAAAAGACATTTGGGCAAGACAATTTTCTTTTTTCAAATGAGCCCTTGTTCTTTGTAGGAGAAAGAAATTCAGAATCTGCTGGACCCGGGAAAGAGCGACGAGATGCGGAGGACGCTCGCGGATGGGAAGGCTGATTCAAGTGCTGTGATACACAGTCTCAAGCAGAAAATACTCAAACTTGAACAAAATCTGCGGGACAAGGAAGCACAGCATTCGTAAGTGGATCAGAGATGGAAACCAATTTCTGGTAAAGGTGTTTCTTGAAAAAAAACGTGATATTGTTGACAGCTTCCTGTCTTATCATGCAGGAAACTACAGAGCGACATGAAAACAACAAAGGTTGAAGAAATGAAACTGCAGTTGGAGACGTGCTACAAGGAAATTCTGCGGCTGTCCACCTTGAAACAAGCAGGGGCTTTGTCCAGGTATGTGGTCTTGTTGCCCTGATTCTCTGTTGCTCCAGTGTTTATTTCCTGTGGACGATCGCAGAGAACTTTGTAGTTTGACCTGTGTGATCCATTTTCAACATCAGCAAACAGTCGGGACGGGAAGAGAAGGCAGCAGGACCCAAGATGAGAGCGCTGCAGGACACGGTTCTGAGGATGAACGAGAAGAATGTCCGTCTTCAGCAGGAAAACAAAACCCTGAAGGAAGATCTCGAGAAGATGATGGAAGAGTCTGCTCAAAGCAAAGCGAGAAATGGTGAGACAGCAAACAGCAAGTTCTCTCTCTCTCTCTCTCTCTCTCTCTCTCTCTCTCTCTCTCACACACACACACACACACACACACGTGTACACACACATGCACTACATCTCTGTACATGGCAGCTGAGCTCTGCTTGGTTTGATTCACAGTGGAGTACGAGGACATGAGTAAGAAGCAGTTGATGACGGCCATTTCAAAACTGGAGAGAAAGCTCGACAAAGCGGAAGTCGACAACACGTCGATCCTGTCTGACATGGACGACAGGCGAAAGAAGACAGAAGGTATGCCAGGCTGACAATGAAATCAAAGTCTCTCCCGACACAGCTGTGAGCGCGTGATATGAAACAAACAATTCAATGAATGCTTCAGGGAAAATACCATTGGAAGGAACCACTGCCCAGAAACTTAGTCAGTTGGACAGAAGAGAGACGGAGTTGTTGGAGGAATGTGAGAAACAGCGCAGTGTCGTCAAGAAGCTGAAAGATGACAGAGTTTTCTACCGAAAGAAAAATGAAGAAAAAGAGTGAGATTTTTTGACACCAATGGTTTTCACATTCTCAAAGAAAGATTTTCGCATAAGAGGAGTGGTTTGCGAATCTTCTGGTCTGATGAAAGTGATTGATACCAAATGTCAAACAAGCGACTTCGTTTTCAGCAAAGAGATTCGCAAGTTGAAGCTTGACATCGAAGAGCTGCAGGCTGAACTGGACGAGTTTTACAACAAGGACAAATCGAGGACTCTGCGCGCCGGATCGCGCGCCGGATCGAGGAGGAGCTCCGCCAAATCCAGCCCAGTTCGTTCAAGGGCAGGGTGAGTTGGTGTGCAATCCAGGGAGCAGTTGGAAAGTTTCTGAAAGGCCTTTCCTTTGTCAAAAATGTACACACCAAGAGCATCAAAATCCTGATATCGCTTGGCTGTTTATGAAATACTCGGCGACCTCACCAGACCAAGACTTGGCCTTTCAAGTTTCACGTGTGCTCGAAGAAGCAACGACGAACATGAATGATCTGACGTGACTCTTTCGCAGAAGCCGATCCAGGTCGCCATCGATGGCATCGGACACTTCGACCCTGCGCAAAGCAGACCGGGAACGTTTGCGCCGCGCCGAGCAGTTGCGACAACAAAACGCCGCGCGCAAAATCCAACGCGGGTGGAGGTCGCACAAGCAAGATGAGGTGAGTGTGTTTGTGGTCCTGTTTTATTTGTTGTGTCTGTTGCGCTGCAGTACTTTCACGCTTGCTGCTCGTACTTGCAACGATCACTGAGTTTGATGTTGCATTAGCTTTTGTGCTTGCTTGAGCGTTTGTTCCTTCATTGCCTTGTCGAGTTTACTGGGTTGTGGAAACACTGGTCTTCGAATTTTGTTCGGAGTCCAGTGTTCACTTTTAGCCCACCCAGCTCGGGATTCTGTTTGGTGCAGACATATCGCTTTGTTCGAAATGACTTTGAATGTCTTGTTCCTTTGGGCTCAACAGCTTTTCTGTTAGAATTTATTCACAATTGAGTTTGCTCATTTTACTTTTTACGTTTTACTTTTTTGACACATTTGATCGTTGTTCTGTTCTGCACCTGCAATCTGCACACGTAGAAGCGACGTGAGGTGAAGGCCATGGCTTTGCGAGAGCATCATGCAGCCAAAGTCATACAGAAAGGTTGGAAAGGGTTCAGACGCAGGAAAGATGAACGGGACAACGACGAGGTATTTTCGCTGTGGCTCACAGTGTGATATTTTGGCATGAAGCACCGTACTCGTGTTAGGTTACTGAGTAAACTTGCTCGCTTTCTCACAAGTCTGACCTTGTTCAGGTTCCCACGACAGGACTTTCACCACATTCTTTGGTTCAAATGTTTTGTGGTCACTCCAAAGTATCTCAGCTTCTGCTGACAATATTTTTTTTGTCGAAAATCTTGAAGTATTCTCCAAGTTTTCTTACATTTTCTGGCATTTCGTGCACCTGTAGAGCTGTCGCCTCTTGGGTCGTTGCAGGCGACGGAAATGATTCAGTCTGCAATGAGGGGACATTTGGTTCGCAAGCGTAACCTGGGTTACATTGAGGACCGTTCGCGAGGTTTCCATGCCAACATGGATGATGAGGTTTGGTAATCCTGCACTGTGCTTCCAGGAACCATTTTGTTTTATGATTTAACAATTTTCTGTTTCTGTGCTGTTGTATTTTTACGCTCGGTACTCAGTTTCTCTTGTTTTCCTGCTCTAGAGTTCGTTTCATTTGGTTTCCCACTGAACCAAGGGTGTCACGTAAAGTCGAAGAAAAGAACGATCACAGTTTCCGACGAAGCCACTTGGATTTGTTATGAAACAGTCTCTGGTTGAATCATTCTTGTTCTTCTTTTCCAGATGGAGTCAGAGTCAGAGCTGGACAGCGCAGCAGAGTACATTCAATCAAGTGTCCGTGGGTACAGGTACCACAAAGAGCACCTCAGCCGAAGGTATGATAACTCTCGAGTGAATTGCTCACCAACACATTTCCATTTCTTCTGAAAAGATCACTCTTTCCTGAAGATGTGAAAGACACTGAGCAAAAATCCTCCGTGTTTTCTGTTTCCCTCCGGAGGTCAAATTACTTTGGAGCACCATTTGCCGTTCACGTGTGAGATACACAATTTGCTTGTCAAAGTGACTCTTCTGCGACTTGTTGCTTTCACGTGAGAGTTAAGCTTGCTTTCATTTGGATTGATTTCATCTCGAACACATGCGTTCTATACGGTGCTTTCTTTCAGTCGAAGGGAGCTTTCGTCAGACGGAGAATATGACAGTGATATCCTTGAAATACAGGGTGCATTTCGAGGTCATTTGGCACGAAAGTCAGAACTCAGAAAAGCTCAAAAGCCACCAAAGCCTTACAGATCTAGGTAACAGTGTTCACTAAAATCTTAGCATGAGATTTCCAGCAGGTGCATGTGCTAGAGAGTTTATTTTTTCATTTGTTTACACCGGGGATCCGGGCCAGTGGTGAGGTAACTTTTGGAAGGAAACAATGAATCCAAAATGCAACTTCCCTTGGCATCGCAAGATTTACCGTATTCACCCGTGTATAAGTCGCACCCAAGCACAAGATGCACCCAAACTTTTGCCTTGATTTTCTGGTATCAGGTCACAGTAAAATTATAGTAATCTCCTACCCATGTATATGACACACCCAACTTTTGGTTCTCAATTTTGGGACAAAAAGGTGCACTTTCTTCTCGGGTGGATACGGTACGTGATTGCCTTCAGCCTCAGACCAATCAAAATAAAAACAGTGGGTTTCCTATTCAAATGCATACAGCCGAGTTATACAAACGAAAAACGCTGCATGAACTTGTTGTTCGAGGCCATTTTGTGTTGAGATTTGAACAGTTCCTTGATTTGTTAACTTTTTCTTTAAATTTTGTTGATCTGCTACACTGTTTGAACTCCTTCAGTTGTTGAAAGTAACATGCGTTCCATTTCGATTTCCAGATCTCCCAATTTGTCTCGGAAGGCGTCCAATTCACGAAGCAGTGAGTAGATCTATTTGACTGATTCAAAGTCATCAATCTATTTGCTGTCTGACAAAGTTTTCAGCCGCTGTGGTCCGTTCATGGGTGTAGTGTCCAAACTTATGGACCACGTCTTTGAAGGATTGGACTCCGCGGGCGAGGAGGAGGATGAGGAAGTGTCACGCTACTCAGCGCGAGGGAAACGCTACTCATCCGGTGGGTCACCCAGGGGCTCCATCCGCGGGGTAAATTTCCTTTTTCTGCTTTCGATTGACGCGTGGTGCTTTTTTCTTCCCCATGAAATTCATTTCACTGCTCGGTGGAGAGAGAGGTGGGGGCGCCGGAGTGTGGTCATGGGAATTGTCCACCTCTTTGTACAACACACAAATCGGACGAGCCCATTCTTTCGTTGTGTAGTTTTCGTGAGTGCGTTCTTTTCTTGCAGAAGTCACCCTCCACATTCTCGAACAGAAGTAACCGTCGAACACCGACACATCACAGCGACGATGAAGACATCGAGTCCAAACGACGAAGCGGCTCAAGAGGGAAATATTACTGAGCAATGTAGAAACTTCAAGAACATTTTCTGTCCTCAAGTGTTGTCATTTGTTTTGTTCCCGCGAGTCTTTGCTTGATGTGTCAGTATTGAAGGGAAGACGACACTCAAACTCCTCTTTAGCGACGTGGCACTATCCGCCTGTGGTCATCCGACACACTGTTCAGGTGAAGATCTATCGTGTCTGAAATTTTGTGACGTCAATTCATCACAGCCTTTTGAAAAAGACAGTGCCTTGTTGTCACCTTGTCACCGTGATCTGTGACAAGACAAGACTTTGACAAAGCTGCATTGCACTGGAGCTGTTTGATCAGTGCGCTGCACGCCCATTGAACTGGATTGCAGCGCCTGTGAGTTGGAAAAATTGTGAAAAGTGTTGCATATTTGTGTTGGGCTTTATGTCATTGTGATACGTTCTATTGTGTCGAAGTCTTGCTCCAGACACGCCGCACTTCCGTGTACAGTCGCACAACAGTGGAGCATGCACCTGGCAGCTCTGACCTCAAGACAGGTCTCCTTCAGCGCACACGAGAAAAAGACAGTGCAAAGTTCTGTCTCTACGCAGGTCTTTTGTTGTTCAGGGAAAGTGCGTCCGCCTCCGTCCATTTTGCGTGAGTTGGCAACGAAGACAAAGCAATTTGCTCCTGTTTCAGAACAATGAACTTTCTTTTCTGCCATCTGTCGAGCTGCGTTACTCCACCCAATCTGCTGAGGCCTCAAACTTTCTTTTTTCTAAAATATCGCTGAGGAGTCAAATTGTTGCCAATCACATGCTCGTTACTTGTCCAGCTGTAGTTCCGTTTTGGTTCACAAGTCGTGAACAATAAACATTTCTATTTGAACAAATATCTTGCCTGTTGTGTTGAAACAAACACTGGTAAGCGAATGAAAACGTGTCAAACAAAAATTTATTCCTATCACGTAAACATTTCCGAAACGGTACAAGCCACTGTGATGAAAACGTTTCAACGAGATACATCAGAGGCGTTCATCTCGAGTCTTCACACTCGTGACTGGTCGCCTTGCTCTCAATGGACTAGAATTCCAGCAGAAAATTTGGGTTGCGAATCAATGGATTTCGCATGAGCCTTCGCTGAATCACAAAACGTCGGCACTTGCTTCTTCGATCACACATCGAAAAACGTTTGCCACCTTTTGGTGCGTCGCAACCACTTTTCCAACACTAGTCCACGAGAACGGCGAAACTTGGGATGTTGACGAGGCAACACATTTGGAGCAACCTTCGCCGAAAACAAAGTGACACACGTTTTTATCACAGTTTGTCATTGCGCTTCACTTGCATGCGCTGTTTTGTGTCACCTTCAACGGTGGCTTCACTTTGTTCACAATCCGTGTTTTTGGTTTCCTTGTCCTTGCGGTATTTGACGTACGAATAGTAATAATCAAACCCCAAGGAAATCGTGTTGTCGTACAAGACCCTGAACCTTGTCGGCAAAAGAAAGAAGTTGATCATCTGGGCTGGAGGCCAAATGATCCACTCCGCTACGAGCAAGTCTTTTCCTTTGTCCTTCAAGTCTTCCACTATTTCTTTTGTTTTCATGCCTTCCTGCCACCCCATGATCACTAAAAACATGGATATGTTGACTGGTGAAAAAATAACCTGGTCCACAAGGATCTTTTTCATCACCGTCATGGCAGTTCTTCCAGGTAGGACGGCATCAAGCAACAAGTACCAGTAATGGCACGTTGGACCGACGAACAAGTTTGTGACCAGTATCCGTCTTGTTCTTCTTGGGTCCCAGTGCGTTTGTCTCTTGCAGAGTATCTCATAGCGCTGTTGCATCACGTCTCCAGTGCACCCCAGCGTCAGAGTGATCCCTGTGTTGGTGATGAGGAGGTATTTCCTGGAGAACATCGTTTGAAGCTTCGGCCTCAGGAACCGCCCAAAGGCCGACTGGCTGATCTTCAATGCCAGCCCCGCCATCGCCACGTCTTTTAAAGCTTCATCTTTGTCGAAAGACAATCTGAAAAACAAAACACAACGTGTGGAACCAGACGTGCCAAATCTTCGTTCTGAAATTCATTCAGCACGACAGGCATTTCATAGTTTGCAACAGGACACCCCACGATCATTGATCCAGGCATATTCGTTCGTGGTTTTGTACCGTATGAAGTCCACTTGACACCGTTTGAAGATGACGACCAAAGTTTATGAGAACAAGGAAGTCCGGTAATCGGACCAGATGGTTGCGCGCATCACTTCCTGCAACCTGGTGAGAGGAGGGAAGGGGGCTCTGGCACAGGGGGGAGTGAGGGTCTGACACAGGGGGAGGGGG